>Ga0265293_10002425_pt1 | contig 37574 bp, 59 predicted proteins | sample Munlanlewell138R_FD_192505 | JGI IMG/M metagenome (GOLD analysis project Ga0265293, IMG submission 192505) | Leachate microbial communities from a municipal landfill in Southern Ontario, Canada - Leachate well 138R | ecosystem: Engineered > Solid waste > Landfill > Unclassified | place: Canada... | reverse complement strand
AAGAATGAAGCTATAGTGTTTCCCGGAATAGATGGAGAAATTGCGGTTCCAGACGAAATGTTGGATGTTATTAAAGATTACGTGGATTATGAAGAGTCTGTACAAAGTGCATACAACAGTGTTAAAATAGTAGCAGAAGAATCTAAAATTAATTTAGAAGATGATACAGATATTTGGAATAGATCCAAGAAAATAAAAATATCTGGCGTAACAGACGATGATTTAGACGATTTTATAAATTTGATAAACAGATAAAGGAAATTAACCAATGACATTACCAAAAAGATTACTAGCAGAAAAAACGACATATTTAACATCGGATGATGGTGTTATTCCTATTGATACACTTCCTGAAACTATAGTTCAGGAATTTGAAGTATTGGATTTAATGAAAAAGAAATTGACAGACCTTAGATTCGAAGTGGAAGTGATAGGTCACGCTATCAAATCTAAATCTCAAGAAATCGGAACATTGGTGCAAGAACACTTATCATCTAATACATTGAAAGCGGCTACAACGGTTCCAAACGAAATTAAACAATAAATAGTTTAACATTGTGAGTATGTTATGGCCGTAAGAAAAATAGACAAAATTATTAAAATGGGAAGTCATCCATTAGAAGACCATTTCAATATTGAGAAAGGTTCTACAGAAATCGTGGAGTATAAATCTAAAACAGAGCTTGCTGATTATAAGCAATACGATGAGAAAGATAAAGAACTTGAAAACGATTATCAGTCTATCATGGACAGCGCATTAGATTTGGTTGAAACTCTCAAAGAACAAATTGCATCCAATCAAGAGCCTAAATATCTTGCCAGATTGGCGGAAGTTACAGGACAACAATTGAATGTTGCGTTAAGTGCAGCAGAAAAGAAAGCCAAGCTCAAAGACAATAAAGATAAACTTAATCAGAAGAAATCTTCTACTACCGTTAATAACTATGATACAACAATCGTAATGGATAGAAATTCTATGTTGGATGCTATCATGAGACGAAACGATAATGATGGCGCAATAGATGTTGAAATAAGCGAACCAGAATATCCACAAATAGAATGCGACGATGATTAAACCTAGCTATATCTATTGTGCTTGGTTCTGGGTGGAAATGTTTGCGTTGTGGATATAATAACATTTAATAAAATAAGGAAAAATAAAATGGGTGATTTAGAAAAATTTTACAAGTTGTATACTTTAGCCGTAAAGAAAGGATGGTCTAGAGAAAATCTTGCGGAGTATCTAGGAATAACGTCCGATTCTGTTAGACGGAAAATCGTGAAGACAGAAAATTCTTTTGGAATCACATTAGCCAAAATTCCAATGATCTTATCAAAATTGACAAGTGATATGGTTAATGAATTGAATGCGGAACTAAACAGCACCGAAGTTACTAAGTCTTGTAACAAATCATCGGTATTTGTTATTACTTCTGCACAAAATGCAACACCTATTCATAAAGGATTTTTTGATTCTATTATTCGATATTGTAATTATCGTAACGCTGAATTACTAGTGATCCCATATCGTTATAAGAATCCTACGTCTCTATGGTCCGAAAGTGCTAAAAACGATGATTGGTGGGCTACGCATGTTGAAGATTATTTAATTACTTCCAGAATACGTTTGGCTGATAATCTTGTAATTATGGGAGACATTAAAATTCAACCTACTGCTAGTGATCCTATTAGCGGTTTTGAAGGATTTTCTGGTGGAGATTCAGTTATACTAGGCCATCCTAAAGTTAGACTAAGTTCTGTCCCAACATTGAATGGACTATCGAAGTTATTATTGACCACAGGTTCTGTCACTGTCCCCAATTATACTGATTCTAAAGTAGGTCAAAAGGCTAAATTCCATCATAGCCTTGCCGCTACTATTGTAGAAGTAAACGAGGATGGATTATTTTTCGTTAGACACATTCATGCTTCTAATAACGGATCTTTCTATGACCTTGATACACTTTATACTCCAAAAGAAGTAATTAGAGAAAATCGCGTAGAAGCATTGATAGCAGGTGACGTTCATGCAGAATTTATTGATGAACAAGTAGAAGAAATTACATTCAATTCTTCAGATTCTATTGTATCTGTTTTAAGACCTAAAAAAGTAATTTTACATGATGTGCTCGATTTTGGAAGAAGAAATCATCACGCAATCGGAAAGGATGTATTATCTTATGGAAAACATCATTACGGACGAGATAATGTCCAAGAAGAACTTCAGATTACCGCAGACTTCATTGATAGAATTTCAAAGAAAGATCAAGAAGTTATAATTGTAAAATCCAATCACGATGAAGCATTTGCGAAATGGTTAATGATATCAGATCCTAAATTTGACCCAGAAAATGCCGATCTGTATTATTATATGAAATATCATCAAATGAAATCTGTCAAACGTACCGATACCGGATTTTCATCTTTTGATCCTTTTAAATTTTGGTGCCATAATCCTGAAAGTGGAGTGGGATTACGAAATAAAAAGTCTACAAGATTTTTACGTAGAGATGAAAGTGTAAGAATTTGTGGAATAGAAGTAGGATTTCATGGAGATGTTGGTGCAGATGGTAGTAGAGGTGAGATAAAAGGATTTAGTAAATTATCAGATAAAATCATTGTAGGGCATCGTCATTCTCCCTCAATATATGAATCTGCTTATCAGGTAGGATTATCATGTAAGAAGAATTTGGAATATACCAGAGGACCGTCTTCATGGATGCATACGCATTGTATAATTTACCCAGATGGTAAGAGAACCTTATTGCATATTATAAACGGAAAATGGAAGATATAAAATTAAAGCCTTCAATAGGCTTTAATTTTCTTTACAAGTTTATAAAACCATGAAACTATCCAAGATAATTTAGGAACATCTTCTTTATTTTTATCAGCACGTTCAATGCCTTTAAGAATATTATCTTTGGTCAATAAACAAGGTTTAAGTTCAAAATCTTCATCGAGTATGAATACCGCATAATATTTTTCATTGGCAGTACGATAACGATCTTTATTCTCAACAACATTTTTAGTTTTTATAATAGCCATTTCTCTTCCTCTTTGAAGTTATTTATTGACAGATGTAGTAATGTTGTACTAGTTTATGTAAATTTTATTGGAAATTATTTAATGAAAGTTTTAAACCGTCATATCCACAAATTGGATGATAATTCCGTTTACGTTGGGCGACCGACTAAATGGGGTAATCCTTGGAAATCTGGAATTGACGGAACTAGAAAAGAAGTCATTGACCGATACGAACAATATATTTTAGATTCTGAAGAATTATATGATAGTTTAGGCGAATTATTCGGCAAAGATCTAGTTTGTAGCTGTAGTCCGCGCCCTTGTCATGCTGATGTTTTGGTAAAATTATGCAAGAGAAAAATGAATGAGGAATTTATAGAATACTAGAATACTAGTATAAATAGTTATTATGAATAAAGAACGATCATTTATCAAATGGCTCATTGAAGCTCCAATAGCAGATTATCAAACTGTAGGTGATTTTAACAAACCACATTCTTTTAAAGATAAAAGAGATAGAACGTTAATAACTAATCCTAGAAGCGTTGAGCGTGCTCATAAAAAGTTCGCTAATTCTGATATGGATTTTAACTTTATATTCGTCAATAAACCCGGAACATCAAAATTTCAAGAAGTGGGTGAAGTGGATATAAACTATATCCAGAAAAATCTTGGCGATGATGTAGCAAAAGTTGTACAAGATTCTCAAAATAAAACTCCAGATTCTGTAACAATTGTATTCACAAATAATTCTGGGGCAGAAAAAATTCCTATGACTCCATGGATTATCGCTCATAGAATAGGACACGTTTTAGCTAGAGATAATAACAGAAGTGGTGGTAATTATTATTACAAAGAAGCTTCTAATTATCTTATTAGTGGATTATCTGAAATTATGGAATATTATGGAAAATCAGAATATCCAAGATCTGACAGTTCTATGATTAATTCATATGGTAAATATGGAAACGAACGAAACAATCAATTAATAATGAAAAATTTCTTTCAAAACGTAGCCACATTCAGATCAGCTAGAAAAGGAATTATCAGGGACTGGTTTGAAGTATTAAATGAATTAATAGCTCAATATATCACAACTGGTAAAATAAAATTCAATGATGCTCCACAATCGTTTAAAGCAAATCGTATGGTTTATCATTGTAAAGATGTTGAATATGTAAATGATTTATTAGATTCTTTATCTAATACTATGGAATATGCTATAGATTCTATGTTACATACTACACATAATAAAATTTATGTAATGTAAGGAAATAATTAAAATGAAATTACGTGATATAATAAATGAATCTGTAACTTTTTCTATAAAAGATAATCAGTCTTATAATACGGCTGAAGATGATTTGACGCAATATGATACCGTGTTATCTATAGCGTTTTTATGCGGATATATTTTTGATTCCGAAGTAAAATCGGACCCATTTTATTATAAGTTTGTTAAAAACAAAATAGATACCAGAAATGGAAGAATGTATTTTGATTCGGATGGAGACGACTATGATAAGCCTACAGGAGTTGTCAATTTTTATGTTAATAACATTGTAAATGATCATTTTTGGGACAGTTTTAAAAATATATTGAATAGAATGGTAGGACGATTGAGCAAACACGTTACTGTAGGAAAACTTAAATTTGAAGGCGATAAAACAGAAAATGGAAGATTATCAATAACGTCCCCCAATGATTTAAAAGTAGTAAGAATTCCAATTATACAAAATAATACAATACAAGATGATTCTAAACAATATGAAATGAATTTGGCAAACGATAATGCTAGAAATTTTTTAAATCTTATTGGATATAATTCTGAAGATTTGGTTGGAACCATTTTGTATAAAGATATTCCAAAGATTTTAATGAAATTACGCAATATTCAAGATAAAAAAATATTAAACAATATTAGACCAGAAAATAAAAGTAATAATATTATCGACGTGGGGTTGGATTATTCTAGATTGAAACAATATATTGCTAATTTCATAGAATTATTAGAATATGCCAATAAACATAAATCTAATATTTCTTATTCTTAAGTTTTTACATTGAACGGAACTGTAGGGTTATTGTTTCCTCTAAAATCTGATCCCATAGCTGTCATCACACGGAATTCATTTCTTTTATTATCAACATAGAATATCAAATTTAATCCTGTAGTTCTATTCGTTACTTTCCCTTCAAAATTAGTTTTAGCTTCTCTCATTTTAGAAAATCGTTCACTTACTAAGAGTTTTTCTACAGTAGCATAGAAATCATTAGAAGTAATATTCTGACGAGTAGGATCATTAACCAGTCGATCTAAACCAGCATGTTTCGTCATCACAAAACGATAACCATGATTGCGTAAAAGAACTTCAAGATTCTTCCCTAGAGCATACAATTCCCTTTCACTCATTTCTAAAAGTTCAATTGATTCTAATAATTTTTGTATTTTCATAACCATTCTTGTTTCAATTTATTTATCCTAAATAAATTGTAAATAGGATAAATGATATGCCAAATGATGATATCAAACAAGTAGTATTAGCATTAGCCAAAGATGATACAGAAAAAGCTAAAGAACATTTTAAGTCATATGTAAACGATGCTTCTCTTTTTTACATGCGCAGTAAAGCACCAGAAGCGAACAATGATCTTCAAGAATTTGAAAAAGAATGAATAATTTGTAACAGCTTATTGGCATCAGATGATACAATTCCGATCTTACTTTCTAATAAAATTATATCATTCATTTTGTAATTTTCGCTTTTGTTAATTTACATTTACTACATCTTACCATTGCATGAGACATATGAATTGTTTTAATAGTTTTGTAGCGATGGATACAGCATATCTGTTTGATTGTTGTTAATAGTTTATTCATAATCACTTATTTATTGTTTGTCAGTTTAACAGAACATCTACATGCTGTCAAACAGTGGTAATTGTTGCGGAAACGTGCTGATTCGTATGTATTTTGATGGCCCTGTTGAGGGTATTAAACAAATGGGTCGGTTATCACTACCTGTGGGTACGGAGATAGTCTGAACATGATGTTTTTACTATGTAAATCTAAAACAAATTCGTTATCTTCTTTTATCCTATGTAAAAGGCGTATGGCATTATTAAAATTATCATCATTTGTATCTGCATGATTTTCAACTATATGTACACTCATTGCATTAGCTAAAAATTTAGCATGATATTCCGATTCGCGTTCCACGTAATACGTTTTATAAATATCTTCCCCAAAAATATTCAAAATAGTATTTTTGATTATCTCCGGATTATTGTTCTCAATCTCTTCACAAGATTTAAGCTTCTCCATCTCAAAACGATATAAGATGTTATTTTCCGAATCTTTAACTTCTTTTACATTGAAAAATCTTGGAAAATAAGGATTTTTTTGTGCTAGTTTATTTTCTATCACTTCCTTTGCATAAACATAATACGGATCAGTATCCTCTTGAGCAGCATGTGGACGCTTCACTACGGTATGAGGATCACCTATTGAGTATACCCTACCAAATGCTCCAGATCGACCCGTAGGATAGTATTTTCGCTGTCCTTGTTGATGTTTATACTGTTTATCTTTGAATTCTTTGCCAGAACTAACAGTGCGTTGTTGACTATCAAATTCTGCTTCTAATAATTTTTGTATTTTCATAATCAATATTTATCCGAATAAGGAGAATACTTGCCGCCATGATTATATCCCGGATTATTCTCCCCTTTGATAGCTTTGGACAATTCATTGAGATAAGAATGATGGTATAATGAATTATTATCAACATTAAATTTTTCTTTATATTGATTTGTATTCATACTGTGTTGATTTTTAATATGCATTACTAAAGATCTAGATTTATATCCACAAATTATACATGAAGGAACTTCATTTTCTATACCATCAATAGCTATACGGTTCTTTTTGGTTGAAGATTTTAATCCATGATATTTTTTACTGCATATTGGATTGCAAAATTTAGAGTTCTTTCTAGATTTTTTTAAATTTATTATTGCAATAATTACAATATATTAGTTCTATCATAACATTAATGTTTTTTCAGAATTATAGCATGAATATGTAATTAATGCAATGGTTCGCGCTTGTAAAATACAATAATATATAATTTAGTAATAGAATATTTAATATGTCACGAAAAAAATATGGTATTAAAGTAGCACACGAAGAAATAATCTATACTCGTGAAATGATAGAAGAATTAAAAAAATGTGCCAATGACCCCATTTATTTTATTAAGAATTATGTTTATATTAAAACTGTAAAAGTCGGTAAAGTTAAATTTGAACTTTATAATTATCAAATAGAATATATTAAAGCTATGATGAATAATGAAAGAGTTATTACTAAGATGAGCCGTCAGGTGGGTAAGACGGCAACTACTATGGCTTTTCTATTATGGTGGGCATCATTTAAGAGTGATCAAGTAATATTAGTAGCATCCAACAATTCTACAAATGCTAAAGAAATAATAGATAAAATTAAATATGCATACGAAGAACTTCCAAATTGGTTAAAACCGGGAGTCGATCCAACAGCATATAATAAACATGAAATAAGATTTGATAATCGTTCGAGAATTGTCGCTACTACAACCTCAGAAAATTCTGGACGCGGAATGTCAATATCAGTTTTATATTGTGATGAGTTAGCATTCGTGGCGCGACACGTTTCGAATGCGTTTTGGGATAGTATAATTCCTACGGTTAGTGAAGGTGGAAGAATTATTATTTCTTCTACGCCCAATGGAGATACTGGGAAATACGCGGAAATATGGAGGATGGCGGATAGTGGTAATGATGGTGGAGAATTCTATCCGTTGTCTGTCCCTTGGAATGCGCCTCCGGGCCGTGATGAAGCATTTAAGAAAAAATTTGTCGGAATACTAGGAGAACGTAAATGGCGCCAAGAATACGAGTGTGTCGTTGGGAGTACTGTAATAACGGTGCGTAATAAGAATACAGGGAAAGTTGAAAATATTACAATTAAAGAATTTGATGAACGAATCTTCAAAGAACATAATAAGGATATAACATGGCAATAATTTATAAATTGACCAGAGAAGACGGTTTAGAATATATTGGAGTGACAGTAAATCTTGTAAAGCGATTGAATAAACATAAACACTCTAGACGGTTTGAAGTATTTACAATAGAAAAGGGAAAACAATATGGTGTTGTTCCTGATACCATTCGTGAAATAGTAAGAAAGGATATTAAATGAATTGTCAATATGAAGTATTAACCGAAAACGGTTTCAAAGATTTTTACACAATAACTAAAAAGATTGTGAATGCGACGACTAAAATTCATTTTGAAGATGGAACACATTTACATTGTACACCAAAACATTTGGTTAAAATTGGAGATGGTTTTAGAGAAGCTGAAAATCTTGTCAAGGGAGACAGGGTTTCTCCGACGAATGTAAAGGTACAGGAGGTTGAATTAATTATAGGTAATGAAATTGTTTATGATTTAGTAAACGTAGAAGATGGTAATCATTATTTGACGAATGGTGTCACTTCCCATAACTGTGAGTTCTTATCGGAAGAATTAACACTTATTGATACTTCTATAATTACTCCAGCGGAAATGAGAGTACAAGATCGTATTAAAACGAATCAACATATTAAGCATTCTGTCAATAGTGATAGATTTCAGTTTTTTGAATATCTCAAGAAAGACGTTACGTATTTGGTAGGTGTAGACCCATCGACGGGGAATGGTAATGATGGTGGTGTTATACAAGTATTTGAATTTCCTTCTATGATACAAGTGATGGAATATTGTACGAATACGTTGTCTCCACAGATCATGTATACAGAATTAAAATCTATTTTGAAATTTTTGGAACAGGCTACAGAGGAAATTTATTTTAGTGTGGAGAACAATGGTGTTGGTCAAGGTGTATTAGCGTCATATGAAGGTGACATGGACCCTCCTTTGGCAGCGTTGGTATCTGATGCTGGTAGTAAGATGAAAGGTGTCAATAGTAATGCTAAGAGTAAAATGCGTGCTTGCATACAATTTAAGGAAGCGTTTGAGCGTGGTAAGCTTACATTAAATTCTCCAGAATTGTTAAAAGAATTGAAATCGTTTGTTAGGCATTCTGGATCATATGCTGCACAGACCGGAGCTACGGATGATAGGATAATGGCGTGTATGGTATGTTATTATATTATTCAACAATTGGCTACGAATCATGGAGAAGCGTATGACATGGTGTATTCTGTGGCTTCAGAGATAGAAGAGCGTCATAGCTGGAAGCCTCCTGAAGAAGAGACAGAATTTGAATATTTAAACGATGAAGCGGAACCCGATACAAGCCGTTCAAGCGTATTGGAGCAGTTCTTTAACAGTTTACATGGTCATCCAACAAATTCTGGCGTATTGTTTTGACAATTTACGAAAAATGTGGTATAATTGACAATTTACGAAAAATGTGGTATAATTGGAAAAAGAAAAAGAAAAAGGAAAAGGAAAAATGAAAGTTTCTATAAAAGAACGTACAATAGTAATGGATGATTACACATTTCAACCAAATTTGGCAATTGTATGCGAAATTAGAGTTCCACTGTCGCCTATGATTGCTGAAGAGTTACGATCTAAAGAATACTTTGATATAATTTACCAAGAACTGGGTAAAGCGGTCTTTGAAGAAATAGATAAAACTATAAGTGAACATAAATAATTTAATGCAAATTAAAGAAACGTACATAGACATTGCCGGTGAAATGTTATTAGAACTTTCATTGTCAAATCTTAAAAATAATGTAAACCGAGCATTTGGACCGGAGCGTAATCAAAAGGCTCCCAAAACCCGTGTAACGAATTATCAGGCCATTCCGTCTGTACAGGACAAAACTCTACTACTTAAGTTTAAAGTGTCGGGAGAAACGTCTCCTTACGCTGTAGAGGTACGTTTTTTAAATGTTAAATACGGACAAGAAGGAGATGGATTATCCTCTATTGTTGCTATGGATGGTAATACGTATTATTTTAAGCAATTCACCCAATCGCAGACACAAGCGAAAGTGAAATGCAACTGTTTGGATTTTTATTATAGGTTTTCGGTATGGAACCATGGTAAAAATTCATTAGAAGGCGATCCTCCATCGCCATATGTGAGGAAAACAGATTATATGCCGCCAGTTAACCCTACAAAGACTCCGGGATTATGTAAGCACATCATGAAGGTGATGGAATTTCTTCGTGGTGAGAATATAATTCGTTAAGAATTATTTAATATAATTCAGTTGACTTTTAGAAAACTTTATTGTATAATCGGACTATCTTGAAAAAGATAAATACAATTACAATTAGAATTATCTAGTTGTAATTTAGAACTTATTAGAACAAAAGGAAAAATAAAAATGAGTAATAAGAAATTAGAAGCATTAAAAGCGTTGTTTAAGAAAGAGAAGGAAAAACAGAGTGGTGAAGGTGTAAAGCGTAGCCGTGGAGATTTTTGGCCTTTTTGGGAAATGAACATTGGTGAAAAAGCTAAAGTACGTCTTCTCCCTGACAAGAATGAGGAAAACCCTTTCCTGTTTTATGTTGAAAAATTAGAACATAAACTTGCTATTGACGGGAAAACGGAGACTATTCCGTGTTTAGAGATGTATGGCGAAAAATGTCCTATATCTGATCTATCTCGCAAATTCTATAAAGAAGAAGGCAAAGGTTCTGCAAATGGAAAGTATTATTATAGAAAGAAATCCAATATGGTGAGGTTGTTGATATTAGAAGATCCTCTTCCTCCTGATGAGGAAACTGGCGAAACTGCCGTAGGTAAGGTAGTTACTACTCAACTTGGGTACCAATTAATGGAAAAAATCAAGGAAGAAATTAGCAGTGATGATCTTGATGAACTGCCATGGGATATCGAGAAGGGTTATGATTTCATTATAAAGAAAACGGCTCAAGGGGAACATGGCACGTATGCCGTTGGAAGTGGATTTGCGCGTAAACCATCTGCAATTCCAGAAGAATATTTGGATGCCGTACAAGAAGGTCTTATAGATTTAGAAACATTATTGCCTTCAAATCCCGGCTATGAATTTGTTAAACGTAAACTAGATGCTCATCTAAATGGATCAGACGATTCTGATGCTGATGAAGGTGTTTCTGATGTCAAAACAAGTACGTCAAATTCAAAAGCATCAAACGATAAAGTTGATGATGACGATACTAATGATGCTTTGACAAATGATTCATCTGATGATGACGATGATGACATTTTGGCACAAATTAGGCGCAATCGCCGTAAGTAAAATGGGGTGGTGAAGGGAATAGGAAAGATTCCTATTCCCTTTTTATTTTTTCAATAATAGAGGAAATTTATGAGTTTTTTAACAGATTTTGTAAAAGACACCAAGAAGCTTGAAGGTGTTTCTATCAGTGCTCCGGGTCCAACATTTTGGATTAGTACTGGTAATTATGTTCTGAATAAAATATTATCAGGCAAATATTTAGGAGGAATCGGGCAAGGTAAGCTTGCAATGTTGGCTGGGCCATCTAGTGCAGGCAAATCATTTCTTACGGCAAATATTATTAAAAGTGCCCAAGATATGGGGATGGGAATTTTATTAGTAGATTCAGAAAATGCTCAAGATGATGGTTTTGTTCGTAATGTTGGAGTAAATCCTGATGATGAATATTATGTGTATCGTGGAGTATCTACTGTAGCTCAAGGAGTAAATGTTATATCAGCGTTTCTTAAATCATATAGAAAGCATAATGAAGCAAAACCATTTTTAATTGTTGTGGATTCTTTAGATGCTATGCTTACAGAGAGTCAAATGAAAGCATATATTGATGGCGACGTGAAAGGTGATCAAGGGCAACATGCCAAACAATTAAAAGCAATGCTGTCTCCGTTCATGCATGACATTAAGGATCTAAATGTTGCAATATTATGCACAAAACAAGTGTATAAAAATCAAGACTCAATTGCGGCCAAGAATCCAATCAACGAATACTTGATGACAGAAGCGTTGAAATATCCATTTAGTCAAATTCTTTTGGTTACACGCTTGATGCTGAAAAATGATCTAACTAAAACATTTGAAGGAATTAAACTAAAGGCTTTCGGATTGAAAACAAGATTCACAAAGCCATTCCAACAAGCTAAGATTGAAGTTCCTTATGATACCGGAATGGATAAATTTGCAGGACTATTAGAGGTTGCAGAATCTTTAGGAGTTGTGACTAAAGCCGGTTCATGGTATACTTTTGGAGAGAAGAAATTTCAATCGAAAAATTTTTCGGATGTTCAAAAAGACGTATTACAAGTATTAATTGAAAAAGAACATGAGGTGCTAAATGTTTCAGTGGATGAAGAAGAAGAAACAATTTCCGAAGATTGATGTGGAAAATGATATTCGAGATGTATTGAATAATATGTCAATATATGATATTCTTACAGTCAGAGATGAAACATTTTCGGAATTAACGAAACAGGCTTTAAGTCCTGTTTTGATAGAGATTGAGAAATTTATTTTACATTATGCGGCAGAGAAAGACAGCGCGTTTATACAAACAGTTGAGCGGGTGATGCGCAATGTAATACGAATTAGTGGAATATGTTTTAATTCACAAAATGAACAATCTGCCACTTTTTCTTTCGTTTTACCAATTCATTTAATTAATTTGGCAACTATGAATAATAGCATTAACGATTTATTAATATTTACGGATGAATTCAAATTGTTATTAGAAAATAAAGAAATAGATGAAAACGAAATAAAAGAAATTATGGAAGAGTTCACTAATAACGAATTCAGATCATTAAAAATGGTAGATTCGTTTAATGCTAAAGCAAATTTTGATAATCAAAATTTATTTCCAGAATTAATTACAAAAAATTTATCAATAGATCAACAATTTGTATTTGATTTTTATAAGAACAATGGAACAGTAAATTGAACACTAAAGACCAATTAGAAAAATCTTTAAATTCTATTGATGATAGAATTGATAAATGGGAAACTGATATAAGATTGGATGGTAAAAACATTCAATCTGCTATCGTAGAACAAGCATCGTTAGTTGCATATTACGATCAGATTGCTGTAGAAGCTTCGTATATCGTAGATTATATGGAAATGCAAGTAAAAAAGGTTAGAGCAGAAAGAATAAAATTCATTAAAGAATCATTTGCAAAAGATTATACGGATACTGCTATCAATAAAGTAGTAGAAGGTGATAAAGAATATAATAAAACATATTCTATGCTATTAGAAGCTAAAACCTCTTACGAAAAATGTAAATCTATTGTAGAAGCATTTAGACAGAGAGCATATTGTCTTAATAATTTAGTCAAAATATATGAAAACGAGTTACAAAATATTACAATAAGATTATGACAAAAATTGCTACTATAAAAATACTTGATGAAATTAACATTGCTGTAATAGGAATAACCATAGATGAATACAAATATTTTTACGAAAAATTTGGTTATTTTGACAAAGGATACAGATTTAAGCCTGCTTATACATTAGGCAGATGGGATGGAAAAATACGTTTATTCAGTGAAGCAGGAAAAACGTCAATACATTTTGTTGAAGATATTATTCCTGATTTAAAAGAATTTGGATATAAAATAAAATTGATAGATAACAGAAATCCTGTGACATTTGATATTCCTTTAATTGAAAAAAATTATTTTTCAGATTATGAAATAACATTGGGAGATCATCAGGTTGAATGTATCAATGCTCTGATTGAAAATCGTGGAGGCATTGCTATTGCTGCAACAGGAGCGGGAAAATCTTATGTTATAGGCGCATTAATGAAATTAATTAATGATAATATGAATTTTAGAACTATTGTCATTGTTCCAACAACAGATTTAGTGCTTCAAACTGTTGAAGAAATTAAACTATTTGGTAATGATGTTGGTGTATATTATGGTAAAGAAAAACAATTAAATAAAAAACATATAGTGTCTACTTGGCAATCATTACAAAATTCTCCAGAAATTTTGGGAAATTATCAAGCTGTTATTGTTGATGAAGCTCACGGCACCAAATCTAATACGCTTAAAAGTCTTATTGTAGGTTATGCTAATCGTGCAGTTTTTATAGCAGGTGTGACAGGAACATTACCTAAAGATGAAAGTGAATTTGAACAAGTTAGATATGTGCTTGGTAAAGAAGTTGCCAATGTTGGCGGAAAGTTCCTGATAGATTTAGGGTGGCTTGCTAAATTAAAATTAAGTACAATTCAAATAAAAGAAAATTTTACAGAAGCATGGGAGACTTGGAAAAGAATTAAAGACCCAGATACACCAGTTTCGTCTTTAAAAGAATTTAAAGAAAACTATTTTCCAGATTTTAAATCAGAAAGAACGTGGCTTGCAAAAAATTTAAAAAGAAATGAATTTTTAGCTGATTTTATAGATATTAGCACAAAAAAATGTGGCAATTCTTTTGTGTTAGTTAATGGGGTAGATTTTGGCAGACGTTTATCAAAATTGGTGCCCAATTCTGTTTTTATTCATGGAGGCGATGAAAATGAAATACGAAAGAAAATTTATAATTCTTTTTCCACCAATAATGATGTAGTAGTAATAGCTACATATAATTTAGCTTCTACAGGATTGAATATAAAAAGAATATTTAATTTATTTTTAATTGATCCCGGTAAGAGTTTTATACAAATAATACAATCTATAGGTAGAGGGTTACGTAAAGCAGAAGATAAAGAATCGGTAAATGTGTGGGACATAAGTTCAGATTTGAAATTTTCAAAGCGTCATTTATCTGAACGGAAAAAATATTATAGAGAACAAAAATATAATTATTCCGAAAATAAGATTGACTATTGACAACGCAATGAAATTATGTTAGAATAGCAAAGATTAGGAGTTTTTAATGATAATTTGTGATGAAAATAACAAACCTATTCATCTTACCGGAGTAGATGATAAAATAATATCTGAATATTTTTGGACATTAGATTTGAATAAAAAAGATTGGTTCTTAAATAAACTTTCTTTATTGGAAGAATGCTATACAAGGGTCTTATCCGTTAAATTTGGCAATACAATATTGGATATTCCTGCTGATTGGTATATTTTGGTATTCTCTAAAGAAACATCAGAAGTAGATATGGTAGAAATTTCAGATTTAACTAGAACTGCATTTAGTGTAGTAACGTATAACCCAAATAAACATTCAATCAATGATATTGATATTAAAGTAATAAATTACAAACAATGGGAAAAAACGTGTTATCCTTCGTTGAATAAGAATAATATGGTATGTTGTGATATTCACGGATTATGGATAATGATAGCTCCTACAGATACTTATAACAAGTATCTTAAAGATACTGTCACGATAGGAAATTTTTTGAATATATAATTAGATAACGAGATTAAAATATGAGTGTTAAGAAAAAAACCAAAAAAAATCAAAAATATACTTTAAATGAATTTAAAACATGGTTAGATGGATATTGTTCAGCGCATCCTGATAATTGGTCGCCAACATCTGATCAATGGAAACTTATTAGTGAGAAACTTTTTTCTATTGTAGAAGATGTTAACACTACTGTATCTAGTGTATATAGTGATTTATCTTCCCATCAGGCGTATGTTCCACCTCCGGTACAATTTTCGCCAGAAGTATTACAATCAATGCCAACAAGTAATGTTAATTTAAATTTTGATCCGCAGAAACATGCTGGAAAAGAATTTTTCAAGAACGAACATGACACAAAATCAGAATTTATTTAATAAAGACTCTTTTGAATTAAAAGATAGAACTCTTTGGATAGATGGAGACGTGTCATTAAATATCAGTACATTAGTTAAAATGTTTTTATCATTGGATGAGATAGACAGAAATAAAATATTTGTAAAAGAAATAGATAATGACGTAAAACGATTCAACCAGTTGGTAGATAACAAATTAATAATAAAGTCACAAATTAAACCCATAAATAATGAATTCAATATTCCAAAAGAATATAAAAATTTAAATTTAAAAACCGTTTTATTTGATAGATTGTTTGAAGAAACAAGTAATAAAAATTTTTCTTCAGATGAAATAGAAGAACGTATTAATAGAATAATAGTTGAATATAAACTAATATTAGAATTAAATATGGAAATGTTATTTAAGAGTATTATTTTTCTATTAGAACAATTTAAAAATAATACCATAGTATGGGGTGTTGGTAGAGGTAGTTCATGCGCATCATATGCGTTATATTTGTTGGGGTTGCATATGGTAGATGCGGTAAAGTATAAACTAGATCAATCTGAATTCTTCAGATTGAAACTAAATAAATAAACGAAAATAAGGATTAATTTAATGGGAAAGGCTAGAAGTTTACGTGGAGAAGAAGTAGATTTTGATCTATTGAAAATCAAAAATTCAATTGCGGATGTTGCTATAACAGACGACGTGAAAAAGCGCGAACGATTCGTTAATGCAAAAAGAAGAAGAAGTTCTAAACATAAAGTCAATGAAATGGTACATCGAGCAAGTGTAGATGAACAATATAAAGAAAATATCCAAAATTTAAAAGTGGATGAAGAAATTGATACAGATAATAATAAACTTGAAGTAAAGAAACGTAAGGTAAAACACAATGATTCCACAAGCAATTGAAGACGGGATTTTATTTAAATTTGTAGAAGACACCTTGGGTGGTGGATTCCAAAATGCTACTAATTGGGGCTTTGTTATACAAAACAAAACAGATGATCCTAAAGCGTCTAGATGGGCGAAAGTAACGAATGTAGGACCAAAAGTAAAATATGTACAAGTTGGTCAATACATATTAATTGAAAAGCTTATGTGGACAGCAGGATTACGATTTTTGGGCGATTTATTTTGGAAAACTAACGAAAAATATGTAATGTGTGTATCAGATGTTCCACCTTCGTTTTAAATAAATGTTGCTATAAATCTCGGAATGTGCTATAATCTCCTAAAATAGGATATCAGCATGAAAATACATTTATGGGAAATTAAATATCGTCCAAAAATCTTGGGCGATTATATTTTTCAAAACGCTAAACAGCAAGGAATAATAGAAAAATTTATAGAAGAACAGAATATTCCCCATTTATTATTAAACGGTCATCGCGGCACAGGGAAAACTTCTTTAGCATACATGCTAAAATCATTATTAAATATCGATGAATCTGATTTTTTGGTCATTAATGGTTCAGATGAAAATGGTATAAATGTTATTAGAAATAAAATTAAAGGTTTTATCTCCACATTTTCTCATGGGGACTTCAAAGTTGTTTTTATCGATGAAGCAGACAGATTGACGCCTGATGCACAACAAGTTATGCGTCATATGATGGAAGAATACGCTGATAATGCACGTTTTATATTGACATGTAATTATGGCCGGAAAATAATTCCGGAATTGAAATCAAGATGTTTTGAATTATTATTTAAATCCATAGATAAAAATTCCATGTTAGAAAGGTTGGCAGTTATTCTTAAAGCTGAAAAAATTAAAGCATCACTAGATGATTTAAATAAAATAGTGGATATGGCATATCCTGATATGCGTAAGGCTGTACAATTATTACAAAATAATTCTAAAAATGGAATATTAAATGAACCTAACGAAATTGATCCCAGTATGGAAACATATTTGGAAATAGTTTCATTAATGGAAAAAAACCAGTATAAAAAGATTCGTGAATGTATTTCCGGTTTAAATAATGATGAATATGAAGAATTGTATAAGTTTTTATATACCTTTTTAGAAGAAATAGGTAAATTTTCTGATGAAACAAAATGGAAACGTGGGATTATTATAATTGCAGATTATCTTGACAGACATATTCGGCAGGCAGACCCCGAAATCACAGCATTCGCTATGTTTTTAAAATTGGGAGAAATATAACAATGGAACAAAAATTAAAGAAAAAACAATTAACCTTTATTTCAAATTTCAGAAATAAAAATGAAAAAACTTCTTGGCTCAGAAAAAAAAGGAATTTAGAAGCATTAGTTAAAGATTTAGATCCTATTCAGCAACAAATTTTAGAATTGAATTATCAAAAAACTAAAATTGTGGACGATATAACTGCAATTCGTAATGAAATGGTTAAAGAGTGTATCCATCCAATTGATTATCTGGTCCATCATGGAACGTATGTTATGTGTAGATTTTGTGAAACCAAATTGCGGTTAGTAAGTAATGAAAACTGAGAATAAAGTAGATATTTTTGACGTATTAAAAAACATAGATAATGGCAATATATATTATCTTGATTCATTAACCGAAGATGAAAAAAATAAATTGTCTATGGTGGTACTGTTTAGGTGGATGACTGGAACGGAAAATAGTCAACAAATCCGAGCTTTAGATTCTATAGTAAATCCGTTTTTATACACCTTATCAAATCATAAAGATTTAATTTATAAATTGATGGTCATTGCTTCTTCAGGCACAGAAAAGAGATATAAATGGATTCCTTTTAAAAAAGGAAAAAATAAACAATTAACCAATAAATTAATTTCGGAATATTACGACTTGAGCAATGCTTCTGCAAGTAATTATATTAACATGTTTGATATTGAAACAATAATTGACATGGCAAAAGAATTGGGTTATGATGACAATGAATTGAAGAAAATTAAAAAAGAGAATGACTAATTTTAATTATTACGAATGTAAATATTGTTTAAAAAAATTATCCACAAAAGAAAATTTAGAAAAACATACGTGTCGTAGCAAAGAGCGTTGGGAATTCCTAACTACAAAAAAAGGATACAAATCATTTAACGATTATTCATATTGGTTATCCAAAAAGAAATCATCTGTCCCTCAAAAACAGACTTTTGTAGATTCTAGATTTTTTAATAGTTTTTCGGAATTTCAAGAATTTGTTATAGATAAAGGAATACCCGATAAAAAAATGTATATTGATTATATGAACATTAATAATATTTCTCCGATGCTTTGGAGAATGAAAGAATCATATGATATGTTTATAAATTATTTTGACGAATTTGTTGAAATTGATATAAAGTGTAATTTAACCTTCAAATTATTAGAAGAATTAGCTTCAATATTAGAATGTAACCGCGTCGAAGTTTTTAATCAATTGTTGGCTTCTGAAATTTCTAGATTAATATTTGAGAGGCGATTAACTCCATGGGTATTGTTAGCATCAAAAGAATTTCTTTCGTATATGCATAATTTAAATTCCGTGGAAAATTATAGGTTGTTATATTCGACAATAGACGTGGATGCTTGGAAAAACAAATTCAAAAAAAATTCTGAAAAAGTAAAAAATATCGCCAATAAAGTTAAAGAATTCTTTGACGAAAATGGTAATAAATAGTTAAATTGAAATGAGAATTGAATGACTACGATTAATAGAGGATATAGTGTAAAATATACTGATAATACCATTCCAGAAATAAAAATTCCTAGAAGAGTGTTTGTTGAAGATATTTTGGATATTAATCTCATAGGGAAAAGAACATTGGAATATGGGGAAGAATTGAATGAAAATACTCTTCATTTATTGGAACATTTTTCTTGTCCTTCTATAAATGATCAAGAAGACGTTCCAGACCCCGATTTCAAATTATCTTCGGTATTGAATAATCCAACATTGGGACAACTTTGGTATAATAATACTGGAAAATATTTATGTCAATGGAATGGGTATCAATGGGTAAAATTTGTTAGATACGGTGACATTTCCGGAAATAGTGGATTTTTATTTGATGGTGAACACATTCCGATTCCTAAGAATAGATACGGGGAGCCTGCGGATATATCTAATTGTAATATACACGTAAATCCTGCATGGTTTATGGATAGAATAAACAAGTATGAATGTTTTGTTGATTCGGATGGTAAGTTGGACTGTAAATATCTTCCTCAAAATGCTTCACAATGGAAAAGCACATTTGCAACATATATTGTATTATGCGATAGTATAAACAGTATTCCTCCAGTAATAACCCCCACTCCTACTCCTACTGTGCCTCCGTTCGTCCCAGCATCGTGGGATTATTTGTGGACTGGAAATGGTGGGTCCATTTTGAATGGAATTATATTTTATTCTAATTCTTCTATACAAAACCCAACTACACGCACTAATAAAGCAATAGGAAATTTATCATATTTTTCATGCCTCATTAATAATAATGGGACTGGAAGAACATACGTAGGCATAGGAAATGAAACAATTGATACCACTGTAAACAATTGTAGAATAGGGCTTAGTAATGGTGGAGTAGAAATAGATTCTAATGGAAGCATTATATCTGCTGCTACATCAATACATTCTATATCAAATTCTAATCCTATTGCATTAGAATTTGCAGTATACAATAATATGGTATGGATACGTGCGAATGGTGGAACATGGCTTGGTGGAGGAAATCCTGAAACATATACTAATCCTACTGTACATTTGATAGGTACTAAATTGTATTTTATTGCATCTGTTAGTGATATATCGTCTTCGGTTGTGTTTCACAATACCGCAGCATTAACTACCGGAGATGTACCGGAAAATTATATCCCTGCATATTTCGTTGAATAAAAAATGTCAAAAATTAAAATATTAAAAACGACTAAAACAAAAGAATACATTCAAAATGAAATAGAATCTGTTAAAATTTTCAAAAATAAATTATTACAAGATTCGGATTATACGCAAGTGTTTGATTGTAATTTATCTACAATAGAAATTTTATCATGGAGAGTTTGGCGTTATAAAATCCGTGAAATAAAAATAAATGAAGATAATTATGAAGATAAATTGATATTACTTAATTATATGAAAGAAAACGAACCGTTTTCAAGTGTTTCGAAAATTAAAAAATATCCTTTAATCGAATTAAATATGGATTCAATTGAAAAATTTAAATGTTCTTGCGTTAGCATTTGTGAGCATGTTGGAATTTCAAAAAATGATATATTATTATTTGAAACGGCAATTAAGAAAATGAATTCTCATTATGATATACTAATAAAAATGGATGAAATATTGAATGGATATTGACATTGATGTTAAAGATAATAAGCATATTAAAGAATTATTGAAAGAATACATGGTATCTGCTTCAATGATAGAAGATGATGAATTGAAATCACATCCTGTTGGAATTTATCTGCAAAATATTCCGAAAGATGCGTTAACAGGATTGTCTGCTATTCCGTATACTGAAGCAGAAAATTTGGGATATACCAAAATTGATATATTAAATCTCAATTTATTAGATATATTCGAATCAAGAAAAGAATTAGAAGATTGTATTGAAATGGAACCTGACTGGAATATATTAAAGAATGAATATATAGTTTCTAAATTGTTTCATATTTCAAAACATTTTGACGTAGTTAATAAAGTTAAACCGTCGTGTATTGAAGATTTGGCAGATATATTAGCACTGATTCGCCCTAATAAGCGTAATTTATTACCTGAATATTTAAAAGATAAATATTCTACAAGAAAAGTATTATATGAAAAAAATGAAGCAAGCGATTTACGGAAATCCCATGCTATTTCATATGCTATGAATATTGTATTACAAATGAATCTTTTAAGAATGGAAAAACTAAATGTTTGAAATATTGACAAAATTAATAGAAAATATTACATCAATACGATTAACAGAAACTCAAAAAGTAGTATTATGTAATATACATACGGCTGTTACTCCAAAATTAGCGTATGAATATACCACCGGAAATGAATATAAAACAGAGGCAAGAAAATTTCTTCTTGCTAATGGATTTATCCAATATGTCAAAGATGGTCAATTAACCATTACGAATAATGGATTTGAAATATTAATAAATTCTGGAATAATAGATGAAGCCGGCAATCTTACAGATTATGGAAACGAATTAATTTCAAATGAAGAAAATAATTTAGTTATAAATAATTAATGTAGAATTAATAAGTTATGACTAAAAAAGTTTCTGTTCCTTTGATAATAGAAAATTACCCTCCAGATTATAATGGATATAAATTTATTTCTGTTATAAAATACAATGATATCAATACTTTAAATATTATTGATAATGTTAAAAATAAAAATATACATACGTATGTATTGGATTTATGTAAAGCAGAAAATGTCGAAGAAGACTTTTTAATAAAAGTAGCTGAAAATTGGTATAATACTAACAGAGATGAATATCCATTATCCATAGAATTTTCGAAATTGGGGGTATCATCTATTGTAAATAAAATCTTAAGAGTTTATCCGATTGATTATGTAACTAGAATCATAGGATACGTATCCCAATTCCCTATGTCTGGAACTAAAGAAATACGTCGAAAACGACGAAAGAATATAAATAATAACAAATAAGGAAATACAATGGAATTAGGGACAATCACAGATATCAAGAAGATTGATAATGGATCAAAAGTGTCATTTGAGAATAGTGAATATTCTGATGAATTTGGTGATGTAACTGATTCACATGATACAGGGTCTGTCGATAACAAATTATCAGACCTTATAGATAGATTAAATGATATTCGTAATGAAATTGACGATATTCTCTCTCATTTCAATGTAAACGATGATGAATTTGCCGTATATGATGAATTTGATGATTATTCAGAACCCGATTTTGATATTGATTCAGAATTAGATTATGGGTCAGAATTCTATTCTCAATTTGATGATGAATCTACAGAATTTGAAGATGAACCCTTTAGTGATACAAATGACAATGGTGAATTTGACGACGAATTCGATAACGAGTTTGGTAATGAATTTGAAAATGATTTCGGTCAACCAGAAGATGAAACAGATATTCAAGCCGATCCTTCTGAAAAAGATGCCAATTTTCAAGGAAATATTCGTACTGTAGCAGGCGCTAATCTAGTTTATAAGCGTCGGCATGAAGATGGCAATTTTGAAGAATTGTGGATATACAATGTTGGGGATGATATTGCTAAAGAAAGTAAACTCCGTCGTGCGATTCTAGCGGGTACAGATATTCCTTCTAATTCTACAGAATCAGATGATGGCAATCAACAGTCTAGTACCGATACTGTTGGCAACGTACAATTCCTGCATATTACAGGCTTGCCTAACTAAAAACTTTGTGGTATAATAGGACGGCAAAAACTGGAAAATACCTATGAATGCAGAACCACTCCAAAGTCTCGCTGGCAATGCCACAACATTAACAAATGATTTATCATCTAGGATTACAAATCGCCTAGATGATTTGCTAATGATTGCTGATTACTATCGAAACAAATACGATACAGCTAAAACAAAACTAGCTAGGGACTTGTACAAGAAAAAATTGGTCAAAGCAGTTAACCATATAGATGGTTACATGAGCTTAATTTCCTCCAAGGAAGAAATCAATGATTGACAAGTTAGTGGCGATTGATGTAGAAACATCCGGATTATCATTTGATGGAGACGTTACGCACAATCATCAAATTGTAAGTATTGGTTTGATCGTAGCCGATAATGAATTTAACGAAATAGATTCTTTTTATCGTGAAATCAAACATAATGGAACTTCGCACTGGTCTTCTAAAGCTGAAGCAATTCATGGTTTATCTAAAGAATACTTGGAAACAAACGGGATAGAAGAAGGCCAAGCTGTATTGGAAATTACAGAATTCTTGCTAAAGTATTTTAACCCTGATGAATCCATACTGTTTTTAGGTCATAATGCTAGAAGTTTTGATATTCCATTTTTTAATAAACTAACGAATAAATTTGATATCTATTTTAAAATATCTCATCGATGCGTTGATAGCTTTTCCATTGGATTTGTGGCGTTTGGTGCCGAAAATTCGGAAGAACTATTTAAGATTTTTTATAAGAATAGAGATAAACATAATGCATTAGATGATGCTCGAATGTCACTGGGTTGTTGTCAGAAATTGATGAAAATAATTCAGGAAATTTAAAATGGATAACGCAATGGAAGAATTATTCAAAAAATATAATTCTTTGGAAAATGAAAATAAATCTTTAAACAAAAAACTTAAAGAACAAGAACGAATGCTTTCTAAACTTTATAAAATATGTTTTACTGTTGAAAAACATTATAAAAGTATGAATAGCAAATTACAAGATTTGAAGAGTGAAATTTCCAGATTGGAAAATAGGATAAAATAATGGACATTATAACTTCATTAGAAACCCCACAAGGAACCAATTTTTTGGCCGGACTAGCTGTAATGAATCCCGGCCTTTATATGTTCATGAAACATTGGTCTAAAATACTAATAGTATTTTTTACATTGGTAATTCTTGTTGGTGGTGCAGGTGCTTGGAAATATAACCAGTATCTATCAAATAAAATAGATAAAATTAATAATGAATTGGTAGATTACAAAAATAAATACCAAACATTGTCGGATAGTTATATTTTTTTACAAAATGAAATTTTGATTACAAAAAATCGAATTGAAGACTTTAATAAAGAAGTCAATTCAATTAAACGAAATAATGCTGCATTGCGTGAACGTATTTCTTTAGTATCAAAAGGTAATACAATAAGTGATACACAAACTAATTTAGACAATTTAAGGAAAGATTTGAATGATAAATGGCAAATACGCTAAACTATTATTGATCATTCCATTTATGATGCTGATAACTTCATGTTCTCTGTTAAAACAGACCGTATACGTGCCTGTATACACAGAAGTTCCAATTGTCCATCCGAACCAATATAACGATTTTAAATTACATTCTCCCAATATTGAAGTAGTAAATAAGCAGTTGTTACAAGATAAAATGAAGAACCTTCATGAATCTGATATATTGTACATATTAAATGAACAAAGTATGCAACAGATGTTAGAAGATGACCTTGCTAAGCTTGAATATCTCCAATATGAGACAATGCGAGCAAATTATTACAAAACTTACATAGATGATTATAATTCTAGAATTAAAGAATTGAATAAGAATAAATAAGATATAAACTATAATTATTATGATAATTTTTGAAAATGAAGATCTAAAAATTCTTGACGAGAATGATAACATAGAGTTTGTATTCTCTAAACAAAAATTCGATAAGTCATTTAAAGAATTCTTGAAGCAGTACCCTGAACTGGTGTCATCTACTGTAAGATTAGGAGTAGATTCTATTCAAGCATATAAAACTGCCAAAAATGCTACAGCCAGATTTTACGCTAGGAGTCCTTTTGAAAAGAAAGTTCAAGGAGATATTGTAGAAATTTTAAAAAATTCTGGCAAATTTAAATTGGTTACAAAAAAATTTAAAGATTCTGGGATATTTTATGAATTGGTGAGAGTATGAATTTTTTACAAATTTTAATAGAAAAGAAAAAGGATGAAAAACAGAAGCCTGTTTTTATAGAAACAGATGAAAAGAGTCCTTTTCCTAATGATACTATTACAGCCTTAGAAAAGAAGATAACAACTTTATCAAAAGATTTAAAAACAGAGTGGGAGTCAGCCGTTGTGTTAGTAAATGCTGCGTTCGAAGAATTAAATGTTCCAATACCACAAGCATATATCAAAGACCGTTGGATTCAGTATACAGAATTACTAGCATATGCTATTAAACAATTGTATAATGCTAGAGGATTATCAGCGAAATGGCACCAAAATTTCATAAATAGTTAAATTATATAGGAATAAGAAATGGATATTATACGTCTCAAGGATCTTGCAGGCATTGTTGCAATAGAAAAGAAAGAAAAATCTGAAATTGTAAAAGAATTTTATGATTTGAAATTGAATGAAACTGTTGATTTTATCAGACATGTGAAAGTCTACGGAGCACAGGTTGATATTGATGATAATACTAATATAGCAAAAATAACAATAAACGAATCCACAAAGCAGCTATCTGAGGATTTATTCTCTAAAATTATTAGAGAATGGAAATACGGTGAAGATACTGTATTAGAATCTGAACAGCTATGGGGACTTTATATTGCAGAACCCGGAAGTAATGAATACGGTTTACAATTTACCGACACAAGTCGTTCATACGTTGTAGACGAATGGAAAGATTCTTGGAAAGATCAATACGATGATAACAATAAGAAAATAAAATACAAGTATAAAATTGTTAAAATAGATTCTGAAAATCCTAAGACAACTCTTTCTGAATCTGCAAATTCACTCAATGAATTTGAAACCATTTCTGATGTAGTTAAAGCTGTGGAGGATGGTAAAAAGGTAGTATGGAAAAGTGAAGATTATGTGGTAGGGAAAGATTTGTTGGGCGATTATAATGTAACTTATAAGCCATGGTCCCGCAAGCCTGATACCGTTCTTTTGTTCCATAAAGATGGTAAATCTACAGATTATAAACCAGAAGATTTCTGGATCAATGAAGCGCATACCGTTCTTCCTGCTGTGGATAGTGACAGATACATTGAACGTGCTGGATTAGAAGGCCCGTTTAGGTGGCGCGATGGTCGTGTAGTGTACTATGATCCCAAAGAAGGGAAGTATTATGATCCTGATACCGATATGTTTATTGAATACGATGAATACATTCGTGCAAATAACCCAGACATTAGGGAATCTGCCAATATTAATGAAGCAACATTCGATACAATCGAGTTACAACTTCCTGCACATTGGGCTAGTGCTCTAGTCAATGCTGATACTTCTGGATTAGAAGATAGAGAAGAAGTTATGCTGAACCGTTGGATAAAATGGGCCAGTAGTGAATACAATATTCATGCAGGTCAGCCACTTGGCGTTACTGGTGAGGAAGAATTTAAAAGTCGCCATGATGCAGACGATTTTGTAGGTGCTACTGACGTTCTCACATTTGTGTATCGTGTAGAAGATTCTGTAACTGAATCTAAATTAACATTTAGAAAAAATGGTCAACCCGATTTAGGCAAAGGACAGCCCAAAGAAAAGCGTATCGAAACATTGAAAAATAATATTGAAGATTTTAAAGAGAAGAATCGTACACTGCCAAAGGATAACCATTTACGTCAAGATCAGGAAAAACAAATTGAACGTTGGTCAAAAGAACTTGATTCTCTCTTAAATGAAGATCATGGTGGTGGATATTATGTGTGTTATAACAACAATAAAGAACATTATAAAACTGAAGCCGAAGCTACTGCTGCTAAGATCAAACTAGAGAAATTTGGTGTCACAGACGTTACCGTGAAAAAGGATACAGAAGCTGGTGCGAAAGAAGCTTTGAATAAAGCAAATAAAGAACTGAAAGAAGAAAATGATATTCATACGAAATTACATGATTCTGACAAGAATAGCAAAATAAAAGTTCCTAATGATGTTAAGCAGGAAGCTAAGAAACAGATCAAAGATATTGAGAAGTCAATAACAGAATTTGACAAAGCTGCCAAAACTGATAACAGTACAAAAAATAAAACTATTGATAGTATCAATCATGTATTGGAAATATTGGATGGTGGGACTTTAGAAGATTTGAAGAAGGCTCAAGTGTATTATAGTACATTAATGAACCCTATTACTAATTTGTTCCCAAATCTATTGGTAAAATTCTTGGCTGACCCGAAAAATTTTATAAAACTTTAATCTAATCGTTTCAATAGAGATGAAAAAACTGAAAGTTGTTCTGGCCTTCCCCAATGTACGTCAGCAAGATATATTGCAGACGTATACGGGGAACATGGCTAAAAATATATATGAGACATTTATCTCACATTTCAATGACTCTCTTGATGTGTTCTTGGATAAAGAGTTATTTCGATGTATTGATACCAATTCACCAATATCAGATAAAAAAATAAAAGAATTATCTGAATATGATGCTATATTAGTGGCGGGATTGAAAACTCTAGACCGTAGTGATAAAAACATATCATTTATTTCTGAAGTGAAAAAACTTGCTCCGAATATTATCATTGCACAATTAGGCGATAGTATTCTCGAACAAAGTAATGCAGACATAACGTTTGGAACTCTTGGGAAGCTCTCTAAGCGCAACGCTCGTAAAAATGCTGTAGTGAAGTGGGCAGCGAACAAGCACGCTTTTACGGTCACTAAGAAGCCTAAAGAGACTCTTAATATATTCATTGACCATACCATGTATGTTAAAACATTGTGGCATACAGATAGAACTGTGGATATTCTCCAACAGATAAAAGATTTAGATTATACGCGCTATGGATACTCTGGTATAAATGTGTTTCGTATTGGGAATGGCGAGCTTATAACGGACATAAACGCTCCTGTAGAAATGCATGATAGAAACGGATTAGATAACATAGAATATCGTAAGATGCTGTCCGTGTCGGATATTTTCTTTGTTACACATCCAGAATCTGTAGGATTATCGGCTCTTGAAGCTGGAATGTCTGGTTGCACAGTAATATCCCCAGAAGGATATATCAAAAAAGAACTCATTAAAACTATAAATCATAATGAGTTCAAAGATGATATAGATTGGGATAACGTTTTTCCAATAAATCGAAATAAAAATAGGAAAAAAGCATCTGCTTACGATTTTATTAGATTATGCAATAAAATCGTAAGCAAACTAAAAGAAGTTAACGGCTTAACCTGAAGAACCTTCTGTACCCATTTGGAGCTTTAATTGGAGGAAGTTCTTCAATTGTGGTAAACAATTTTGCAATGTATATTATATCTTTATTCATCCCCGAGACATTAAGTGGCAAAACGAGCACACTTGACATGTAATCCAGAACATGCTAGAATCATACAATGATACAAAAAGCACACAAATACAGATGTTATCCTAATCCGAAACAACAGACCCAGATGAATCAAACATTCGGGTGTGTCCGGAAATATTGGAACATTCTCGTTGAAAGACTGGACAGCAATGTTGCCTAGTCAAATGCAGGATTCGGTGAAGTGTTTACTGAATATAGTGTCCTGAAATGGCATTATATTTAGATACTATCAGAATCGTCGATTCGTAATAATGGTACAACCATATAATCCTTAAGGAAAATAAAAATGAAATTTAAAGCAACGTTGTTTATAGCAAATAAACCTAATTATAATGGAAGAATCTATCAGGAAGAAGATTTAGATAAAGCATTTTCTGATAAAGACATATTTGGAATCCAGACGATAGATATGGACACAACAGAAGATGGTCAACTGGTTAAACCATTTGAAAAAAGTTCACACAAATTATTAGAATTTAATAAAGAAACATACTTGACTGAAGTAAGATACGAAGGTATATTCGAAGTCTTAGACACTCCTGTGGGAACGGCACTAAAACAAATGTTAATGGACAATATACAAATGGCTATTGCTCCTTCTGGATATGGTTTTGCTAAGTCATTAGATGAAAACTCAGAATCTGGTGATGAAGAAGATGCTGGAAGTAAAATTAAAAAACTTAATAATGTTTATATTGTAGAAGATTATAGAATAGAAAACTTCAATATTATTCCTTGTGAAGAATATAACAGCGAATATAAAATTACAATTGTAGAAGAATAATGAAAGTTTAGATTTAATATAAACAATCGCACTTTCGAGTTTAGGTGATATTATGGCACAACTAGTAGATGTAGAACAGATTAGAGTTTTAGTTGGGCATCTTATAAGTTTAGCTGCCCAACAGGATCAAGAACATGCGTTATATCTGGCAAATAAATTAGATAATCTTATTCCTAAAAAATCAGGTGTTGTCATGTCTGAATCTTTGGATTATGGGAGATTGTATGATGCTTATTATGAAGCATGTGGAGAAGAATTGAATAATTAAATAGAATTATTACATGAAGTACGAAGTTTGCCTAAAATAGATATTAAATATGACTAAATTAAATACAATTAAAATTCAATACAACAAAGCTATAGAAAAATATAATAAAGAATTAAAAGAATTGCAACAAAATTGCAATCATTTGTGTTTTAAGCTCCCTTATTTATTTCGTGATTTCTTCCCGAGGGATGAAATTATATGCTGCTCTAATTGTGGTTTACAAGAAAGTTACCCTTTTGATAAATTAAAAGGTTGTAATATCGTCAATGATATTAACGAAGATGAATTATATCGAATGCGTGCATTCCCGACTGAAAAGTTAAAGCTATATAATAAAAAAGAGATTAAAAATGTTTAACCGAAACGATTGTAACAGAAATATAAATAAAAATTATCAGTAGAAGATTCTGATATAAAATAAAAAATCTTCCGTGAAATATCCATTAATGCTAATGAAGCCGACAGAACGAAATGCTGTCCCGGTAGATAGGTAAGCCGGTTTATTGATCGCCAATTGGGATCAAAATTTGACTAACTAAAAGGAGAAAATACTATGTCAAATATTTCATTGTTTAATGCACTTTACCCTAATAACCTTTCTAGGATTGCCAAACTAGCAAAAGATGATTGGTATAGGAAATCATTTTTAGATTTTGATTTTGTTTTTCAGAATTTAACAAATGAACTATCAGATATCTTTGATCATTGGGATACATATAATGAGGTTAATAAAGCTGTATCTGTAAATCATCCTGTAAATATTTCCAAAAATAACAATGTTACTACAATAGAAATAGCATTAGCCGGATTTTCAAAAGAAGACATTTCTGTAAATGAAGACGATGATGGGAAGTACCGTACCCTCACTATTTCTGGAACACAAGACAAAGAAGACAAAAATGAATCTGTAGAATACGTTTCTATTCAAATTTCTAAGCGAGATTTTAAGAAAACATTCAGTCTAACTAAAGATTCAAAAATAGAATCTGCGTCATATAAAGATGGGATTCTAACCATCAAAATCTCTGAGCCTGAGAAGGTAAAACCAGAAGTAACTACTAAGTCTGTATCTATAAAGATAGATTGACAAATGTTCATTCCCATGATAGAATATTCTATCATGGGAATTTTTTTATGAAACTAGAAAACGTTTTAAACCTACCAGAAGATTATTCGCACCACCCAGTAGCCTATATCCTTATAGGATTGCCGGGGAGTGGTAAATCTACATGGATCAGAAATAAACAAAATAAAAATGATTTTGTCATTGTTTCCAGTGACGATGAAATTGACAAATACGCTAAATCACAGAATAAAACATATTCAGAAGTGTTTGATGAATATATTAAAATTGCTACTTCTAATATGAATAGTAATTTAATCAACGCTATTAAAAATAACCAAAATATCATTTGGGATCAGACAAACCTTTCAGCGAAGAAACGTAAAGGAATCATCAGCAGATTGCCAAAGCACTACGAAAAAATAGCCGTGGTATTCGAAGTTGACGATGATACTCTTAAAGATAGACTATACAATCGTACCAAAACTGAAGGAAAATATATTCCAAATTCCATAATTGAAAACATGAAGAGAACCTATGAGCCACCAACAAAAGAAGAAGGATTCGACGAAATCCTACAAGCATAAAAAGAAAAACAAAATTAATAATACACAAAATAAACGATTAGAATCTGTAGAATGTCCAGAATTTATGTTACAAAATGTAACATTACGCGGACCAAATTTTGATTCAATATCGGAATCTATAAAACAATATGAAAAAGACGGATGGTACACATTAGGTGGTATCTTATGTTTTGATGCATTGGGATATTGTAAACAGACAATGCAAAAGAAAGTATACAGAGAAGACGTTAAAAATCGTTTTTGGAAGTTTAGAGAATACGATGAAATATTTTAAGCTAGAAGCATTGGAAGGAGTTACTAAATGAGAATAGAAAATTTGTTGAATAGAGATATTATAAATGCAGTCAACGAGTTCAAAAAATTGAATGAAGGATTAATTTTATCACAAGATCGAGATCAGATGATGAAATTACTTAATAATGCAAATTTGCCGTTTAAATATTCCATAATTGAATTTAGAGTTTTTACCGATGAGCCATTGAATAAAACTCAAGCATCCAAGCTTAAACAAATATTATCAATAGCTGGATGGTACGTGTGCTTACCAAATGATAAAACCAAGAAAGGATTTAATGAAAATTGGTGGTACGATTCAGAGGCATATACAAAAACCGGAAAAGATTTTGAGTCTTTAGAATTAGAGCCAAAATTTGAAGTTGAAATAACTAATACCAAGCTTCCTGATATTTTATATCATGTAGCACCAAGAAAAAATCGTGATCATATCTACGGGAAAGGATTAACTCCTAGATCGCATACAAAACTATCAAATCATCCTGATAGATTATATTTTGCCACTTCTTGGGAATCTGCTGAGCATATCTTAGACAGATTTAAATCTCATATAGATGGTGAGTTGGATGTTTGGGCTGTAAAGCCGCATAAGATACCAATGAGGCGATGGTTCGTGGATACAAATTTTTCTGACATGAATCCTTTAACTAATGAAATTGACGCTGGCGGAGTGTTTACAATAAATTCTATCGGTAGATATTATTTAAAATTGGTTAATGATCAGTTTGATGATTTAGTTTAAAAATAAAACTATTTAAGGAAAATGTAAATGACGTTAATAGTAGGTTATGTAGATGAAAACGGCAATGGTCACATGGCGGCAGATTCCAATGGAACGTCAGTGGATTATCATGCTACCCAAGAATACAAAGCTTCAAAGATATTCACAATTGGTGATGGAAAATTCTTAATAGGTTATACTACATCATTTAGGATGGGACAGATAATCGAACATTGTTTTATTCCTCCCCCACATGTTGAAGGAATTTCAAATGTAAAATATATGATTAATGAATTTATGCCAAAATTAATTCAATCTTTTCGAGACAATAGATATATTTTGGATACAGAAAAAAGTGGTGGAACATTTTTAGTTTACTATAACGGTTCCTTATTCAAAATTTATAATGATTTTCAGATACAAGAAACTGTAAACAATTTTGATGCATGTGGAAGCGGAGAGATGCAAGCTTTAGCGTCATTTAATACAATAAAATTGTATGATAAATGGAATGAAAACATTGAGTTGCATCTTAACAACATTATAAAAATCGTTTCGGAAAATAACATTACTGTTCGAGGCAGAATAGATTATTTGACCGTACTGCTTGAGAATTAACATGAATTATAGAAAAATGGAACCTACTGAATTAGGAAAACCTGCTGATGGGCTTCCTATTAAACCTAAAGATATTTTTCAAACAATTTCTGGAAGATCAACCACGCCGTTTCCTAAGAATAGTAGATTGCTCTATCTTCATAGATGGCTTATCGAAAATGCTATAAACGAAGCATTATTTAATAATGATGAATATAATTTACTTCCTTTTAGAAAAATGGAGGAAGGTTTAAAATCATCAAAGAAAAAAGAACGTAGAAATCTGTCCCAATCTGATATAGCTTACCTTAACTGTTATTTGTGGAGCTTCCAACCTAAACCAGTTAAAAAAATTCTAAGGAAACTAAATGAAACCTCATGAAAGTGTAGAATCCATTTTAAAAAATGGAAACGTTCCTTCACAATTGATTAAAATCTTTTCCAAAGATTACATGAGACTTGCGCAAAATGTCCATTCTAATGGGATTAGTAGTACAAATCAATATGACAGAAATTTTGCTGGTAATATTATTTCTGCCAAAAGATGTTCGGACAAACAATCGTTAGTCTTGGCTAAAATGTATGTGAAACAATATCGCAGCTATAAAGCATCATATAATGATTCATTAGATCATGACATCATGCGCGATTGTGGGTACGAATCACATCCCGGTCAGTTTGATGGTTATCAATAACAGCGGTAATTGTTATTCATAATCTTTAAGATTAAAAATATTACATTCGTTAGGTATGCACCTTCTATAATTACTACTCAAAAACCAATACCAATTTTTAGGATATTGTGGAGAAACATTATTCCCGTATCCATCTGTAATTACCCAAGGAAACACTTTTTTAGGATTAATGTTTTCATCTTTACATATTTTCTGAATTTTATTTTCAATGATATTGAAAGATGTACCACCAAAGCCATATAACTTTCCTGATGTTAAATCAGTTTCATATACTTTCGTATCAAAACAAAACATTCTTACATTAAACCTATTTTCTGGCAATGATCTTGCAGCGGCAAAGAATCGTTTGGCTAAATGTACACATGATCCACTGGTATCTTGAAAAAACCATACATCAATCTTATTAAAATCTTCTTTAAGATCATCTAATTCATATTCACTAGGAAGAATTAGATCTGAAGAAAGATTTGTCCACCTTCTATCCATCATGGCCCACTGTTCAATGTCAACATCTGTTTGTTTGATAAATTTATTTGTCCATTTTTTAATGACAGTTTCCCATTTTTTCTTCTTTTTTACTTTCTCTAGGTTTAAAGTCATTACTAACTTACCATCTTCTGATCCTCGTTGTTCATTAACGCATGCGTTAGGATCGCTACAGGCTTCAATAAAATCATTAATATGTTCTTTTTCTTCCTCAGAAAGAATATCTCCAATATCATTAATATCTCCAAAATCTCCCATCTTTGAATGATCGTCTACAGTACAAGGCAATCCTCCTGAGTTTTCTCCGCTATCGGTTCCTTCTCCCTTATCATCAGGAGCGGAACTATCCATCTTGAATAATAAGTTAAAATAATATTCGAAATTTTCTGTTGTAGAAATTGATTCTGGATTATCTTTGAAAACGGTGTCCACCCAACAATATTTGTTGTTAGGATCAATTTCAGTGCGTTTAAAACCGTACATCGCTATTAGACGCTCGTTGATTACTATATCTTGACAAACATTGATTAACTGTGCAACACGTTTGTCGTTGATTGTACGCCTTCCATGACTAAGGAGCATATGCAATGTTTCATGACAGATAACAAACTTCTTTTGAGTTTTAGTTAAAGAATTCCAAAATTCTTCATTAAATTCCATTATAATTTCTTTTCCGTTAGAATCGAAATATACACATGCTGTTGGAATTGTATTGCTGAATTGTGGAGAAGTAATTGACCATAATTTATAAAAGATAGAATGATATTCTACCATTTCCATCAAAATTGATTCGTATTCTTCAAATAATTGCATTTCATTGTTCCATGAGGTTTCCAAGATAGTAGCAGGTTGACAAAGATTCGTCAAGTTGTTATGATGATGGAAAATAGGAATGAGTAATGTCAATAATTTCAGAATCTAAATTAGATTTTTGGATCAAACACAACTATAATGTTTTGTTTGTCGGTAAACATGGTGTGGGCAAAACTCACAGCATCATTGATGCTTTTAATAGAAATAATTTAAATTGGTTATACTTCTCTGCATCTACATTAGATCCTTTTGTAGATCTTATTGGTGTACCAAAGGAAGTAGTAGATGATAACGGAAATAGATACCTTGATCTAGTGCGCCCTAAAGCACTTCAGAATGATGAAGTTGAAGCTATATTTTTTGATGAATACAACAGATCTAAGCCTAAAGTTCGTAATGCTGTCATGGAGCTAATCCAATTTAAATCTATTAATGGAAAGAAATTTAATAATCTGAAAGTAATATGGGCGGCTATTAACCCAGATGACGAAAATGAAGATGAATTAAAATACGATGTTGAAACATTGGACCCTGCTCAAAAAGATCGTTTTCATGTGATTGTCAATGTTCCGTATTCTGTAGATAAATCTTATCTGGTAAACAAATATGGAGATTATGTGGGAAGTGGGGCCACAGAATGGTGGAATGGTTTAACTAAAGAATTAAAAGATCTTTGTTCCCCTAGACGATTAGATTATGCTCTGGATGTGTATAATAATGGCGGCGACATGTATGATGTTCTTGACAAGAAATTAAATGTAACAAAATTGATTTCTCAAATTAAATCTGGATCATTTAAATCGGCATTAAAAACATTGTTTAAGAATAAAAACGATGACGCCAATGATGAATTTTTTAGTAATGTCAACAATCAAGATGGAGCATTAGAATATATAAAAGGTAACAGAGATTATGTCGATTATTTCATTCGATTCTACCCAAAAGAAATTAGAGCAAAATTATTAAACGATAAAGCATGGGAAACATTGCTATTATCCGATTCTGTTCGCCCTTGGATGGAAGGCATTGTACAAGAAAAACTAAACTTCTTATATGCTAAAGGGTTGTTTAAGAAGAATGCAAAAGATAAACAAATGGCACAAAAATATCTCGATTATTTGGGACAAAATAAAACTATAAACAATCTTCCTGCAAGAGATCTACAAGAAAATATTGACAAATTAAATAGCAATAGCACTTATACCAGAAAAGAAGGTTTAACAGGATTAGTAGAAACTTTGAACGATATAACAGCACTCAATAAACAAGAAGCCGAAATGATTATTGAAAAATTGTGCAAATTTATTGACAGATGTCAAAGTCATACATTAAAAAGTCTTAATAACAAATTTGAGGATGTTATACGATTAATTAATGAATTATCTGGACTGTCTAACAATGAAATCAATTCGATTGTCAGATCTTATTCTACTTCTGACAAAGTAAACAACGTTTTTAAGAAAATCAAAGTAAAAGATGGAACAACGATTGGCGACATTGCATTTGATGATGAGGAAAATGATGAATATTATTTTTGAAATTGAGAATATTAAAATGAAAAATTCACAGCGGACAGTGGTCAAAATAATTACTAATAATTTTATGAAAGGTAACGATATTGTTCAACAGAAAACCATCAGATTCTTGAAAAGAAAATCCACAGGATTCAATCAGCTATTGGAAGATTGTATGAACATTGGAACAAATGACGCTTTGAAATCTATAGTCAATCTTGATGAATGTTCAGATGGAGTTTATGAGGTTGTATTGAATGACTGGATAACGGATTGGGAAACTGGAATGATAGAAGATTGGAATTGGAAATTGATTCCTTATATTGACAACGGTTGAAATAAGTGATAAAATGATGAAATCAATAAAGAGAAAATTAAATGATATTTGAAAATTTTACAAAACAAGCTCTCCGTACAGAATCCGTTATAGACAATGCAGCTATTAACCTTCCAGCATTTAAGTCCTTATTGGACATTTTTATCACAACTGGAACACTTCTTGATTATTTTAAGAAAGGAATTTTTTATAAGAATTATTCCAAATACGATGAAAATTACATCACATTAGTAAATCAATTGAATGATAATGTGTTGGAATTTATTGAATCAAATACTAATCATGAACGTGTAGACGTAGATAATCTGAATTTTAGATTGGTTCACGGTTTACTAGGCTGTATTACGGAATCTTCGGAAGTTGCAGAACATCTTTTGAAATATCTAGAAGATGGTACCATTGATCGTGTTGGTATTAGTGAAGAAGCTATTGGAGACATTGGATGGTATCAAGCTATACTAGTAGATGAATTAAAAATTGATCATACCCAAGCTCTTACTAATGTTATCAACAAACTAAAAGTACGGTTCCCTGAGAAATATTCCGATGATCTGGCAGCGAATAGAAATACAGGAAAAGAACGTGAGAAATTAGAAGAAAAAATTTGATGAACTTCTAGAAAATCAATGGAATAGAATCATTGACAGATTGAATGAAATGATTTAATAATAATAATAATAATGAATATTGAAGAAGCAAAAAACCTAAAAGGTGGATAACTGACAATGAAT
>Ga0265293_10002424_pt1 | contig 37581 bp, 32 predicted proteins | sample Munlanlewell138R_FD_192505 | JGI IMG/M metagenome (GOLD analysis project Ga0265293, IMG submission 192505) | Leachate microbial communities from a municipal landfill in Southern Ontario, Canada - Leachate well 138R | ecosystem: Engineered > Solid waste > Landfill > Unclassified | place: Canada... | reverse complement strand
ATAAAGCCGGACAGGATATAATACGAAAACTAGTAGAGGTTAGCAAGATGCCACAATTTGCAGGAAAATTTTTATTCTTACAAAACTACAATATGGAGCTGGCTAAAAAGATGGTTCAAGGCGTTGACGTATGGCTAAATACTCCTACCCGACCGCTAGAAGCATCGGGTACTAGCGGAATGAAAGCCGTTATGAATGGTGGGCTGCACTTTAGTGTACTCGACGGGTGGTGGGTTGAAGGCTACAAACCAAATGCTGGTTGGGCTTTACCTATGGAAAAAACGTATTTACAACAGGAGTATCAAGATGAGTTAGACTCGGAACTAATATACTCTATCCTTGAGAATGAAATAGCGCCCAAATTCTATAATCGGGACAATACTAACACGCCAACCCAATGGATATCTTTCATAAAAAAATCCATATCCGAAATAGCATCCAACTTTACCTCTACCCGAATGATGGTAGATTATGAAGACAGATTTTACCACAAGCTGTACATTCGCTACGGTCGCCTAGCCGAAGAAGATTTTGAGCTAGCCAAACGAATAGCAGCTTGGAAAAGAGCAACATTACGCAACTGGGAAGGTTTGGAAGTAATAACTGCCGACCAATTCGACGCATCGAAACAAGCAATTATCTTGGGCAAAGAGTACACTTCGGAGGTAGTTTTAGATATAGGAAACCTTTTGCCTAGCGATGTTGGTGTAGAGCTGGTTATAGCTGAGTTAACGGACAATGCCGACACGATAGTTAAAGAGACCAAGGAGTTTGACTTAGAGCACGTTGAAGGGCAACGGGCAACCTACAAGCTGGCATTCACCCCAACCGAACCAGGGGTATACGAATCGGGCATTAGGGTATACGCAAAGCACAACGAGTTACCCAACCGTATGAACTTTGCACTTGTTCGTTGGATTTAACCTCCACATCTAAATTTCATTATCTAACCAAAAGAAGCCGAAAATATCGGCTTCTTTTGCTATTTTTGCAGATTGTTTGCAAAATATGAATATATATAAGAATATAGGAGAGATTAACCTGCTGCACCCTGCTATAACCATCGGGTTTTTCGATGGTGTACACCTAGGTCACTGTGCAATTATCGATACGGTTATACAAAAGGCAAAAAAATTTAATACACAAAGTTTACTCATTACGTTCTGGCCGCACCCAAGGGTTATACTAGGTAACGACCCCGATAAGCTGAAACTCCTTTCAACGCTCGAAGAAAAACAACAACTCATACAAGACAAAGGGATTGACAACTTACTTATTATTGAGTTTACGCCCGAGTTTGCTCATACTTCTGCCTACAATTTTTTAAACGAAACCATTTTCAACAAGTTGAAAGCATCGGCAATTGTACAAGGCTACAACAATGCTTTTGGGTATAAGGGACAAGGAAACTTCAACCTTATTAAACAACACGAATCGGATTTTGGGTACGAGTCAACCCAAGTGCAACCCATATCACTAAACGGAATTAATATAAGTTCTACAAAAATTAGGGAGGCACTGCAAGCGGGCAATCTCAGCTTGGCAAATCAAATGCTGAACCGCCCATATACAGTAGCAGGAATAATTGAAGGCGGCAAGCAAATTGGAAGAACAATTGGGTTTCCAACCGCCAACATTAGCCTAACAAATTTATCAAAGCAAATCCCAGCAAATGGGGTTTACGCTGTCTGGGTCGACTACGAGGGAGAATCCTACCCAGCAATGCTAAATATAGGCATAAAACCAACCATTGGAGACGGTTTGGAACGAACTATTGAAGCCCATATAATTAATTTCGACAAGGATATTTACAATCAAAAAATTAGTATTCGGTTTGTTGAAAAAATTAGAGAAGAACAGAAATTCGAATCACTTAGCGCGCTACAAAACCAACTCGTTACAGATAGGAATACAGTGCTGAGGGTACTTACACATAAAAACCAGCTTATTTAGTCAGCTTATTCAACCAAACTAAAACCAATTTGTTACTTTTTCGTATACTAAATGTTATAAACTCAAACAATAAAATAGATGAATAACACCTTAACCGAAGTTTTGCCATACAAGGTAAAAGACATTACGCTAGCCGATTGGGGCAGGAAAGAGATAAGAATTGCCGAAAAGGAGATGCCAGGGCTTATGTCCATTAGGAATAAATATTCTAGCAGCAAACCCCTTAAAGGGGCGCGGGTAATGGGTTCACTACATATGACCATTCAAACTGCAGTGCTTATTGAAACACTTGTTGAACTTGGAGCCGATGTTCGTTGGGCCAGCTGCAACATCTTTTCAACACAGGATCACGCAGCAGCAGCTATTGCAGCAACGGGAGTTCCCGTATTTGCTTGGAAAGGCGAAACCCTTGAAGAGTACTGGTGGAGTACAATGCAAGCGCTATCATTTCCTGGCGGTAAAGGGCCTCACCTAATTGTTGACGATGGAGGCGACGCCACCCTGCTGATACATATGGGGTACAAAGCCGAAAATGACCCTAAAACAATTGAGAGAGAAGGAGAAACGATTGAAGAGAGGGAGATTCTCAAACTACTAAAAAACACCCTTGCACAAGACAACCAAAAATGGCACAGGATTGCCACCGAATGGAAAGGTGTTTCGGAAGAAACCACAACGGGCGTACATCGACTATACCAAATGATGGAGCGCAACGAGCTGCTCGTTCCAGCAATTAATGTTAACGACTCGGTAACAAAAAGTAAATTCGATAACCTATACGGATGCCGCGAATCTCTGGCCGATGGTATTAAGCGCGCAACCGATGTAATGATTGCTGGTAAAGCCGTTGTTGTTCTAGGCTATGGCGATGTGGGTAAAGGTTGTGCCAAAAGTATGCGCGCATACGGTGCACGAGTTATAATAACCGAAATTGACCCTATTTGTGCCCTGCAAGCATCAATGGAGGGGTTTGAGGTTAAACCCATTGAAGATGCATTGGATGAGGCAAACATATATATTACAGCCACAGGAAACCGCGATGTAATTACGCTTGAGCACCTGCTAAGAATGAAAGACCAAGCCATTGTTTGTAATATAGGGCACTTTGACAACGAGATACAGGTTGAAAAACTAAACAATGCCAAAGGCGTTCGCAAGGAAACTGTAAAGCCACAGGTTGACCAGTACTTCTTTGAAGACGGCAGGTCGATATTTATGCTTGCAGAGGGCCGACTGGTAAATCTTGGTTGTGCAACCGGCCACCCAAGTTTTGTAATGAGCAACAGCTTCACAAACCAGGTACTTGCCCAACTTGAACTTTGGGAAAAAGACCTAAAGGTTGATGTTTACCGCCTACCTAAACAGTTGGATGAGGAAGTTGCACGCCTTCACCTTGACCAGCTGGGAGTAAAACTAACCAAGTTAACTAAGCAACAAGCTGATTACATTGGAATTAAAGTTGACGGACCATACAAACCCGAGCATTACAGATACTAAAAAGCAATACCACGTACCGCATCTTCTTTAGAATTAAATACTAAGGCTTGCCTGCGTTTAGCAGGCAAGCCTTTCAGATAGCACCACTTTTTACGCAAAATTTACGCAACCAAAACAAAAGGCGAAATGCAAAACGATATAAAATCGGCACTTGAGGTACTTCGAAACGGCGGACTAATACTCTACCCCACCGACACCATTTGGGGCATTGGTTGCGACGCTACCAATGCGGATGCAGTAAAAAAGATATATACACTAAAACAACGTGAAGATACTAGCAGTATGCTGGTTTTAATTGAAAACCCACGTTTTTTGGATACCTACTTACAAGAAGTACCCGAAATTGCTTGGGACCTTATTGAAATATCGGACAAACCGCTTACCATTATTTACCCAAATGCTAAAAATTTGGCAAAAAACCTAGTTGCAGCCGATGGTAGCATAGGTATTAGGCTTGTTAAACACGCTTTCTGCGAGAAACTATTACAGGCTTTTCGGAAGCCAATGGTATCAACTTCGGCAAATATTACCGGGACCGCACATCCAAAAAACTTCAATGACATTGACCAACAAATTATTAATGGGGTAGATTTTGTTGTTCCTGAAATATATGACGAACGTAAAAACTCATCCCCCTCATCAATTATAAAGTTAGGAACAGGCGGACAAGTAAAAGTAATTAGAGAGTAAGCGCACCTCCCCTTTCAAGCTTTATTGGTCAAGTTGATAAAGAGATTACGTAAGAGCATCTTTAACCTTTTAAAAATTTACTTTAGAAATATGAATATTAACTGGATATTCTTAATTATTGGTGGTTTGTTCGAATCGGGCTTCGCTATGAGCTTGGGCAAAATGCAGCACACCTCTGGTGCAGAAAGATGGATATGGCTAGCATCGTTTGCTATATGCGTAAGTTTAAGTATGTGGTTGCTCTTTTTAGCTATGGGAGGGGAAAGACCAATTCCAACTGGCACAGCCTATGCGGTTTGGGCAGGTATAGGAGCAGTGTTTAGCGTTATACTGGGTATCATTTTATTCACTGAACCCATAACATTCTGGCGAATTTTCTTTCTATCTACACTAATTATTTCGTTGGTGGGGCTGCAAATTGTTAGTCCTACTTAAAACCAAATTTATAGAACTATTCGCCTAAGTGCTCAATACAACCAATCCGCTTTCATACCTCTATAGTTAAAGGTATAAAAACGGATTGTTTAATGTTTAATTTCCTGTAAATTACCTATTCGCTAAATTCCAAACTCCCAAAAACAGCATCTTCGATGCATCTTCCATAATTTCGGGCGTAACGGTAAGTTGGGGCGTATCTTTTGGATGATGATAGTTAACTGGCTTCACCCTGTTGGTTGTGCTTACGCTTACCGCCTTGTAACCAGCCTTTAAGAAAACGGCAGCATCGCTGCGCGGGCGGGTTCTCGGCATACGAGCGAGGGAAGTGGAGAAATCTCTATGTACAAAATCGTTGTTTGCCTTTTTAAATGGCTCCAAAATTTCTGGGTACGACTCACCGCCCCATAAGGCTAGTCCTGTTCCATTGCCAACCATATCAAGATTAATAAAGCATACCGTTTTTTCCTTTGGAAAAGTGGGATTGTTTACAAAGTAGTTGCTACCTATCAGTCCACTCTCTTCGGCACCAATAAAAATGAATGCAACCGAACGTTTTGGCTTTTCCTTAAGTTGCGAAAGGGCACGAGCAACCTCCATAATATCGGCAACTCCAGTGCCATTATCCAGCGCTCCGGGCAAATGCACACCAGGATTTCCTTGTCCATCAAGGTGCGCACCTATTAAAATTACCTCGTTTTTTAATTCTGGGTCGTTACCCTCAACTATCCCAATAATATTCGCAGTTTTATTATTAGAGAAATGCTTCGTACTGGTAACAATCCTGGCTGTTTTGTTCAACTTCATTGAAGATGGCTTCATCTTCTCGTGAATATTGTTTTTAGTTGCTTCGTAATCCTTGCCTGTTCCGTAAAAAAGGTCGTTTACAACCTCTGGTCCAATATGAGCATAAATCATCCCCTTTTGAAAGTGGATACTTGGGTTTGCAATGGTTCCAACGTATAGAACACCAGCAGCACCCTTCTCTAAAGCATTTTTAAATTTATACTGATGCAGGCTGTAAGGCACCCATTTCTCAACATCTGGATGGTCACTTTTAGCAGGCGATTCGGAAGCAAAAACCACAATTTTACCCTTAACATCAATCCCCTTGTAATCATCGTAACCTAGGTTGGGCGCAGTAATGCCAAATCCAACGTAAACCACTTCGGCTAAAACCTCACCCGAATCGGAGTTGCTGCCGGGGAAATACTGGTCAGGAATTGAATACTCTTTTTTAAGGGTATCGCCATTTTGGACTATAAAAAGTTCTACCGCACCAGCTGAATTAATTTGAGTGTAAGGGTGGTTAAACTCCTGAAGATATGAGTTTTTATCGCCTAAGGGTTTTACGCCCCATTGCTTGAGATTTTGAACTACCCAGTTGGCAATGCTATCGTATCCTGAAGAACCTGCGCCTCTACCCTCATATTTTGGGTGGCACATTTCATCTAAATAACCCATAAGCGTATGGCTCGAAATGCTATGGCTGGCATCAATTACCTCTTGCGGGTAGTTTTGGCCTATTGCCTGAAAACTAAATACAAGTGCAATAAGAAATAGCTGTAACTTTTTCATATTCATTTTCTTCCTTTGATTGCACGGGGTATGGTAAGGTTTAATTAAGCATTCTAATTGAGCCGCGAATGTAATAAATTGGCAAAATTCGTCCGCTACAAGATAAGCGCACTACTTTACACGTTTCCTCAATCCAAAATATTAGCAACCACCGCCGCAACCAGCACACCCCGATGCACTTCCGCATCCGTCCTCATCCATCGTATAATCTTCGCGAAGTACCAACGAAAGACCATCCCTAAACCACTGTATTATACCACCATCGAGGTTAAAAGCATTTGAATAGCCCTGATAACGCAATAAATTTACAGCCTTAACGCTGCGTACGCCATCGTTACACACTATGATTAAAGGCCTATCCTTGGACAACTCATCAAGCCTATCGGCCAATGCCAAAAGCGGTATATGCACAAACTCAACCGTATCATCAAAGTGAATAACCTCTAACTCCTCATCCTCGCGCACATCAACAAGTAGTGCGTTTTCATTTGCCACTGCATCGGCTGCCGACATAGGCTCAATATGATGAATTCCTTGTAGCGTAAAAGTTTGTTGTATTGGCGTTTCTGATGTTTTCATTTCTCTATTTTTATTTTGATACAAAGATACAACTTGCTATAATCAATACTATAACGTGTACTGCTTAGGTTACCGTAGGACTGTAGTTCAATCGTCAGTCTACCAGTGCAGTGCGATGGTTTTAATCTTTAAATGATATTCCTCAACAATTACACTCTAAGCGTTGCCGCAATTCTTAACGGATTTAACAATAGCCCCAAGGCATCAATTATGCTATTGCAAGCTATGTCAGCATTCATAAGCGCTTGGGTTGATACTCCCTCGGCTTGCATAACGGCAATACCCAGCGCCGAGAGTTTAAGCATTAGGGCGTCATTTGCTCCATTACCAATGGCCACCACAGTTTGTGGATTTAAACCTTTCACAAAATCGGCCTTTTGTTGTAGCTCATTACCGCTGTTTATAATGACTAAACTAGTATTTGTATCAGCTAAATTCTGGTGAGCCGAACCAAATGTATTGGCAGTAATTACGTGTACTTTCAAGTTAGCCGAAAAGGTTTCAATCATTTCCTTAACGCCATCAATCAACTTTCCGTCTATGGCAAGCGTGCCGTTATAGTCGAGCACCAAATGTTCTATGGTTATAGTCTTGTTTTTAGAAATTTCAATTCTTAACATTCATCAAACTCATTAGTTAAATTAAATTGCTCCAAACACCATTCCGCTTATTGTGGCCATTATAACTACCAGTACAACGTAAACCAAGGTTTTTTGGGTTCCCATCACTCCCCGAATTACTAGCATATTGGGTAACGATAATGAAGGACCAGCCAGCAGCAATGCCAGAGCAGGACCTTTACCCATTCCCGATGCAATTAGCCCCTGTACAATAGGCACCTCTGTTAGCGTTGCAAAATACATAAATGCGCCCACTATTGACGCAAAAAAGTTAGAGAAGACCGAGTTTCCTCCAACCAAGTTAGATATCCAGTTGCTTGGAATTATACCAGCAATATTCGTGTCGTCGTGGGTTGAACCGAGTAAAAAACCAGCTACAATAACTCCCAATGCCAGCAATGGCAATATTTGCTTGGCAAAATCCCACGTGGCAAGGGTCCACTCCTTATTCTCATCATCTTTTTGAAGAGTAATAATACTAAGCCCTGTTATGGCCACGAGCATTGGTACAAGCGGACTTAAAGACCCACCAATATAGGTTGATGAGAGAAAAGCAGAAACCGCTGTTGCAACGGCAGCAGTAACTACCCACCACCAATTAATTTTAAGGATTTTAATTAGAGAATAAACCAATCCCAATCCAAAAATACTGGTGATATACCACTTGTTGCTCCATATAAAGAACCAGAGCCCACTGGTCTCATCGCTTGAGGGTTTGCCCCAGTTGGCAAAAACCAATATCAGTACAAGAATAAAAAAGTGGAAAGAGGTTTGCCACATAGGCCTGCTCTCGGGTGGGAGCTGAATATTCATCTGCTCTTCTCTCTTCACTTTCTCTTCCTTACGGTAAATTAGCGACATAATACTACCAATAACAATGGCAAAGGTTACAGCACCAATAACACGTGCAATACCCATTTCGAAACCCAGGATGCGGGCAGTTAGTACAATGGCCAAAATATTAATGGCTGGGCCCGAATATAGAAAAGCTACGGCTGGGCCTAACCCCGCACCACGTTTATGAATGCTTGAGAAGAGGGGAAGGATTGTGCAGCTGCACACGGCCAAAATAGTCCCAGAAACCGAGGCCACCGTGTAAGCCAACCACTTTTTTGCATTTGCTCCAAAATATTTTAGCACAGCACCCTGACTGACAAATACTGCTATTACCCCAGCAATAAAGAATGCTGGCAGTAGGCACAGCACTAGATGCTCCTGTGCATACCACTTGGTTAGGTCGAGGGTGGCATCAACCGCCGTGCGAAAACTTGCACTATCTATTGGCATAAAAAATGCCAGTGCAAAGAAAAATATAATCCAGAGTAGGATTTTAAACTCTTTTTTTGCTTCCATTATTTAAATTTTAAAAATACACCACAAAAATGTAGTAAACACCAACCATTATAAAGATTAGCGCAACCACCTTTCGAAACCATTTTTCGAAGGTTTTAATGCTATTATAGAACTTGCCAATGCCCGAAACGCTAAAGGCCAATATCCACGCTATAATTACTACGGGCAAACCCGTTGCAAAGGCAAACACAATGGGAAGAAAATATCCCATTTGAGCTGTTACGGAAAGTGGGATTAATCCGCCAAAGTAAAGAACACCGCTGTACGGACAAAAAGCCAATGCGAAAACTATACCCAGTAGCAAAACACTCCAAACTCCGCCTTTATTTGCCTTTTGCTCAGCACTAGCCGAAAGGCGCCCTGACGTAGAGAAATTTAACTCTATTACATCAAGCATTAGTACTCCCACAACAATTAAAAAGGGCCCAATAAACATCTCACCATACGCACTTACCAACTTTTGTACCTTGTAAATGCTTGCCCCCTGTTTTAAAATGGCTATTAAAATAATTCCCAGAATTGAATAACTAATAACCCGACCTAAAGTGTATAGCAAGCCGTTTATGAAGATTTTATTCCTATTATCAATATCCTTGCTAATATAGCCTATGGCAGTAATGTTAGTGGCCAAAGGGCACGGGCTTATTGCTGTCATTAATCCTAGCAAAAAGGCAGTGAAAACTGGAAACTGTGAATTCTCCACAAGGGTTTGTAAAAAGTCCATTAACAATTATATTTACTGGGTTTTCTATTTTAACGAGTACTATTTATTTAGATATTTTTCAACCTCAACAACAATTGCTCCTTTCAAATCATCGGGATTTCTTACGGCATTTGCAAAGGCAACATCAGTAAGGTTAATAAAACTTTCTCCTGCAACAACGAAAAGGCTGCTGTTTGCCACCTCATATTTTTGAGATATAGCTTCATTCGCTTTATCTGAGTAATCTAACTCCATAAACCTAACATCTGCATTTTTAGCAAAATTTTCGTTGATTGTTTCTTCGGTTACTTTCTGAATAGCCAAACAAGTTTTACAGCGTTGGTTTCCGTGGAAATAATAAACCACAACCTTTGCCGTTTGAGCTATTTCTGTGTTTTCAGATTTTGCCCTCTGCTTTTCTTGCGAACCTCCGCAGCTTATTAGGGTAAATGCAAATATGAAGAGTGCAAGAACAAATACGATATTTTTCATCCTATAAATTTTTCGGTTTTAACATCCTCTATTATTACAATTATTTTGGCTCGCTATTTTTGCTAATAACCTCTTTCAGCTCACCAACATTTGGCACTCTACCGGAGATAACTACCTTGCCATCAATCACCAATGCTGGCGTGCGCATTACCCCATAGTTCATAATTTTTACAATATCTTCCTCTTTTGTAACATTGGCGCTAACACCAAGTTCCTCAACTGCTTTGCGTGTGGCCTCTTCAAGTGTTTTACACTTTGGGCAGCCAGTCCCAAGAACGATAATTTCCATAGTTTTGATTTGTTTAGTAGATTGTTTTGATTTGAATAACGAATACTGAACACAGAATTTCGAATGATGAAGTTTGGTTTGGATTGGGCGTTGCCTTTTATGCATTGTCCTCTGTTCTCCCATTACTTCGATATTCGATATTCATTATTCAGCGTTCATCATTTCTTTTAAATATCGAATACTGAACACAGAATTTTGAATGATGAAGTTTGATTTGGATTGGGCGTTGCCTTTTTTGCATTGTCCTCTCGTTCTCCCCCTACTTCGATATTTGTTATTCATTATTCAGCGTTCATCATTTCTTTTTTCCCTACATTCATCACCCAAAAAACTCCTCCATCATCTGCTTGACCTCTTCCCAGTTCTCCTTTTTAAGGCAGTACTTTATTTTAGGAGGATTAAATTCGCCCTGAATTAGCTCTGCCTCCTTCAGTTCATTTAGATGTTGCGAAAGGGTGCTGCGTGCTATGGGCAAATCATCGGCAATGTCGCCGCTGTAGCAACAACTTTGGTTTGAGAGAATTTCAAGGATTTGAATTCTTACAGGGTGACTTAGCGCTTTTGCATACCGCGCCAGTTTTACCTGCGTTTCTGTGTACTTCTTTTTTGTCATCTTTATTGCAATAAATATTTCGCAATATTACGAAATGTTTTCATTTCGCAAAAGCACGAAATGATTTTTTTGACGAAAAGAATATTGAACCATTGGCGTTTTTTACGGTTTATCATCAAAATAACAATGAATGAAGAACTGGAAGGAACTTAAATACAGCACTTATCCAATAGTAACAAATCTTGAAATTTCCGAAGGAGCATATATTCTTACCATTAAAAGAGGGTTTAAATTTTTAGCAGGACAGGTTGTTGGTCTTGGAGTATCGCCTGATATTCCACCTCGCCTTTACAGTATTGCCAGCGGGGAGAATGATGAGCTAATTGAAATACTTTATACCGAGAAATCGGGTGGAATGCTAACTCCAATGCTATCGAGCTTAAAAACGGGAAGTAACATTATGGTTTCGGAACCGCTAGGAACTTTCACTAATGTATCGGATAATGCTGTTTACATTGCTGCAGGTACGGGCATAGCGCCATTTATATCAAAAATAAAGTCTCACAAGGGCAAAAATCCCATACTAATTCATGGTGTTAGCTATCCCGAATATTTTTATTTTAAGGATTATCTCGAAGAATCATTAGGTCGAAACTACATTCAGTGTTGCTCCCGCTGCCCCTCTGATGAGTTTTTTCAGGGTCGGGTTACCCGTTTTTTAAACGAGTGGCAGGGTATGCACCCCGACCAAAAGTATTACCTTTGCGGAAGTGCCGAAATGGTAGTTGATACCAGAGATACGCTTATTGCTCGTGGTGTGCCGTTTGCAAACATTAATGCGGAAATTTACTTCTAAATAAAAATGGCTTAATTAGTGTGTTTTTTAATTAGAATGATACTCTAGATACTCTTGTTTTATAGTTAGTTAGCAAGTGGACTAAGAGATTCCGATGAAGCATCATTCTATATTTTTTCGTATATTTGTTTAAGAAAACATTTGAAATATGACTGTAATAGAATTAAAAAAGTTGTTGATATACAGAATAGCAGAGATAAATGATGTGTCGTTTTTAAATGCTATTAAAACTATTCTTGATTCAAAATCACAATCGCAAACAATAACGCTTACTCCTGAACAACGTTCTGAAATTCAGCAATCAAAAAAGGAAATTGAGCAAGAACTGTTTATTGAACAAGTTGAACTCGACAGAGAATTTAATAAATGGTTAAACGCAAGATAATTTGGTCGAATAAGGCCAAGATAAAACTCTTCGAAATTCTTGAATACTATACCGAACGGAATAAAAGTACGGCTTATTCAAAAAAGTTGTATGATAAATTTTCCAAGGGACTAGTCTTATTAAGGGAACAACCTGAAATTGGAATAAAAACTGACTTCGAAGAAGTTCGTGGGCTAATTGTAGAAGATTACATCCTTTTTTATGAAATTTATCCTGAAATGATTGTTGTGCATACCATTTGGGATTGTAGGCAGAATCCTGACTCTCTGAAAATCACATAAACCCTACTTCTGATAGCATCAGGGTATAAACACGCCTACATCTCGCAAATTATGCTCTAGCTTCCGAACGAAATGAGTTTTTATAAATATTGATTTCATTAAAGATAAAAGAATCAATCCTTGAATTGTAAACCAAAAGATACGAATAGATATTATTTCATATCCTCAACCGCTGACAGATGAACAAAAAACCACTATTTGGACTTACCCTGTCCCAGCTAACAGACCTTGTGCTAACCGAGGGGTTACCCAAATTTACTGCAAAGCAAATAGCCGACTGGCTTTACAAAAAGGATATTGACAGCATCGACCAGATGACCAACCTTTCAATTGATGCACGCACAAAACTTAGCGAGAAGTATCGAATTGGATTGGTAAAACCCTCGAAGGTTGCCGAATCGGCCGATGGAACAAAAAAGTATCTTTTCACTACCGAATCGTTAAAGTTTGTTGAAGCAGCATATATCCCCGATAACGATAGAGCAACGCTCTGCGTTTCGTCGCAAGTGGGGTGCAAAATGGGGTGTCTTTTCTGTATGACGGGTAAGCAGGGCTTTCAGGGAAATTTGTCAGCGGGCGAAATAGTAAACCAGCTACGCAGCATCCCCGAGTGGCATAAGGTAACCAACATAGTATATATGGGTATGGGCGAGCCTTTGGACAATCTGGATAATGTGCTTAGCTCACTTGGTATATTAACTGCCGATTGGGGTATGGCAATGAGTCCACGTCGTATTACGGTTTCGTCCATCGGCGTAAAGCCTGCAATGGTTAAGTTCCTAGAATTGAGCCAATGCCATTTGGCAATAAGCCTGCATAATCCCTTCGACGAGGAGCGCCGTGCGCTTATGCCCATTGAGAATGTTTACCCCATACAGGATGTAGTTGACGAGATTAGGAAGTACGATTTCTCTGGACAAAGACGTGTTTCATTCGAATACATTATGTTTGAAGGGCTAAACGATACACCAGTTCACGTAAAAGGAATGGTAAAACTACTCAAAAACCTCAACTGCAGGGTAAACCTAATCCGCTTTCATCCTATCCCCAATAGTCCGCTGAAAGGTTCGCCCGATGAGCAGATTTTCAAGTTTCGGGATGCCCTAACATCCAAAGGAATTTTTACTACCATACGCGCCTCGCGCGGACTGGATATTCAGGCAGCTTGCGGGTTACTTTCAACAAAAGAGTTACAAAAAAAGGACAACCAATAAGTGGCATAGGCTTTGCAATTAAGCATTATCAATATTTTTTGCCTAAATTTGAATAAATAAACGAAAAGACCATATGAAAATCACAACAGTAACTCTAGCTTGCTTACTTCTAGTTGGCACTACCACTGCACAAACAACCCAATACACTGCCTCAGATGCAAATAATTTTGCACTCGAAGCATACAAACAATTTGCTAAAACAGATAACAAGAATATGTTTTTTTCGCCAATTAGTATTAATATGGCAATAGGAATTACCTATGCTGGGGCTAAAGGCGAAACCGAAAAGCAAATAGCTAGCGTATTTAATTTCCCCGAGAATACCACAAAATTTCATAAGAGTATGGGGACTCTGCAAGAAAACATTTTAGAAAAAGCATCCGAAGGGGTAGAAATATCATTAACCAACCAGCTTTGGGCCGACCAGAACTATAAATTCAGATGCCAATATCTTCGGAAAGCAAAAAAATGCTATAAAGCCCCAGTTAAAAGGCTCGATTTTTATTCGAACCTAGATGAGAGTCGTATTAGCATAAATAATTGGGTAGAAAAGCAAACCCACGAGAGAATAAAAGACCTTCTGCCAGAAGGGTCAATTTCAAAACAAACAAAAATGGTAATTACAAATACCATATACTTTAAAGGGCAATGGGATAAGCAATTTATTACAGAACACACTCAGAACGAGAATTTTACCACAATTAGCGGCGAGCAGGTTAAAACACCCACTATGAACGCCAATACCAGCCTACGAATGTACCAAGGCAACAGCCTTAAACTTGTTGAACTTCCATACGCAGGCAAACAGTTCTCGATGCTGGTATTGCTCCCCAATGAAGGAACTCCACTTGCATCTATTGAAAAAGAGCTAAGTATAAAAGAGCTTAACCATTATATTAGCTTAATGACCGAATCGGACGTAAGAATATCCCTACCTAAGTTTAAGTTTGACGCAAGTTACAAGTTAAAACAAACCCTATCGGAAATGGGAATGCCCCTTGCCTTTAGCAACGCTGCCGACTTTACAGCAATGTCCAGAAAAAAAGATTTAAAAATTGACGAAGTGTTCCATAAGGCTTTTGTAGAAGTTTCGGAAGAAGGTACCGAGGCTGCAGCAGCAACGGCAGTGGTTATAGTACGTAAAACAGCTATTATGAACAATGAATTTAGGGCAAACCGACCCTTTATATTTTTCATTCGTGAGAACGAGAGCGGAAACATACTATTTCTAGGACGCATAACTAACCCTCAAATGTAATTTTATCCGTGAGTAAGCATATTGCGAACCTTATTGAACAGGGTGAGCATCAGCAGCTCGATTTTAAGCACTCTATTTCCGATTCAAAAAAAATAGCACGCTCGCTGGCTGCCTTTGCTAATACTGATGGGGGAACCCTTTTAATAGGTGTTAAAGATAACGGTAATGTGTCGGGGGTAAACTCCGACGAGGAATACTATATGCTCGAGGGAGCTGCCCAATTGTACTGCAAACCCGAGGTTAAATTTCAGGTTACCCCTTGGGAAATAAATGGGAAAGTTGTGCTTGAAATATACGTCAGACCCGATTCAAAGCATCTATACAAAGCACCCGATAAGACAGGAAAATGGAAAGCCTACTTCAGGATTCACGACGAAAATATGGTGGCGTGGCCACTGCAAGTTAAAATTTGGAAAGCCATTCGGTACCGCAAGGCTATTATACTTAGTTTAACCCAGCAAGATCAAGATCTTATTGAATATATAAAAGATAACGAAAAAGTTACTGTTGACGAGTGTAGTCGAGCAGCATTTATGTCGTACCGCGAAACCGAGAAAAGGCTTATCAACTTAGTGGTTTTGGGCGTTGTCGATTTTAAATCAACCTATGAAGGTGTTTTTTTTAAGATTACTCCATAACTTCTTTATATAAACCATCCTCGTCATCTCGAACGAAGTAAGACATCATATTTTGTGTAATAGCATTATCAAGTCACACGAAGCAACCTCGCAAATTATTGTAAAAGAATTAGAAAAGGTTTTTTATGGCGAAGTAAATGCGTAATTTTGCACCCTTTTTCAAATCATTATTAAAACAACCATAATTTATGATTACCGTTTCAAATCTAGGTATTCAATTCGGCAAGAAATTTCTTTTTCAGGACGTAAATTTAAAATTTTTACCCGGTAACTGCTATGGCATTATTGGGGCAAATGGTGCTGGTAAATCAACCCTCCTACGCCTTATTTCGGGCGATTTAGACTCAACCCGTGGGTCAATTAGCCTTGGCTCGGGCGAAAGGTTTTCGGTACTAAAACAGGATCATTTTGCATTCGACGAGTATACCGTGCTAAACACGGTACTTATGGGGCACAGCGTTCTCTGGAAAATTATGCAGGAGAGAGACGCAATTTACACCAAGCCCGATTTTAATGACAAGGATGGCATTAAGGCCGCTGAGTTGGAGAACCAGTTTGCCGAAATGGAGGGCTGGAATGCCGAGAGCGATGCTGCAGCGCTACTTAGCGGCTTGGGAATTAAAGAGCATCAGCACTTTAAGTTTATGAACGAGCTTAGCGGAAAGGAGAAGGTTCGAGTTCTGTTGGCTCAGGCACTTTTTGGAAAACCCGATAACCTTCTGCTCGATGAGCCTACCAACGATCTCGACCTAGAGACCGTAAGTTGGCTCGAAAATTACCTATCGAATTTTGAGAATACCGTTTTGGTGGTTTCGCACGATAGGCACTTTTTAGATTCGGTTTGTACACATACTGTTGATATAGACTTTGGTAAGATAAAGCAGTTTGCTGGCAACTACAGCTTCTGGTACGAATCGAGCCAGTTGGCACTGCGCCAACAGCAACAGCAGAACAAGAAAGCTGAAGAGAAGAAAGCCGAACTGCTCGAATTTATTCAGCGTTTTAGCGCAAATGTGGCAAAATCAAAGCAAACAACCAGTCGCAAAAAGATGATTGAAAAACTCAACTTTGAGGACATTGAGCCATCAAGCCGCAAGTATCCAGGCATCATTTTTACACCCGAACGCGACCCTGGCAATAGAATTCTTGAGGTGAAAAACTTAACCAAAAGTGTAAACGGGGAAGTACTTTTCAAAAACTTAAGTTTTACCGTTGAGAAAGACGAAAAAATCGTATTTCTCTCACGCGATCATCGCCGAATGACTGCCCTATTCGATATCATAAACGGAGTTTCTAAAGCCGACTCTGGGACATATGAGTGGGGACAAACCATAACCAATTCATACTTACCGCTCGACAACTCACAATTCTTTAGCAAGAAAATGACTTTAGTGGATTGGTTAGGACAATTCTCGCACGATACGAGCGAAGCTTTCTTGCGCGGCTTCTTGGGCAAAATGCTATTCTCAGGCGAAGATATTTACAAAAACTGTACGGTCCTCTCAGGTGGCGAAAAGCAGCGCTGCATGATTGCCCGTATGATGCTTATCAACGCCAATGTACTGGTAGTTGATACGCCCACAAACCATCTTGATTTAGAGTCGATACAAGCTTTCAACAACACGTTAACGCGGTTTAAAGGGAATATTCTCATGGCCTCGCATGACCATGAATTTATTCAAACCGTTGCAAATCGTATAATAGAGATTACTCCAAACGGTACAATCGATAAAATCATGGAGTACGACGATTACATTACGGATGATAAAATTAAGGAGTTGCAAACCTCAATGTATATGTAACACCCTTTATGTTGAATTGACAAAAAAAAGGCAAGGCGCACCTAAGGTTGCGCCTTGCCTTTTTTATTAATTTTAGGTGTAAACCACAAATCAATTATCTAACCATCTCCTACCCTAATAACACTCTAGGTTTTTCCATTAAAGTCTTCAGTAATGCTTTCAATATAGATTGGAATTAATTGTTCACATCCCACTGTGTGCAATACGTGTGTTTTGAAAAACTATCCCAAAATAACACCCACAATTGTGGCCGAAAGCAACGAGGCCAAAGTTCCTCCCAGAAGTGCCTTCATACCATATCGCGACAGGAGTACCCGTTTGTTTGGAGCCAATGAACCAATACCACCTATTTGGATACCTATTGATGCAAAATTGGCGAAACCACAAAGCATATAGGTTGCCATAATAATCGATTTTTCTGAGGCAAACGCACCAGCAGACTTAAGTTCTGCAAGGCTAACATAACCAATAAACTCAGTCATTATTAACTTCTCGCCCAAAAGCCTACCAACTAGCGTAATATCCTCCTTTGCTACCCCAATTAACCACATTACGGGGGCAAAAGTGTAACCAAGTATAAACTCAAGCGACAGCGAATTGTACTGCCCATTGGTAAACGAAGCAATTACACCGTTTAGGTTAGTCCAGTCGCCTATTTTTTGTACTGTGAAGTTAAACATGGCAATAAACGCAATAAATACTAACAACATTGCAGCAACGTTAACCGCTAGTTTTAGCCCTTCGCTCGTTCCGTTAGAAATAGCATCGAGCACATTGCTCCCTATTTTCTCTCTTGGAACCTCAATATGGGTACTAATTTTTTGATCCTGAGGAACAAGTATTTTTGATATAACCACCGCACCGGGCGCGGCCATTATTGATGCGGCTAAGAGATGTTTTGCAAAAATAAGACGCTGAACCGGATCGTCGCCACCTAAAAAACTGATATATGCAGCCAGTACGCCACCGGCGAGGGTTGCCATGCCACCAACCATTACAAGCAGCATCTCTGAATTGGTCATTTTATCTAGGTAAGCCTTAATCATTAGGGGCGATTCGGTTTGTCCTAAAAAAATGTTCCCTGCAACTGATAGGCTCTCTGCACCAGTAAGTTTCATAGCTTTGGTCATAACCCAAGCCAATGCCCACACCACTTTTTGTATTATTCCAAAGTAAAAAAGCAAGCTGGTTAGGGCCGAGAAAAAGATAATCGTAGGTAGCACCTGAAATGCAAAAACAAATCCAAAAGTGTCAACATTTAAGAATCCAGGAAAAAGGAATTCAGTGCCCGCTTTCGAAAAATCGAGAACTTTCACGAATACTTTACCAAAAAAATCGAAGAACATTTGTACGGGCGGAAACTGCAAAATGGCAACGGCTAGGAGTAGCTGAATACCTATTCCGATAAGTACAATACGCCATGAAACGGCTTTCCTATTCGCACTAAAAAGATAGGCTATGCCTATTATTACGAACATTCCAAGCAAACCGCGCAAAAGGGTAACAAGGCTAAAATTAAATGGTTTTCGGTCAACAACTAGTTGTCCCATTGCCAATGCATTATCGTCAGCAGAAATTGGTGCTTGCTGAAGCTGAGTTACAGTCGAAGTGGTAAGGGTGTCACTCGGAACAGTATCAGTTTCGCTGGCAACAACCACGGCGCCCATTGCAACTATGCAAATAGCAAGGGCATACAAAATCTTTTTTACCATAACTTTTAGGTTAGGATCGTTTAGTTATTTCATCGCGTATGCGTGAGGCCCGCTCGTAATCTTCTTTCGAAACGGCATCTTCGAGTAACATATTAAGTTCTTCTGTTGACAATTGTTTTAGAGCTTCCAGCTCGCTATCCCGCGTTGAAATATCCTCCTCCTTAGAAGGCGCATCAGTTTCAGTCTCCTCCACATCTAAAACAATTCCTGCTCTGTTTATTATATCATTGGAAGTAAAAATCGGGCATCCAAATCTAAGGGCAAGCGCAATAGAATCTGACGTACGGGCATCGATAAAAATCTCTTTACCCTCATTATTACATCGTAATTTCGAAAAGAAAACACCCTCTTCGAGCTTGTATATTTGTACATCAAGTATTTCAATACCAAAAGATTTTGCAAAGTTTAAAAACAAATCGTGTGTAAGCGGACGAGGTGGCGTTAACCCCTCTAGCTGAATGGCAATGGCCTGCGCCTCAAACCCTCCTATTATTATGGGAATTCTTCGTTTCCCTTCCTCCTCACTTAGCACAAGAGCGTATGCTCCCGACTGGGTTTGGCTATATGAAATCCCCAACACGTTTAGTTTTACCTTGTTCATGAAAATTGTATGCTTTTGTAAAATTCTACCTTTAGAACTGACAATGTACAAACCTAGTTTAATTTGTGAAATATTACAAGAACTGAAACCTTACGCAGCACATTTTGTTCAGTTTTCTTTTTAAACACCACTTAGCATACTACAAATTAAGCCTAATCCGCTAATTACTAACATATAAAAATGAACCGGTTTTAGTTACTTTATATTCTTTTAGAGGATACCCTTTGGATGACTGACCACCACTCGAAAAAGTATAAACTGCCTTACAAACGGGGCAGGTTGCAGTACCTGACGCCCCTTTGTCATCGAGAACAATGGCAGTAGGCTTATCAATATGCTGAGGGCAAGTGGCATCAAAAGCGAAAAAATTATCAAATGAACGATAAATAATTACTCCACTGTTGTTGTAACCTTGATTTTTCACTATTATGGCATTGTTATCAGCCTGCAAGTTACTATATAGTGGCAAATCAATATTAATGCTAAAATTAACATAAACATCAGGCACAATGCGCGGAGCCTCCTCAACACATGAGAACATAAAGAAACCTAAAAATACTAATATTATTTTCTCTAAATTTGTAACCATACAATTATTTTTTACAAAGGTACAATTGCATTTAATAACAACCGTATTATTTATAAAAAAGTAATCCTATGCGATTAAATCAACAACCTTGTTTTATCAAAGTATTTCGTATATTTGTAATAATAGCAGTTATTGCAACAACTACTATTTCATGTGGTCGAAAAGCAATGCCATCGGGTGTTGAACAAGGATTATTAAGCAAAAAAAGTCACAAATCTGAAATCCGAAAACGCGAACGCATTGCAAAACGGTCTGCTAAAGAAACGGCAAAACTTGAACGGAAAGCAAAAAAACCGTCACAAACAGCAAAGAAAAAATCTTTAAAAGCTCAAAAAAAAGCAGTTGCTAGGCAAATTAACATCCAAGCTCCAGAGACTAAAAAGCGGATGAAAGAAAACCAGAAGTATACAAAGAAGAACAATCCCCCAAATAGAACCTTTTGGGAAAAATTAATGTTTTGGAAAAAAAGATTTTAGAATATGGATTTTGACAGCATTATATACATTATAATTGCCATTGTTATAGCAGTGGTAAACGGTGCTCTGCAGAAAAAGAAAAAGGCTGCGGCTAAATCTCGTGTTTTGGTAAACAAACCACACCAACAAACAAATGAAATAAGCCCCGAGCTAGAAAACCAGCCATACGAAATGGATACTGAAGAGCCAATAGATCCGCTCGAAATTTTATTTGGACAGAGCGAATACGTTGAACCAGACATTTACAAAACTAAGACTACAGTAAAAACAGAGCCCGCAGAAAGGGATTTAGTAAAAGCTGAAGCAACTAAAATGGCCGATTTCAACAATAAAAAAACGCATAAAAAAACGCGTGAGTTTGCCAGTTTTATACATGAAAAGAATTCCTTCGATTTTGAAGAGGACAGCATTGCCAGCACCTCGATTGGTAACGTACTAACGGAAGAGGAGGAAGAGCAGGCAGTTTTGGCCAACACATCAGATTTTAGTAAAAATTTCAATGCCAAAGATGCGATTCTATATTCAGAGATTATTAAACCCAAATACTTTTCGGCTGGAGTAAATCGCTAGTTCATATTTTATTATTAAAAAATCCGTATCTTTACAACGGAAAAAGAGTTCCGAATATTCGGAATTCTTTTTTGTTTATTGTACTTATTATAAATATTTTAGCTATGTCTAATGTAACCTATCTAACAAAGGAAGGGCTGCAAAAGTTACAAAAGGAACTTGAACAGCTTAGAACGGTTGAAAGGCCCGCAATTTCACAGATGATCGGAGAAGCTCGCGATAAGGGAGACCTTTCTGAGAATGCTGAATACGATGCGGCTAAAGAGGCTCAGGGTATGCTCGAAATGCGCATTGCCAAACTAGAGGATGCCATTGCCAAAGCAAGGATTATTGACGAAACAAAAATTGGCACCGATAAGGTTCAGATTTTGAATAAGATTAAAATTAAGAACACAAGCAATAATGCCATAATGGAGTACACTCTTGTGCCCGAGAGCGAAGCCAATATTAAGGAAGGCCGCCTATCAATTGGTACGCCAATTGCAAAAGCTTTACTAGGTAAAAAAGTGGGAGAAAAGGTTGAGGTTACTATTCCTTCGGGGGTAGTTAAATTCGAAATAATTAATATTTCAAGATAATAAAAAGCATAACTTATGGCATCAATCTTCACCAAAATTGTAGCAGGCGAAATCCCCTCATACAAAATAGTTGAGGATGAGCGTTTTTTCGCGTTTCTCGATATCAATCCATTGGCAAAGGGACATACTCTGGTTATTCCAAAAAAAGAGATCGACTATCTTTTTGACCTTGATGACGATACCCTTGCAGCCATGATAATCTTTGCCAAGCGTATTGCCATGGCTATTGAAAAAACTATTGTATGCAAAAGGATAGGGGTAGCCGTACTGGGCTTGGAAGTGCCACATGCGCACATTCACCTTGTGCCTCTTAACAGTGAGGCTGATATCAACTTTGCCAATCCAAGGGTTAAGCTAACAGCTGATGAGTTTTCAAAATTAGCTAAAGAAATATCCAACAACCTATAATATTTGCAGTTATGCAAGCAAGGGGGAAGCAATTAGCTTCCCCCTTTTTATTTTTTAATGAAAAAAAATGCTATTTTTGATACAATTAACCATAGTAAAAAGCTAACCAAGTAAAACAAACCCTAAAATGCTTGTAAAAACTTACGGCAGCGCAGTTCAGGGAATTAAAGCTACCACCATAACCATAGAAGTTAGTGTAAGCCAAGGGATAAACTTTTTTTTAGTAGGATTACCCGACAGTGCAGTTCGCGAAAGCCAGCAGCGCATCGCCACTGCTTTTGAATCCATTAAACAAAAAATGCCTAAAAAACGGGTGGTAATTAATATGGCACCCGCAGACATTCGAAAAGAGGGTGCTGCATACGACCTACCCCTCGCCGTGGGCATTATGGCAGCATCTGGAATTGTTACCTCCACCCTACTGGGCGAACTTGTTATTATGGGCGAACTCTCACTGGATGGAACCCTCAACCCGATCAAAGGAATGCTCCCCATCGCCATTCAGGCTCGTGAAGAGGGCTTTACGGGGCTAATTGTACCTAAAAACAACGCCCGCGAAGCGGCAGTAGTAAACGACCTTAACGTATACGGCGTTGAGAACCTGAACGAGGTAGTTGACTTCCTAAATGGCACTTTAGAGATAGCACCAACCATTGTTGACACACGTGCGGAGTTTTTGCAGCACGCCAACGAGTATGATGTTGATTTTGCTGATGTAAAAGGGCAAGAAAACGTAAAGAGAGCCTTTGAAGTGGCAGCCGCTGGCGGGCATAACCTTATAATGGTTGGCCCCCCCGGCGCAGGTAAAACTATGCTAGCCAAACGCCTACCAACAATCATCCCTCCGCTTACACTACGCGAAGCCCTTGAAACCACCAAGATACATTCAGTGGCCGGAAAAATTGATAAGGGCACATCGCTCATGACCCGCAGACCATTCCGTAGTCCGCATCACACTATTTCGGATGTGGCGCTGGTTGGTGGTGGAACATACCCTCAACCTGGCGAAATATCACTAGCTCATAATGGTGTTCTGTTTCTCGACGAACTACCTGAATTTAAGCGCACGGTGCTTGAGGTAATGCGTCAACCTCTTGAGGATAGAGTAATTACCATCTCAAGGGCTAAATTCTCAGTTGAATATCCAGCCTCATTCATGCTAGTGGCATCAATGAACCCTTGCCCTTGCGGCTACTATAATCACCCCGAAAAGGAGTGCGTTTGCTCCCACGGGGTTGTACAAAAGTATCTGAATAAAATATCGGGACCACTGCTCGACAGGATAGATATTCACATTGAAGTTGTGCCTGTTCCCTTTGAGAAACTTGCCGAGAGCCCCGCTTCTGAACCCTCCGAAAGCGTTCGTAAGCGGGTTGTTAAGGCCCGCGAAATACAAGCCGAACGCTTTATTGAATGGAAAGGTATATACTGCAACGCACAGATGAGTAGCAAGCTAATACGTAAGTTTTGTGTACTAGATGAAGCGGGCATGGCGCTACTCAAAACTGCTATGGAACGCCTTGGACTTTCGGCTAGAGCCTACGACCGTATTTTAAAGGTATCGCGCACCATTGCCGATTTAGAGACTAGCAATAACATACTGCCTGAACATGTTGCCGAGGCAATTCAATATAGAAGCCTCGACAGGGATACTTGGGCAGGATAGAAATAATATAAATACGTTGCTATTTGCCTTTAACTGTATAGGTTTTAAAGAACGCCACTGCGTGCAACAACTCATCGGACTTAAGGTGTAAGGTTTTAGCAAAACCTAATAGTTCCGATGATGAGTTTGCATTTACAGCATTAATATCATTTATCTCTATCATTGAGGCATTAATTTGCTCTATACCAAGTTTTTGTTCGTGTGCCCCATTGCTAATATGTTCGGTTAGCCTAGCCGATTCGTTTATTTGAGGAACCACCTTTTTAAGTTTTTCTCCAGCTACTGCCGATATGTTTACCCCTTGCCTCATCATCTCAAAAATTTCATTGGCTGCAACACGGCTCCTCTCGGCAAGCTTTTTAACCTCGGCGGCCACCACACCAAAGCCTCTACCGTGCTCACCAGCCCTAGCAGCCTCAACAGCAGCATTTAGCGCAAGTAAATTTGTTTGAAAAGAAATATCTTCAATAACCTTAATTTTATCGTTAATCTGCTTCATTAACTCCATCGTGCTATTGGTCGCCTCGCTACCATCAACAACCTCTTTTGATGCATCCCTCACAATACGCACGGTACTGTATGCATTTTCAGCACCCTGATCTATATGGCTACTAATTTCTTCTAACGAAGCAGACAGTTCTTCAACGGAAGCTGCCTGTCGCTCGGAGCTAGATGAAAGATCAAGAGCTCTATCTTTTAATTCGGTTGATATTGACTCAATATTACCAGAATGGCCAACAATTACTAATACAGCATAATTCATTGTTTCCACCATTCCGTTCAGCGCTTTTGCAAGTTGACCAAGCTCATCGCTAGTATTAATATCAAGATGAGCACTTAAATCTCCGCCATTAATAGCATTCGCAAAAGCTGTAATCCTATCAATAAAATGAATAATTTTATTAATCATAAATATTACAACAAAACTTAACAACACTAAGCCAAGAACTCCCAATATTATTGTACGAATAATTATGCGTCTAGCGCCACCTATAATATCTCCATACTCAGTAATTAACACTATGCTCCAAGGGCTTTCTGATTCTAGTGAAATCTCAACAGGCTCCATTGATAACAGGTACTTATCCCCCAAATCGTCGAAAAACACCTGAGAAACACTCTTGGCATCCTCTAAAAAATTAACAATACCAATACTAGTCGATACGGATAAATCTTCTTCCGAAAACATCTCGCCTTTTAGGTCTTTAGAGCTATGACCAATATACTGGCCATTATTAGAGAGAAAAAAAGCGGAACTAGAGGGGAACGGTTTAATCTGCCTCATTCTATCGTCAAAAACCTCAAGCGAAACATCGATGCCAACCATACCCAAAAATTCTCCATCTTTTAAAATTGGAGAAAAAATACTAGTAATTAGCCAACGAGTTTCCCTGTTCTGACCAAGTGAGTACCAATAGGGAAGTGCAACCGATTCGTTTTTTTTAATACGAGCTTCATCGTAAGATGCATCCTTTGATAAACCATCGAGGTTTACACTACGTGTGTACGATTTAATTACACCTTCATCATCGTATGCATAAATATATGTTCGCCCATAGGGTTTATCCCAATCCTCAACAAACGCGAAATTCTGAAGAGTTGACCAAACACCTAAATGATGCTGATTATTCTGAAAAGTTTGGTGTACCAAACTTTTTGCAAAAGGAATTCGTTCGCCGTATGGTAAATCTAAAGCGCTCAAATATGAATAGGTCATACCTCTGCAAACGCCAATACTAATATTAAAATCGGCAATAATGCGGTTCGCCTCCTCTTTAAGTATAAGGCTAACCTTCTCCTTTGCGTCCGCTTCGAGCTGCATTCGGTAGTTAAAAATAAAATAGCCAAAAACTACAAGGTAAATCAAAATTGAAACCCCCAGAATAGTTACAATATTTCGCGTTTTAAAATTCATATTTTAAAATTAATTGTTGTTTTAATTGGCAAGGATATTTATTGTGTAAGTATACATATTAACCCACCTGATTGTTTTGGTTACCTTAGTGATATATCACATCATAAAACAAATATTAAACACCAGCGTGCAAAAGCCAAAATGTTTGAGATAGTTTAGTTTGAATAAACAGATTTCAGCTTCAACCTAAAAAATGAGTATATTTCGGCTTTTGTATTAAACTTAAGCTACACTTATCTTTTTTTTAATTATTAATAATTTAGGGTTTAAGAGTTTGCTATTTGATTTATACAACATTATCTTTAAATAATTATATTTTCAAAAACCAAAACAGGTAAACGGTTGTTCATATTATAGAACACAATATGATAACTTCAGCAAAATCTGCAAACAAACGTTTAAGGCTGTAAAATAGGTTACACAAAACAATACTAAAGGCGTTCAAAGCAAACGCCTATTTCAGAGGGGTGAAAACATAAATCCTAAGCAACTGCTAGGGCGCCTCAACTTTAGTTTTCTTCAAAAGTATTTTGTCATACTATTATTTATTCGGAATATGTTAACAACATTTACTAAAAAAAGATGGGCTCTTGTTGTTTATACTCTCTTAATATTGGGGAGTATTAACCTAAATGCGCAGGATGGTAACCCATACCTAGTAAACTACAATTTACCTACCTACGTAAGCAACCAAAACTGGGGTTTTGAACAGGGAGATAATGGTGAGATTTTTGTTCTAAACTTGAAGGATATATACTCTTTTGATGGCTTACAATGGGAGAGTTTAGGCGTTAAAGGAAGACCGATTGCCATAGCGTTTAGTAATTATCTTTTCTTTTGCACCGAGCAAGGCGTGGGATATTTTGATACGAATACGGATGGACAACCTTTACAAAAAAGTCTAATCAAGGTTACCAACGATAATTTTTACTATAAATTCTCAAGAATTGATGATGGATTACTAGTGGTTTCGCCCACCACTATTTGCCGAATCAGCACATCCGATTCCATCACTGTCGATACCCTATATCACGATGTACGCCCTGAGGTTTTCATCTCCGATTTTTTTCAAATACAGGATAACACCTACCATGTAAAAAACGGTTCTCTAATTTATTTAAATAAGCCAGATGGTGGTTACGAACTGTTGGCAGGATTGCCCATTGGAGAAAGTTTTACCTTCTCATTCATTCATAATAACACTGCCTATTTCGGATCTACCCATAATAAAATACACCGTTTCAACGGGCAAACCCTAAGTCAGTACAAGTTTGATAATCAAGCGTATGCCAACGCAAGTATACTAAACGGAGGGGCATCAGTTGGGAATAACTTAATAGCGCTATCAACGCTTAACGGCGGATGTCTTATTATCGATACCGAAAAAGGAGAAACTACATCTACGTTAAATTACCTAAACGGTTTGCCCGACGATGAGGTTTTTTCCATTGGGATCGATAAAAATAATGGCCTCTGGATTTCACACCCTATGGGCCTTACCAGGGTCGATTTCTCATTACCCATAAAATCGATGAACTATTACCGTGGGCTTATGGGTAATGCCCTTTCATGCGTTGAGTATAAAGATAAGCTATATGTAGGAACCGGTGAGGGGCTTTTCTACTTGGATAAGCACTTAAACTATAAGCCTGTTGATATTTACGTAAAAAAAACCATCCCCAAGGAAAAAGAAAAACTCGATACTCCTGCTGAGATAGAACAGGAAATTAGCAAAAAACGGAAGGGGTTTATTGCAAAGCTCTTCTCTAGGAGTGAAACAGAACCTTCGAAAGAAGAAACTGTCGAAACCAAACAGAACCATTTAACAGAAAATGAAGGACTTCAATCCTTTGGGTTTCAACAAAAACGAATATATAAGCTTGAATCTGTTAACTATAGGTACAAAAAAGTTGAAGGGTTAAACGCCAAGGTACGATTTCTGGTAGAAGCAAACGGACAACTATATGCTGCAACAAGTTTTGGACTATACAGCATTCGAAACAATAAAGCAAGTATTGCAATTCCCGATTTGAATATTGTTTTTGCCCAGGAGTCAGAAATAGAGAAGGGAAGCCTGCTACTGGGCACAACCAGAGGCGCATTGGTTTACACTCAGAATGGCTCAATAAAACCTTTAGTAGAGCAAGAAGGAACGGTTGTAAGCATCACGCAGCTTGATGAGCGTACTTACATCCTATCAAATGAATTTGATGTATATACCGTTAGCACCAAAAAGGGTGTTGAACCTGCTAAAATTACAATGCCTCAAAACGAGTTGGGATCACCCTACGTGAGAAGAGTGCAGGATGAAATAATGGTTTTTTATAAGCGAGGTGCGTATGTTTTGAAAGATGGGATCCTTTCGAAAACTGAACGCTTCCCAATTACCGAAGGCTCCCAATATTACCATTATCAGCAAGGTGTTTTATGGCAACAAACAAACCATATTTGGCAATTCAGGGCCAATAACAACCTTACCCTAAATATTGATAAACAGCTGTTAAACCTTTTTGAAAACCCAACTTTTTTGTACGCCACAAACGCCAGTATGCTATACGTTATAAATTCATATACAGATATTTACAGGATAACCTCGCGCCTAAACGATAGTATACCAGAACCACTAAGCCTGTTTGTAAAGCACATTATTGATAAGGATGGGAATATACTTAACCCAAATAGCATTAGTCTGGATTATGCTAATAATGCGCTAAAGATTAAGATGAGCGCACCCTCATTCGTTCGTCAGGGAGCCGTTATTTATCAGTATTTGGTAAAAGGGTTAACCACCAGTTGGACAGAGTGGAGCAACGACCCATTTATTGAACTCCCTTTTATCCCCTCTGGAAACTATACTATTTTAATTAGAGCGCAAGATATTATTGGAAACTACAGTAGTATTGTAGAACTTCCGTTTGCTGTAAAACCTCCATTCTGGAAAACATTATGGTTTTATATTGCTTGTGGAGTACTGATAATTTTATTTCTAATAATGGTAATAAAACTTAGGGAGCGAAGCCTTAAAAGAGACAAACTCACGCTTGAACTCAAGGTAAAGCAGCGCACTCGAACCATTGAGAAACAAAATCAGGCATTGGAGTTGCAGAACGATCAAATTTTTAAGCAAAATGATGAGATTACCCAGAGCATAACGTATGCCCGAAAAATTCAATGGGCAGTTATGCCGTCAGAAGACATTATTGCCGATTTAATAGGCGATTACTTTATAATGTTTAGGCCTCGCGATATTGTAAGTGGCGATTTTTATTGGATAACCCAAAAAGAAGATTTGGTTGTTGTAGTTGCTGCCGACTGCACTGGGCACGGTGTTCCTGGAGCATTTATGAGCATGATGGGGGTTTCATTCCTTAACGATATTGTTAATATTGAGGGAGTTGTACAACCCGATGCTATTCTGAATAATTTGCGACAGAAAATTAAGGCCGCATTTGAAAAAACAGGTCGCGATACCCAAAGACAGGATGGGATGGATGTTGCCATTTGCACAATCGACAAAAAAAATAAGGAGCTAATGTATGCCGGAGCGTACAATCCACTTTATATAATACGGCAAGGGTCACTGATCGAATACAAGGCCAACAAAATGCCTGTAGGTTCCTATCCTAGAGATAAGGAGCCGTTTACAATGCATAGGGTTGAAATAAAACCAAACGATAGGCTTTATATGTTCTCCGATGGGTATGTTTCTCAATTTGGTGGCCCCGATGGAAGAAAATTTATGACGAAGCGATTTAAAGAACTTCTACTAAAAATATCAGCTATGCCAATGGCTAAGCAGCAAACACAACTTGAAGATGCTATGGATATGTGGCAATCATCTTACGATCAAGTTGATGATATTCTTGTTATTGGTATTGAAGTAAAATAACACGGAATTAGTACTGCGAATAAACCTTTTCCTCTAAACCCTGTTTTAAACATAGAAATCAACTAAAATAAAAAAGATGCAATTGAAAAAGATTCTCACCCTAATCGTTCTCATATCAACTTTTATTTCTTCATTCGCTCAGGTAAACAATGCTTTTGTTTCGGGCGCAATTCGCGATGAGCAATCAAAGGAGCCACTACCATACGTTAACGTAATCCTAGCTGGTAATGATGGGTCATTTATTTTAGGAACAATTACAAATGAAAAGGGTCTCTTTACTCTTGAAGGCTTAAGTACAGGCGATTACTCTGTTAAGGTCTCGTACATTGGCTACTCCGAGAAAATCATACCTCTTCACGTGGGTAGATTGAATAATTTTCTCGATTTAGGAACCATCGTTCTGACGGAATCTGCAACCGAACTCGAAGGGGTTACCGTAACTGCTTCAAGGGTTGAGGTTTCATCAAAAATGGATAAGAAATCTTTTGCTGTTGACGATAACCTAAGCCAGCAAGGCGGGTCGGTATTACAGGTTATGCAAAACCTGCCAGGAGTTACCATTGATAGGGATGGGAAAATTTTCCTTCGTGGTAGCGACAAGGTAACCATCCTAATTGATGGCAAGCAAACCGCCATAACCGGAATGGGTTCCCAATCGGGTCTCGATAATATTCCCGCTTCGGCAATTGCATCGGTTGAAATTATTAATAACCCCTCGGCAAAGTACGATGCCAGTGGGATGGCTGGAATTATTAACATTGTATTTAAAAAAGATCAGGAATTTGGCTGGAATGGTAAGACTGGCCTTACCCTCGGACTTGGATCATTAGCCGAAAAAGAACCCAATGTAGCGGGTATTCGTGATCAGTATCGGTTTACCCCAAAAATAAACCCTTCTTTTTCAGCAAACTATAAACGTGCAAAAACAAACTTTTACGCCCAAGCCGATTTGCTATACCACAAGCAAATGATGAAGAATGAGTTCACGCTTCGTAGTTACAACAAAGAAGAAGAAGAAGAAGAAGAAGAAGAAGAAGAAAAAGTTTATCAGTAGTTTCTTGAGAACAGAACGCAGCCCATATATAACATAAAAGCGGGGGTAGACTATAACCCGAACAAGAAGAATACATTTACTTTCTCAACCCTATTTAACTATCGAGAATACACCGATTTAGGCGATATATCTTACGATAAAGCCAATGGTAACAGATTGCGCCTTTGGCAATACTTCGAAAACGAGGTTAACCAAACCCTATTCGCTACCGCTACGCACAAGCATTCGTTTAACCAGCCTGGGCACAGCCTGGTATCGTCGTTTAACTATTCGTTCCGGCGCAAGGATGAGGTGTTCTACTTCACAAACAGACGGTACAATCCAGATTTAATAGGAACCGACACTACGGGCTTACTAGCCGATGAGAATATTTTCGACCTAACCGTTGATTACTCAAAGCCTTTCAAATCGGGTAGACTTGAGCTAGGAACAAAACAGCGTGCAAGAATTTTTCCAAATAATATCTACTTTAAGCCTGGCGATAACACAATACTTGACACTACCCTCTCAGGAAGCGCTGAATACCGGGAGATGCTTTCGGCAGTTTATGGAACTTATATTTACGAGCGCAAAAAATTCGAATTGGAGGCAGGCCTTAGGTTAGAGTATGCTAAAATCGAGTACTTGGTAGACACCAATCACAGGGTATACAGCAGTACAGGATTTGATTATATCGACCCATTTCCAAGCGTTAGGGCAACGTGGCTAATTAGTAAGAATAGCAGATTATCAGCATTCTACAATAGGCGCGTAGATAGGCCTGAGGAGAAAGAGTTAAGAACGTTCCCATCCTATGCAAGCCCCGAAATTCTCTCGATGGGTAATCCTAATCTACAGCCTCAGTTTACACAGTCGGTTGAATTAGGGTATAGGCAGTCGTGGGAGAGTGGTTATCTATACACCGCAGCTTACCATAGAATGTCAACCAATATACTAACTAAGATTGTAACCGAGATACCATCGTCAAACCTACTAGCGCAGGTTAACCAGAATGCCGATAAGGGGCAAAACACAGGGATAGAACTTGTGCTAAACCAAAAGTTGGGAAGCAAAATAAGGCTTAACGTCAATGGCAATATTTACCGAAATAGCATTGGTGCTTTCCGCATTGTAAACGCATACCCCAACAATATTCCGTATACTGGGCAGGCACAAACAATTATTGCGGGTAACGCTAAGGTTAACCTAATTGCAACTATTGTAAAAAGCACTGAACTCCAAATAACGGGAATTTATCTAGCCCCCGACATTATTCCACAGGGTAAAATACTTGCCCGCTACTCTATTGATGCTGGCTTAACCAGAAAAATACAGAAGGGCAAAGGCGAACTATTTATAAATGCTAGCGATATATTAAATACACTTGTAATGCGCTATGAAATTGAAGGCACTAGTTTTAACCTCGCTTCCAATGATTACTATGAAACACAGGTTGTGCGCATTGGCTATCAGTATCGGTTTTAAGCAGGTTAATATAAATCTTTTATAGTTCGATTGTCAATATCAAAAACGATTAGCGTATCGGCAAAACCGCCATCTTCAATAAACTTTTTCATTAGCTTATTGGTAAAGGGCGTATTAAAATAACGATCACTTGCATCATCAATGGAATCTGGAGTCAATCCAACAGAATTAACCAATGTAAGCGTATCGGAATCACCTAATCCTTTAATAAAGAAATGGTTGCTTTGCTTATATCCAAGGGAAACTGTCCAATAGCCATTGCTATGCAAATTATTGAAGAAGTAATAGCCATCGGCTGTTCTCACTATCAAACTATCAGAAAGTTCGTACTCAATTTTTGTGGTTTTATTCCCTAGCGAATCGGTTTTTTCGCTAATCCACTTGTCCTCACTTATTGTATGAACATCGCCCTTTGCAGTCCATCGCCCCTGAATTGACTGTGGAATACTGGAATAATCTTTTGCATCAACCGGAACTGGTTCAGCAAAATAATGGGTTACGCAGGATGACAAAGAAATAACTAGTATGCTAACTAGTATTAAGTTAACTTTTTTCATTGTATAAAAGTTTTAGTCTGGTTTAATAAAACACCACACATTCAGTAGAATTTCATTCCTATCTAAACCAAAGTTATGCATTAATTTGTTTCAAATCAACTTTGCGAAAAAAAAAATCAAAAAAATTGCCGAGCTAAGCTCGGCAATTAAAATGAATTTAAAAGTTGTTTAAATTCATCAATATTCGGCACCAAACTGCATTAGGTAAGTTTTAATAAAGTCGTTTAATTCGCCATCCAAAACGTCCTGAACATTTACTGACTCGTAGTTGGTTCGTACGTCTTTTACAAGTTTGTAGGGATGGAGAACATAATTACGTATTTGAGAACCCCATTCAATCCTTAGTTTTTTCCCTTCAATCTGAGCCTGTTTCTCTTTTTGCTTACGAAGTTCCAACTCGTACAGGTGTCCCTTTAACAAACGCATTGCATTATCGCGATTGGCGTGCTGCGAGCGGGTTTCAGTATTTTCAACTGTAATACCCGTGGGAATGTGGTACAGGCGAACACCTGTCTCAACCTTGTTCACGTTCTGCCCACCTGCCCCTCCAGAGCGGTAAGTATCCCATTTAATATCAGCTGGGCTAATGGTTATCTCTATGGTATCATCAATTGAAGGCGAAACGAATACTGATGCGAACGAAGTGTGTCGTTTAGCATTCGCATTAAAGGGAGAAAGCCTTACTAGCCTATGAACCCCATTTTCGCCCTTTAGAAAGCCGTAGGCTAAATTGCCCTCGTACTCTATGGTAGCTGACTTTATGCCAGCCTCTTCGCCCTCCTGAATGTCAAGAATCTTCGTTGTGTATCCGTTGCGCTCACCCCACCTTAGGTACATCCGCATAAGTATCTCAGCCCAATCCATACTATCGGTTCCGCCAGCGCCCGAATTAATTTTAAGAATTGCCCCCAGCTTATCTTCCTCATTGCGGAGCATATTCATCATTTCAACATCTTCAATTCGTGCGAGTGTAAGATTATATAGTTCTAAAACTTCATTTTCAGTTGCCTCGCCCTCTTTTGCAAAATCAAAAACTACTTGTAGGTCGTCAACTAGCGTTTTTACCTCGTTAAACGAGGTTACCCAGTGCTTTAGCTCAGCAATTACTTTGAGTTGCTTCTCAGCCTCGGTGGAATTGTCCCAAAAGGTGGGATCTTGCGACTTCTGTTCCTCCTCCTCAAGTCGAATAAGTCTGTTATCAATGTCAAAGATGCCTCCTCAGCGCATCCGTGCGCTTTACAAAATCCTTAATCTGTTCATTACTAATCATAAAATGCAATACCTTAAATGTAATTTTACAACACAAAGGTAATTCTTTTCAAATAAATATCGACGATTCATTTCGCTCCAATTATGAAATAAACATCCGCCATTCCTGCCTGCCTTTTAAATTACAAAATATGTTGTTTCACTCTCTTGCTACCACTAACCAAGTAGTAAAAGGATAAAATTATCTAAAAATTACAATAATTAAATTACTAGAACAGCAACAAAAAATGAAACACAAAAAGCGTTGCCACCAGCCCTAAAAGCATAAATGTAACCTATATGATAAATACTTCGTTAAAACTAAATGTTAACGAGCAACATAGATCTAATTATAAATGTGAAATTTTGCATAAATTTACAATTTGCTGAGTACTTTTAAGTATTTTACTAAATTTGTATGCAATTACCATAACCCACACCCTTTATGAAAAAGATAAATATACTCCTTTCCCTTGCGTTTATGCTGTTAGTTTCAGGCATTGTATCAGGACAAACCACATCAACGGTAACCGACAACGAAGGTATTACATATAAAACTGTTACCATTGGTAGTCAGGAGTGGATGGCAGAAAACCTCAGGGTAACTAAGTACAATAATAGCGATGATATTGTAACTGGCAAAGATTTATCTCAATGGCAAGTAGCGGACGAAGGATTTTGGACCTACTTTGACAATAACACCGAAAACGACGAAAAATACGGCAAACTATATAACTGGTACACGGCTGCCGATGAACGCGGAGTTTGTCCAGATGGATGGCGCGTGCCTACCGATAACGATTGGCAAATTTTAGTAGAGCATATTGACCCAAAATCATGGGGAAACAACAACTCAGCGGGCAGCAAGTTAAAATCCAAAAGGCAAGTAAATTCTCCTCTTGGAGGAGAGTTTAACACATCTGAACATCCTCGATGGGACTCACACGACAAAAGGTATGGTACCGACGACTATTTATTTAACGCACTACCAGGGGGCTACTTTTCTATGGGTAACTCATTTTCACAAATGGGACAATGGGCTTACTTTTGGAGTGCAACCGAAGCACCAAATAGTCAAATTTGGGCCAGAACACTACTTTTTTCGCACCGTGGCATTAGCCGATCTACTTATCCTAAAGAGGTTGGGTTATCAATACGCTGTGTTAAAGGCACTTCTGCCATACTACAAGTCCCTCAAATTGAAACCCATGCAGCTACTAATATTGCAACTACCTCGGCCGTATTAACAGGGAAGGCTACCGCTATTGGAGGCTCAGCTATTTCTCAAAGAGGTTTTGTTATAGAAACATCTGAGAATCCTACAATTGCAAACAATTTAACAATCTTAGTAAGTGGCAGTGGAATGGGCATCTTCTCGGAAACTGTAACCATACTTGCACCAAGCAACAAATACTGGATTAGAGCATACGCAACGAACGATAATGGCACAGCATACGGAACCCAAAAACAAATAATTACCCCTAGCTTTATTGAGTTACCAAATGTAAGCACAACTCAGATAACTAACACCACAGCGATTTCAGCAGAAACAGGAGGCTTCATCTCCTCTATTGGCGGGGACCCTGTGGTTCAACGAGGTATGGTTTGGAGCACCTACGAAGACCCCACAACTGACGACAACGAAGGCATAACAATCGAGGGTGCAGGCGAAGGAAAATTTACAAGCAAGTTAACAAACCTTACTCCCGAAACCACCTATTACGTTAGAGCCTACGCAACAAATGCTGCTGGGACAGCCTACGGTAACAATGAAATATTTGAAACAGTAGAAAGTTCTTCGTTTACACTTACACTAACCACAAACAACCCCAACTGGGGGACTACACAAGGCGAAGGAAGTTACGAAGCAGGTGTCGAAGTAAACGTTAATGCAACACCCGAAACAGATTATGAGTTTGTAAACTGGACCAATGAATTAGATATAGTTAGCACAGATGCTAGCTTTACCTATACTATGCCTGCGGAGAACGTTACACTAACGGCCAATTTCAAAGAAGTTGCTGCACCTACATATACTCTATCGCTAGAGGTTACACCGACAAGTACAGGCACCGTAACAGGTAATGGTGAATACGAAGAAGGGGAAGAAGTGAATGTTACCGCAACACCTGCAACAGGTTATGAGTTTGTAAACTGGACCAATGGATTAGATATAGTTAGCACAGATGCTAGCTTTACCTATACTATGCCTGCGGAGGACGTTACTCTAACGGCTAACTTTGAAATAATTGTAGTACCTACATACACGCTAACGCTTGCAATAAACCCAGCTAGCACAGGAACCGTAACCGGCAATGGAAATTACGAAGCGGGTGAAACAATAACTATTACCGCAACACCTGCCACGGGCTATGAATTTATAAACTGGACCAATGGATTAGATATAGTTAGCACAGATGCTAGTTATACCTATACTATGCCTGCGGAGAGCGTTACACTAACGGCTAACTTTGAAGTAATTGTAGTACCTACATACACGCTAACGCTTGCAGTAAACCCAGCTAGCACAGGAACCGTAACGGGCAATGGTAGCTACGAAGCGGGAGAAACAATAACTATTACCGCAACACCTGCCACGGGCTATGAATTTGTAAACTGGACCAATGGATTAGATATAGTTAGCACAGATGCTAGCTATACCTATATTATGCCTGTGGAGAACGTTACACTAACGGCTAACTTTGAAGCAATTGTAGTACCTACATACACGCTAACGCTTGCAGTAAACCCAGCTAGCACAGGAACCGTAACGGGCAGTGGAAATTACGAAGCGGGAGAAACAATAACTATTACCGCAACACCTGCCACGGGCTATGAATTTATAAACTGGACCAATGGATTAGATATAGTTAGCACAGATGCTAGCTTTATCTATACTATGCCTGCGGAAGACGTTACGCTAATGGCTAACTTTGAAGTAATTGTAGTACCTACATACACGCTAACGCTTGCAGTAAACCCAGCTAGCACAGGAACCGTAACGGGCAATGGTAACTACGAAGCGGGAGAAACAATAACTATTACCGCAACACCTGCCACGGGCTATGAATTTATAAACTGGACCAATGGATTAGATATAGTTAGCACAGATGCTAGCTATACCTATATTATGCCTGTGGAGAACGTTACACTAACGGCTAACTTTGAAGCACAAAACACTGGAAACGATGGAGAACCCTGTCCCGATGCACCTGTTGCAACCGACTATGACGATAATACCTACAATACCATACTAATGGGCAGCCAGTGTTGGTTTGGAAAAAACCTGAGAACAACACATTACTCCAACGGGGATGCAATTACTAAAGATACCGATTGGGCGGGTGCCACATCGGGGGTCTATGGAGTTTATCCTCACTCAAATATAGACGGGTTCAGCACCGACGAAGAGGTACTAAACGCCTACGGTGCACTATACAACTGGTACTCAACAGCTGACGCCAGAAATATTTGCCCCGATGGATGGCGTGTGGCTACCAACGACGACTGGTCACAACTAACCAATTACATAGCAACTAAAAACAATGTAGATATAGGCAAACAGCTTAAATCGTGCCGACAACTAGATCACCCCAACGGAGGGGCTTGCAATACCAACGAACACCCACGTTGGAATTACAACGCTACAAACTATGGTACAGATGACTTTAACTTTAG
>Ga0265293_10002423_pt1 | contig 37583 bp, 34 predicted proteins | sample Munlanlewell138R_FD_192505 | JGI IMG/M metagenome (GOLD analysis project Ga0265293, IMG submission 192505) | Leachate microbial communities from a municipal landfill in Southern Ontario, Canada - Leachate well 138R | ecosystem: Engineered > Solid waste > Landfill > Unclassified | place: Canada... | reverse complement strand
ACTATGATCTATTGGGCCCTCCAGTATCAAGCAATTTTCTTGGAGATGTGGAACTGGATCTTAACGCCCATTGTCATTTGCGTCGTCCTCATTCTGGCTCTATATATGCTTTCTACAAGTATCAGCGAGTATCTCGATCCTAGAACACGGCTGCAGATGATGAAAGCGAGGTAAGGACATGTCGATTCTAAGCGTTGAGAATTTGAAAGCACATTATGTTACAGAGAAGCGTCGCAAAATCACCCGGGTTCTGGCGGTGGATGGCGTGACCTTTCATATCAATAAGAATGAGATCTATGGGATCGCAGGGGAGTCTGGTTGTGGTAAGTCGACGCTCCTTAAGGCAATAAGTGGCTTGATCAAGCCACCACTGCAAGTTCTTGAAGGGGAAGTGAAGTATCACTTTGATGATCGGGAGCTCGACATTCTTGCCTTAAGGGGAGAAAAAGAGCGGCGAGAAATACGTGGCGCTCGCATTTCCCACATTCCCCAGGGTTCGATGAGTGTGCTCAATCCAGTAAGAAGGATCAGAAAATCGTTTGAAGACATTGTGGGTACCCACCTAGGCATCAGGGGTGGAAGCGAGTTTGAAGAACTAGTCAAAAGTCACATCGAAGCGCTGGGGCTGGATTGGAATGTCATGCATTCCTTCCCCCATCAACTATCGGGGGGCATGCGGCAGAGAATCACCATTGCCCTAGCTACAATCCTTAAGCCTGATGTCATCTTCGCTGATGAGCCCACGACTGCCCTTGATGTAGTAGTTCAGCGTGGAGTAGTCCAGCTGATCAAGAAGATCAAGCAGGAACAGCAAAACACCTTGGTGATTGTAACCCATGATCTTGCTATTCACGCCAATTTATGTGATCGTCTAGCCATTATGTACGCTGGAAGGATCGTTGAAGAAGCGAATGTACAGGATATGTTTCAAACACCGAAGCATCCCTATACAGAAATGCTCCTGAACTCTTTGCCAACGTTGGGAGACCGCTCGGTACGGGAAAGTGCGCCTGGGGCTCCACCTTCCTTGGTTAACCCCCCGTCAGGCTGTCGTTTTCACCCTCGGTGCCCCAAAGTGATGGAGAAGTGTAGATTGGAAGTTCCAGAATTAATTGAAGTGGAAAGCGGTCACCAAGTGGCGTGTTTCCTACAGGAGGGCAGAGTCTATGAGCAAACTCGAGAGCTCGGCGCGAACTACCATTGAAACCAAGAGTAACGCCCAGAAGCTTCTCCAGGTAAAAAACCTGACCAAAGTCTTTACCAAGGGGCAGGGACTGGTGCGATCGACCATTCTGGCTGTGAACGACGTCTCCTTTTCCTTAGAACTTGACCGACCCGAGATATTTACCGTGGCAGGTGAAAGTGGTAGCGGAAAATCTACCGTTGCCAAGCTCATCCTCGGGTTTGAAGTCCCAACTTCAGGTATAATCCAGTACAAAGGTGAAGAATTATCAACCCTAAGGGGTAAGAAAGAGTTCATGAAGGATGTTCAGCCTGTCTTTCAGAACCCTTTCGAGACTTTTAATCCCTTAAAGAAGGTCGAGTCGTATTTCCATGAAACTCAAAAGAACTTTGGCATGTCCAAGAAGAACGGTGATGTAGCAGAGCGATGTCTTGAGCTGGTGGGTCTTTCCTTTAGGGAAATTAGCGGAAAATACCCCAATGAAATGTCCGGCGGTCAGCTGCAAAGAGCGTCTATTGCCAGGGCCTTAATTACCAACCCATCTTTGCTCATCGTCGACGAGCCGGTATCGATGATTGATGCTTCCCTACGTATGTCCGTCATTAATCTGTTTAAGAAGTTCAAGGAGGAGCAAGGCGTAAGTATTATCTATATTACCCATGATCTGGCAACCGCCTACTATGTCAGTGATCGTATTTCCATCATGCTCAGGGGGCAAATTGTCGAAATTGGGTCAGTCAAGAAGGTTCTAGACCAACCCCTCCATCCTTATACTCAACTACTCAAGAGCTCGGTACCTCTGCCCGATCCTGCGAATCGGTGGACCAAAGAGATAGCTTTGAGTGATATGGAAGCGAAAGAATATGGTCAAAAGGGATGTAAGTTCTCTGGTCGATGCCCCCACGTTATGGAGATATGTAGGGTGCGCGAACCCGACTACTTTGAAGTGGATGAACGCTATGTAAAGTGCTATTTGTATGAAAGTGGGTCGGGTCAATCCGCTGTATAGTAAGGAAGTGAGGGGGAATTAACTTGTCAACACGTTTCCATGCAGTGATGCTTACTCTAGCTTTAGTTGTCTCAGCCTTGTGCTTTTTTCAGCTCGGTACAGTAGCCAAGGCCTCGGACGCGGCTGAACAACCCTTGTTCCTAAACAATGTGTCTGTTCATGACCCATCCGTCATTAAGGTCGATGATCTGTACTATGTTTTTGGCTCCCACCTGGCTGCCGCAAAAAGCAGAGATCTGATCAACTGGGACCTTATCGCGGATGGTGTTCGAGACGGGAATACTCTCATCCCTAACGTGCTAACCGAGATGGGCGAGGAGCTCGCCTGGGTCGATGCGGATACCTTTTGGGCACCTGATGTGATTCAAATGCCAGATGGTCGTTTTTATATGTACTACTGCATTGGCAGGCTCGATGCACCCCGTGCTGTAACAGGATTAGCTGTGGCAGATGCGATTGAAGGCCCATATAAAAACCAAGGTGTGATTGTTCGTTCTGGTATGTGGAATCAACGAAGTCCCGATGGACGCATCTACGATGCCACGATTCATCCTAATGCTGTGGATCCCCATGTCTTTTTTGACGCCGACGGCAAACTGTGGATGGTTTATGGTTCCTATTCAGGGGGGATTTTCATATACGAACTCGATCTGGAGACAGGATGGCCTAAGCCAGATCAAGGCTATGGTAAGAAACTCATTGGAGGTAATCACAGCAGAATTGAAGGACCATACATCTTGTATAGTCCCCATACCGAGTATTACTATCTCTTTGTAACCTTTGGGGGGTTAGCTGCAAATGGCGGCTACAATATCCGTGTTATGCGATCGAAAAGGCCTGACGGGCCCTATTTCGACGCCGCTGGTAACCCTATGGAGTCTGTAGCAGGCAAGGCCGGTACACTTTTCGATGATCGCTCCATCGAGCCCTATGGGGTCAAACTTATAGGAAACCACCTCTTCCTTCCCGCTGACGGCAGTTCCCGCCGCTCGAATCGTGGCTATGTTTCACCTGGACATAATTCGGCTTACTATGATCCAGAACGTGACATGTACTTTCTGTTCTTCCATACTCGTTTTGTCCAGCGGGGCGAGTACCATGAGGTTAGGGTGCATCAAATGCTCCTTAATGAGGAAGGTTGGCCCGTTATTGCGCCATTTAGGTATGCGGGAGAAACCATCCGTCCTTACGAAACAGACGAGCTTGTTGGTGAGTATAAGATGATTATCCATGGGAAGACGATCACTAACAGGGTCAATTCATCACAGCTGATCACCTTGCAGAGTGATGGCAACGTTGCTGGAGCTTTAGAGGGAGAATGGAGCCATAAGGGTGACTATTACGCCCGGCTGACTCTAGATGGCACCATGTACAACGGTGTATTCTTGCGGCAATGGGATACCGACGAGGAACAATGGACCATGACGTTTTCAGCACTTTCGTCCGATGGTGTCGCAATCTGGGGTAGTCAGGTGAGTCGTTAGAGGGCCTATGCGGTGTAGATTTCGTTAGCGAAGGTCCAATATGAAAAAGGATTAGGGGCACGAAAGACGAAATGGACATGTAAGAAATTGGCGGTCTTTGTTGGAGTTTGGACAATAAGAACAACAAAGTGGGGTGTTTTTTTATGGATAGCAAAAAATACGTTATTGGGGTGGACTTTGGTAGTGACTCAGTTCGCTCCTTAGTAGTCGATACTACGACTGGTGAAGAAGTTGCAAGCGGTGTGGCCAATTACAAACGCTGGATGCAAGGTTTATACCAGGACGCTGCGCAGAATCAATTTCGCCATCATCCCCTCGATTACTTAGAAGGTTTAGAGAAATGCATTACAGATGCCCTTGCCAACCTACCTCAATCCGTGCGGGATAATGTGGTTGGTATTGGTGTGGATACAACAGGATCCACACCGGGTCCAGTCGATGAGAACGGAACACTACTGGCCCTTTTAGATGAGTTCAAGGACAATCCCAATGCTATGTTCGTACTGTGGAAGGATCACACTGCTGTGCGCGAAGCGGCAGAAATCAACGAACTAGCCAAGAACTGGGGCGGCGAGGACTATACAAAGTATGAGGGTGGGGTTTATTCGTCAGAGTGGTTCTGGGCGAAAATCCTCCACATTTTGCGTGTGGACGAAAAAGTACGGGAAGCCGCCTATTCCTGGGTGGAGATTTGTGATTGGATTCCAGGTATATTAACTGGAACGAGCGATCCTCGTGTTCTAAAGAGAAGCCGCTGTGCGGCTGGCCATAAGGCCATGTGGCACGAAGACTGGGATGGTCTACCCCCTGAGGAGTTTTTGACAAAACTCGATCCCCTTTTAGCAGGTCTCAGGGATCGTTTATACAAGGATACGTATACGTCTGATGAAAGGGCTGGGGGCTTAAGCGAAGAATGGGCCGAAAGACTAGGCTTGCCCGTTGGAATCGCTGTTGCTGTAGGTGCCTTCGATGCTCACATGGGTGCTGTTGGTGGGGGCGTGAGGGAAAATGCCCTCCTGAAGATCATGGGAACATCCACCTGTGATGTGATGGTGGCCTCCAAGGAGGAGCTTGGCTCTACTTTGGTGGAAGGGATCTGCGGTCAGGTCAATGGATCTGTGTTCCCAGATATGATTGGTTTGGAAGCAGGACAATCTGCTTTTGGTGACGTGTATGCTTGGTTTAGGGATATCCTCTTTTGGCCCCTAGAGGCCCTGGGTGAGGAGGAAGGCCTGACGGAAGAGAGCAAAAAGCGAATGAAGGGCAAGATCCTCGCTCGGCTCACCGAAGAGGCAGCCAAACTCGATCCAGCTACAACCACGGTAGTTGCCTTGGATTGGTTGAATGGCAGACGCACTCCCTATGCCGATCAAGAACTGAAGGGTGCCTTGGTAGGTTTGACTCTGGGAACGGATGCGCCTCGTATCTTTAGAGCTCTAGTAGAGGCAACCGCCTTTGGGGCCCGGGCAATTGTAGAGCGTTTCCGAGACGAAGGTCTTAAGATCGATGAAGTGATTGCCCAGGGCGGAATACCAGGTAAGAATCCCTTTGTGATGCAAGTTACCGCAGATGTTCTAAACATGCCGGTGAAAGTTGTCAAGTCTGATCAGTCGGTGGCCTTGGGGGCCGCGATGTTTGGAGCCGTGGCAGCAGGCGTGTTTGCAACAGCCTATGAAGCGCAGGAAGCGATGGAAAGCGGTTATTCGAAAGTCTACACTCCAGAACCTGCCAGCGTTAAGCGGTATCAGGATCTGTATGAAACATATCTATCGATTGGAGAAGAGCTGTCTGCCACATTGCGGAGGCTCTAAAGGAGGGGGAACGTGCTAGAACACCTTAAGCAAGAGGTCCTGATCGCCAATCAGGAGCTACAGAAGCAAAAGCTAGTCATTTATACATGGGGAAATGTAAGCGGTATTGATCGGGAGCAAGGTTTGGTCGTTATTAAGCCCAGTGGTGTAGCTTATGATGATCTCACTGCGGAAGATATGGTCGTTCTCGATCTTGATGGGAACATAGTCGAAGGTAGGCTACGCCCTTCCTCTGACACTCCTACCCATTTAGAACTTTACCGGCAATTTGCAGGAATCGGAGGCGTTGTCCACACCCATTCGCTGTGGGCAACCGTCTGGGCACAGGCCTGCCAGGAGATACCGTGTCGCGGCACGACGCATGCGGATTACTTTTACGGAACCATACCTTGTACCCGCCCTTTGACACCTGAGGAAGTGGCTGAAGATTATGAGCTGAATACAGGCAGGGTTGTTGTGGAACGGTTCCAAACGATTAAGTATCAAGAGATGCCTGCAGTCCTAGTAGCCGAACACGCCCCATTTACCTGGGGTAAAGATCCCCATGAGGCAGTTCACAACAGCGTTGTTCTAGAGCAGGTAGCTCAGATGGCCTTTATGACTAGGCAACTTTCGGGTCATGATGGTCCCATATCTGAACACGTTCTTGAAAAGCATTACTTGCGCAAGCATGGTCCACATGCTTACTATGGTCAAAGCTAAAGGAGGAGAGAAAATGGCGTTGGATTTGAATTTAAAGGAGCTCCAAGTATGGTTTGTTACTGGGAGCCAGCATCTTTACGGAGAGGAAGCACTTAGACAGGTAGAAGAGGATGCCCAGAAGGTTGCCCAATCCCTAAACGATGTAGCAGAAATTCCTGTCAGTATTGTGTATAAACCGGTATTGACCACCTCTGATTCCATTCGAAGACTGATGGCTGAGGCTAATGCAGATGAACAATGTATAGGTCTTATGATGTGGATGCACACATTTTCCCCTGCACGGATGTGGATTGCTGGCCTAAACTTGCTCAACAAACCATATCTCCATTTCCACACCCAATATTACCGGGACATTCCCTGGGCGGAGATCGATATGGACTACATGAATCTCCATCAATCAGCCCATGGCGATCGGGAGTTTGGTTTTATTAACACTCGCATGCGTAAGAACCGTAAGGTAGTGGTGGGGCATTGGCAAGATCCTGAGGCTTTGCAGGAAGTAGCAACTTGGACCAGGGTGGCAGCAGCCTGGCATGACGGCCAGGGGGCAAAGATCGCTCGCTTTGGTGACAACATGCGTGATGTTGCGGTGACGGAAGGTAATAAGGTGGCCGCTCAGATTCAATTTGGCTATGAGGTCAATGCCTATTCTTTGGGTGAACTTCTCCCGCATATAGAGGCAGCTACAGAAGGACAGATCAACGCACTCCTTGAGGAATACGAAGCAAGTTACACCTTAACAGATCGGGTTCGGGAGGGAGGAGCCAAGCGAGAAGCCCTCAGGGAATCTGCCCGAATTGAGGTGGGATTGCGGTCCTTCCTGAAAGAGGGAGGTTTCAAAGGGTTTACGACCAACTTTGAGGACCTTATTGGTCTAAAGCAACTCCCAGGTCTAGCCGTTCAGCGTGTAATGAATGAAGGATACGGGTTCGGTGCAGAAGGTGACTGGAAGACGGCAGCCCTCCTGCGGGCCATGAAGGTGATGAATGTAGGGCTTAGAGGCGGCACATCGTTTATGGAAGACTATGTGTATCATCTCGATCCAGCTGGGAGCCGGATCTTAGGTGCCCACATGCTTGAAGTATGTGAATCGATTGCAGCAGATAAGCCCGTCCTAGATGTGCAGGCTCTGGATATCGGCGGCAAAGATAACCCAGCCCGCCTGATTTTCACAGCCCCTGCGGGTCCGGCAGTTTGCGCCTCACTCATTGATTTAGGCAATCGGTTCAGGATGATTGTGAACAAAGTGGATGTTGTAACTCCACCTGCCGATTTGCCGAAGCTACCCGTGGCCCGGGTTCTCTGGGATCCGAAGCCAAACCTAAAAGTGGCTGCTGAAAGCTGGATCTTGGCTGGCGGAGCCCACCACTCTGTCTTTAGTCAGGCCCTTACAGCAGAGTATGTCGAAGACTATTGTGAGATGGCCGGTATTGAGTATGTCTTGATTGATGAAGATACCGAAGTTCGCAAACTCAAACAAGACCTACGTCTAGGGGAAGTCTATTATCACATTGCCAAAGGTTTGTAGTGTTGTGTAGCTCTCCATAGATACGTAAAATGCGACCGCAGAATGCTGTGGTCGCATTTTTGCGTTTGCGATCTCGCAACAAGTATTTGGAGGAAATCCGGAGACATCTGGGTAGCTATTATTACAAATGTGTTTCAATCGTAAACTAAGCTCTAGGGATAGGCAGGAATGTTTTCTCTTCCATAGAACTAAATTTGAATGTATTACTTAGTTGCGGGTCAGCTCGCGTTCGAAATTCGCCGATTTGATCGAGGGTCTGTCCCCTACACAATTCACCGATTGGAGGGAAATTGATGAACAGGAAGACTGGTTGGATTATTTTGTTGATGTTGGTTCTGGTGATCGGTACGTGTGGGACTGCACTAGCTAAGACCACCATTACTTGGTGGATCAATCCATGGAGAATTGCCCCACCGGGAATGGATGAATCCACGGCACCAACGGCCGAGGACTTCCCCCGCTGGGCGAGTGAGGAGTTTATGCGCCTCAATCCTGATGTTGAAGTGGTGTGGGAAGTAGTCACAAATCAGGGATTCGATGAGAAGATCTCTGCTTCCATCTTGGCCCGTCGTACACCGGACGTAATGAAGGATCTCGTCTTTCGGAAGGAATGGGCTGAGAGAGGTTTGCTTGAACCCATCGATGATTATATTTCTGCCGAAGATATGGAAGACTGGTATGACTATACTCTAGAAAAAGGTTTCATCAACGGTCAGCATTTCATCTTCCCTTGGAACAACTCGAATAACGGAATGGGCAATGCCATGTTGCTTAATCCGGCTATTTTCGCTGAGCGAGGTGTAGAACTTCCAGCACTGCCAAGTAGATCTTGGACATTTGACGAGTTTCTTGCTGCCGCAAAACAGCTTTCCTATGATTCTGATGGCGATGGAGTGAATGATTACTTCGCCTTGTCCTTTGCCGCTAGTGACCTGCTAAATAGTACAGCTTGGTTGCACGTCTTTGGCGGTCGTATGTTTAATGATGACGAAACAGAGGTTATCCTCAACAGCCCAGAGGCTGTAGCTGGCTTGCAGTTCATGGTGGATGCCATTTATGAATATGAGATTGCGCCGAAAGGTGCCGAAGGTATGGGCATCTATGACGTGATCGGCCTCTTCCATCAGGGACGGACTGCCATCGGCTATGGTGGACCTTACGAAATCGGTCGGATTGATCGCTATGTGAATGAAGGTCAACTGCAAAATGCATTTGATGTCCATATCGCCCCTTATCCACATCTACCAGAAGTCGGGCAGATTGCCCATCATACCAGCGGCGGATTCATCGTCTTCCGCCAGGATGATGCGGAGAAACGGGATAAGGTCATGGAGTTTGCCAACTTCCTGACCAATTTCGAAAATACTGCAGCCCTTAAGACCCTCTTGTATGTGACTGCACGCAAGTCCGCGAATGAGGTCATCTACCAAGATAGCAAATTCGCAGATGAAATCAGCGTCTATATGCAGGCCATCGACAACGGTGTTCCGTATTTTGGAAGTGCGGACGTGAATTTCTCCCCGGCAGAGCCGTTCTTACAGGCTGCCTTCGAAGCTGCATTTTCTAGAACGAAGACTCCCCAGGAGGCTCTGGATGACTTTGTTAAGGAAGCAAATCGCGTGCTGTTTGGACGTTAGAACGTAAGGTCTGTGTATGAACTCTAGGGAGCCATTATGGGCTCCCTAGAGGTTTCTAGGCAATTCTTTTAGGGAGAGGGGCTTTTTCTCTTGGTAGCATTACGTCAACTCGGGAAACGTGTCTTCAAAGCCCGGTGGGCTTATTTCTTTATTCTACCCAACCTTATATTTTACGCAGTGTTCTTTCTTCTTCCCGTTGCGTGGTCTATGGTACTTTCCTTCTTAGATTATCAGTGGTGGGGCATTGAGTTTGTGGGGTTTGCCAATTACTCCAAAGTGTTTGCGGATCCGATCTTCTGGAAGGCTGTCGTAAACACAGCGTACTATACCTTGGGAGTGGTTCCCTTGTGGCTGGGGAAGGCTTTGATTATTTCCGCCCTGATTTTCCCTTTCCGCAAGCCTCTGCAAACATTCTTTAAGGCTGCTTTCTACTTGCCTCATGTAACCTCTGCAGTTATCTTGTCTATGATTTGGTTATGGATTTATAACCCACCCTTCGGGTTGCTTAACTATGTCTTGGGCTTTTTTGGCGTTGATCCTGTGGCTTGGCTGGGCAATACACTAACAGCTATGCCCTCTTTGATATTGATGCAGGTTGTGATGGGAGGCGGTTCCTCCATTGTCCTTATTTCGGCTGCCATGAATGGAATTCCCACGTACCTCTATGAAGCGGCAGAACTCGATGGAGCCAGGCCTTTCCAGGTCTTTATGCGTGTAACCTTACCTCTTTTGAAGCCCACTTTGCTTTACCTGGTTGTTACAGGTACAATCAACTCGTTCCAGGTCTTCACCAACATCTATCTTATGACCAGGGGAGGACCTCAGTTTTCTACCACAACCATTGTCTATATGATCTATGACACAGCCTTCAAGCAATTCCAATTCGGCCCGGCTTCTGCCATGGCCATGGTATTGTTTGTGCTCACGGCGATTTTTGCCCTTGTGCAATTTCGCTGGCTGGGTCAAGAAGTAGAGTACTAGGAGGTGGCAAAGATGTTAGTTGATGATAAGAAGACTCGCACTGGACACTATATCTCGTTTGTTCTTCTCTTGGGTGCAGCAGCTCTGGCTTTATTACCCCTTTATTGGATGGTAGTAACCGCCTTGCAACAACCAACCTTGACTGTCACCTTTCCACCGGAATGGTTCCCCTCGAACCCGACGTTCCTCAACTTCACTCGGTTCTTGGAGCGTCCCCATGTCTTTCGTTGGACGACAAATAGTCTCTTGATTTCCCTGGCGGTTACAGGAGTTCAGGTATTTACCTGTGCCATGGCAGGCTATGCCTTTGCCAAGAAACAGTTTCCAGGGGGTAACTTCATCTTCTATTTGTATATTGCCTCCATGATGATTCCAGGACAGGTAACGCTAGTTCCCCTCTTCTTGATCATGAGTAGGCTCAATTTCCTCGATAGCTATTGGGGGCTAATTCTTCCAGGAATTGCTGGTCCCTTTGGGGTCTTTCTGATGAAACAGTTCCTCGCTACTTTACCCACCGAACTGATTGAGGCTGCCATTATCGACGGATGTGGGGAGTGGCAGACCTTTGTCAGAGTCATCTTGCCCCTAGCCAAGCCGGGACTTGCGGTCCTTGGGATCTTTACGTTTATGGGCCAGTGGAACGAGTTCTTGTGGCCGTTGATTGTCACGAACTCTTCGAGCATGCGTACCTTGCCTGTGGGATTAGCTCTCCTGCAGGAGGAGCTGCCGATGCAATATGGTCTTTTGATGGCAGGCGCCACATTTGCTGCCATTCCCATGATCGTGATTTTCTTGATGTTCCAAAAGTACTTCCTCAAAGGCATTACCGTCGGGGCCCTGAAGGGATAAAGACAGGATATCGAATCGGTTCGTCAAATAGAAAGGGTTAATGTATGCTGCTCACATTTGATCTTGATGGTGTTGTGATGAAAAACCCCTTCTCCACAGGAGTTTTTCCTGCGGTGACTGGGTTGATTGGGCAAGCTACAGGGCTTTCCCATGGGGAAATCATGAAGCTTATTATCGGTGAAGCGAAGTCACGTATGGGATTGGGAAACATGGTGGCGGCCTATGACTGGGATGACATTGTCAATCTAGTCGCGGGGCGGCTTGGATATAATGAGTCTATTGATGTTGCAGCCCTGGTAAGGAAGTATTGTACTCCCGAACACATTTATGCCTATCCGGAGGTCCCGGAAACCTTAAAGAGATTAAGCACGGAGATCTATCCCCTCGTTGTTTTAACAAATGGATTTCGCAAGTATCAGCTTCCTGTCCTCGAGGCTTTGGGGGTGGCTGACTTTTTTGATGCCATCTATACGCCTGAAGTAAATGGTAAGGCTAAACCGGAGCGGGAGTTCTTTTTGGAACCCAGAGAGCGCTATCCTGGTAGGCATCTTCATGTGGGAGATATGATCATCCATGACATTTGGGGTGCCAATGAAGCAGGGGCAACCTCAATCTGGATTTATCACGACTTGCCAGACAGCGTGGCTCGTTTGCCCCTTAAGGAGCGAACGGGTCATCCTATGATGGAGAGTCTTATTGCCGATGGAATTGCCAGGGATCTCAATGCTGCTGCCTATCCCAGTGTGACAATTGCAGGATCCATGCCTGCCTACGTCATCAAGACGTTTGGTGAGCTAATCCCCTTGCTGGGGGACAGACCCCCCAAAATTTGGCAAGTATAACAGAGGACGGAGGACGAATATGAAAAAACGACTCACTCGTCAGGAGGTTCCTGAGGAACTGACCTGGAACTTAAAGGACATTTTCCCCAATGATCAAGCTTGGGAGGCTGCTTTAGACGGGGTATTGGCTTCTTTACCCACCGTAACCAGCTACCAAGGACGTCTCCATGAAGGAGGGGCGGTGTTCTTTGATTGTCTCGAAGCCTTGGAGAAGCTGTCGAAGGAGTTTCTTAAGGTGCGGGGCTATGCATATTTGAAGCAATCGACAGACGGCAGCGATCCGGCGAACCAGGCCCTGTTAGGCCGTAGCTCTGCAGCGGGCGCGCAGTTTGCGGCTCAGACTGCCTTTGTTCGTTCGGAGGCCTTGGCCTTGCCAGATGGAACCTTGGAGCGTTACATCCAGGAGGAACCACGTCTCCAGGATTTTGAACGCCAGATTCAACAAATGCTTGCAGGAAAGCCCTACCTTCTCTCGCCTGAAACGGAAAAAGCACTGGCGTCATTAGGGGAGGTATTGGGTTCGCCTTCGATGATCTACAACCGTTCCAAAGCATCGGATATGACCTTTTCGGCTGTAGAAGACAGTGAAGGCCAGACCCATCCCATGAGTTTTGCGCTCTACGAGTCGGTGTGCGAGCAATCGGCGGATCCGGTTTTGCGCCGCAATGCCTATGCTTCCTTTGTGGAGGGTCTCAAAGGATACCAAAATACATATGGTGCCACCTGGGGGACTGAAGTAAGAAAGAACGTGGTGCTAGCGAAACTACGAGGTTTTGGATCAGCGACCCATATGTTGCTCCATGATCAAGAGGTTAGTGAAGAGGTGTATCATCGTCTCCATGATGTGATCTTAACGGAACTAGCACCCCACATGCGGCGCTACGCCAGGCTTCGCAGGGAAGTTCTTGGCCTTGACAAGCTCCTTTATTGCGACATTGAAGCGCCCCTCGATCCTGGTTTTGCTCCACCTGCTACCTTCGAGTCTGCCAAGGAGATCATTCTAAGCGGCGTCTCAGTGTTAGGAGAAGAGTACCAAGAGATCATTAGGGACGCCCTCAATAACCGCTGGATCGACCTTGCAGACAATATCGGGAAATCCACAGGCGCCTTTTGTAGTTCCATTCCCGAAGTACATCCGTACATCTTAGTCACCTGGACAGACATGATGCGTTCTGTCTTGCTGTTAAGCCATGAACTGGGCCATGCTGGACACGGAGTTTTGTCTAGCCGTAACCAGCGCTTGTCCAATGTGCGCACTTCGATGTTCTTTGTCGAGGCGCCCTCGACCATCAACGAACTTTTGGTTGCCAATTACATCAAATCCCAGACAGATGATGTACGTATGCAGCGCTGGCTGGCTATGCAGCTTCTTATGACCTACTATCATAACTTTGTACGTCACCTAATTGAAGGGGAGCTTCAACGGCGTATCTATCGTTTGGCTGAACAGGGTCAGACGATTACTGCCAACACTCTGAGTGATGTTCAAGGTGCGATTCTGGAGGAGTTCTGGGGAGATGAACTTGATGTTGATCTAGGCGCAAGACTTACTTGGATGCGGCAACCCCATTACTATATGGGCCTTTACCCCTACACATATTCTGCCGGACTAACCATTGGAACAGCGGTTGCTCAGGCCATCTTTGCAGAAGGTAAACCCGCTGTCGACCGCTGGCTTACGGTGCTAAAGGCTGGTGGGACGAAATCGCCGATTGAACTCGCCAAGATGGCTGGTGTGGACATGACAACGGAAGAGCCCATTCGCCAAGCTGTAGACTATGTCGGTTCCCTTGTGGACCTGGTGGTTGATAGCTTCGAGAAGGAGTAGTCTACGAAAGCTGCCTCAAGCGGTATAAGCCGTTTCGGGGCGGCTTTTTCGTGTCTTTGTAGGAGGGCCGGCCAGGCAGGAATGATCAGGCGACTGTGGAACAACTAAGCAGGATTAGGAGTATTGGTCAGAAAGGAACGAGCGATGAGAAGCGTAAGAAAGTGGCAGCCGGTGAGCGGCGGCTTAATGACAAGATGGGCTAATGAAATTGATATAGAACGTGTCTTGCCCGAGTATCCGAGGCCGCAAATGGTGAGAAGCGAGTGGCTTAACCTAAATGGACTTTGGAACTACGCGATTACCAAGGTAGAACATGGACTACCGGAGGAGTTTTCTCCGGACGGCCAGATTCTTGTGCCCTTTGCGATTGAGTCAGCTCTGTCTGGAGTCAAGAGGGCTTTGCTTCCTGATGAACTACTCTGGTATCAAAGGACGTTTTCCCTTCCCCCAGAATGGAACGGTCAGCGCATACTACTTCATTTTGGTGCAGTAGACTGGAGAGCGAACGTCTGGATTAATGGACAGCATGTGGGGGAACACACGGGAGGGTACTATCCGTTCTCCTTTGATATAACCACCCATTTACGGGAAGGGACGAACGAAATTATCGTCTCCGTTTGGGATGGTACCGATGTCCACCGTCTAGAGCGGGGTAAGCAAACGCTCAAACCCGGAGGCATTTTCTACACTGCGGTGTCTGGGATCTGGCAAACCGTCTGGCTCGAGCCTGTTCCAAAGACCAATATCAAAGCACATCGCATTACGCCCGATCTGGACTCTGAGCGCTTCTTGGTCAGTGTGGAACACAATGGGCCAGGGGATGATCTAGAGATTGCGGTTCAGGTATTTGACGGCGCTACGGAGGTGGCCTCTGGGCGCCATAGCGTGGGCGGAGTTCTGGAGCTCGAGGTGCCACAACCTAAACTTTGGAGCCCTGATTCCCCGTTCTTGTATGATGTCCGAATCGAACTATGGAGCGGTCAAACTGTGGTTGACCGCATTGATAGCTATTGTGGCATGCGAAAGTACAGCATAGGCAGGGACAGCCAAGGGGTCCAGCGGCTGCTCATAAACAACCAGCCCATTTTCCAACATGGCGTCTTAGATCAGGGGTACTGGCCCGACGGACTCTATACAGCGCCTACCGATGAGGCCCTAGAGTTTGATGTCGCCTTTACCAAGCAACTTGGTTTTAACATGAATCGCAAGCACATTAAAGTAGAACCCGCACGCTGGTACTACCATTGTGATAGGCTAGGTGTCATTGTCTGGCAGGATATGATTAGTGGTGGCAAAAACGTCAATATTACCCTAAATGGCATCATTCCCATGGTGGCTCCAGGATTGAGGATTCGTGATGATAAGTATCGAAAGGTAGGCAGAGAGGAAAAGAGGAGTCGAGACAACTTTGAAAAAGAGCTGAAGGAGATGATCGACTGCCTTTATAACTTCCCCTGCATTGCCATGTGGGTGCCCTTTAACGAGGCTTGGGGGCAGTTTGATGCCAAGCGGATCGCGTCTTGGGTTAAGGAATATGATCCGACGCGCTGGGTAGACCATGCTAGCGGCTGGCACGATCAGCGGGTGGGCGATCTGAGAAGTGTGCATACCTATTTCCGCAAGCTAAAAAAGCCGGTTAAGATCGGTGATCGTCCTTGGGCCATTACAGAGTATGGTGGGTATAGCCTGCCTGTGGCAGGACATCTTTGGGACACGAAGGAGTTTGGCTACAAGAAGTTTAGTGAAAAGGAAGCCTTTGAACAAGCCTACAAGGAGCTTTTGGATGATCAAGTACAGCCTTTAGTCGCCCAGGGCATGTCCGCAGCCGTCTACACACAGCTGACGGATGTGGAGTCGGAGACGAATGGTTTGGTTACCTATGATCGTAAGGTCGTGAAAGTGGGGGAAGGACATGTTTCATGTCGTGATTGAGCAGACCAAGGAATATGAGCACCGGATGAAATACGATCCTGAAACGAACACCTTTGTTGAGACGGAGTACATGAGTTTGTTCTTCGTTCGGGGCTGTCCTTATCCTTACGGATGGTTGAAGGAATCAGGGACCCCGCCTGGTCCCCATTTGGATGTGATTCTTATCTCCTCCAAAGTCTACCTCTTGGGTAGCGAGGAGACAGTTAGAGTGATCGGCTGTTTCTTCCGAGCTGATGGGGATCACAAGTTAATTTGCGTACCAAAGGAGCGTACAGAAACGGATTTAGCTGATTTGCCCCAGAACGAAAGAGATCATCTAGCTCGGCTCTATCCTCACATCAGTGAAGAGCAGGGGGAAGGTTTCTTTGGTGTCGATAGGGCTATGGCAATCGTGGAGGGTTTCCTGGGCACAAGGAGTGATGCGTAATGCGCAAGCGGCTATTCTACTTCGTGAGCTGGGCTTTGGTAGTCTTGGGCCTTCCTTTGCTGGGGGTTGCGGCAATCTGCCATAAGCTTGGATTTTTGAAGCTACGAACGTCGATTGCAGACCTTTACTTGGCTTATCTGGCCCGGTGCATGATTTGGCTTTCGGGCTCTAAGGTCAAGGTGGAAGGGCTAGAAAACATTCCAAAAGAGGAGCCTGTACTTTTTGTTAGTAATCACCAAGGACATTTTGACAGTGCAGTCTTCCTTGCTTACGTGCGCAAACCAAAGGCCTTTGTGGCCTCCAGTGCGGCCTCAAAGTTCCCGATTTTTAGTATCTGGTTTAAGTATGCCTATACAGTGTATCTTGAGATCGGTAATGTGCGGCAGAACTATACAGCCCTGGAAGGTGCTAAGGAGATCCTAGGCCAGGGGCGGAGTGTAGTCATCTACCCTGAGGGTGTGATCAGCTCAGGACCTGAGACAGGAGAGTTTAAGCGGGGTGCATTCAGGCTGGCGTTTACGGAGGGTGTGCCCATCGTGCCCGTAATCATTGATGGAACTTGGAGGGTGATGGGCGAGAAGAACGATCAGATTCAGCCGGCTACGATCATGGCCAAAATACTGCCCGCCATCCCAACCCATGGCCTCTCCCGTCAAGACCAACAAGAACTGCCAGGTCAAGTCCTGGCCATGATTCAAGAGGAGCTGGAATACCTGCAAGGGAAACATCGCTAAGGCGGATTGCCTAGCGTAACTCTGAGACGACGGCGTTGTGGAAGGCGGGTCGTAGTTTGAAGAGTGCTTCGTTGTTGCGCGTAGGATGCACTCGATTGGTTAATAGAATGACATACAGTTCTTGTTCTCTGTCGATCCAAAGGGACGTTCCGGTAAAACCGGTGTGGCCAAGGGCGGAAGCCGACAGTAGATTTCCCCCAGACGAGCCCGGAGTTGGTAGCATCCAACCGAGGGTTCGTCTGTCGTTTAGCCCTTCGGTAAAGCATCGTTCTAGTAAACGGAGGCTTGATTCGCTCAGTATAACCTTGTCGCCTGCCCGGCCCCCATTTAGGACCATGCTCGCGAACTTGCCGAGATCAGAAGCGGTAGAGAAAAGTCCAGCGTTGCCACTAATTCCGTGAAGTCCCCGGGCGTTTTCGTCATGTACTTGTCCCCGCAGAAACTGCTTGGACCTGGGACACCATTCGGTATAAGCAATTCTGGGATAGACTTCTTCGGGCGGATTGTAGCAGGTGTCGTTCATTCCTAAGGGCATGAGCACCCTTTGCCTCAACACTTCATGGAGGGGCAAACCCGTTAGGGATTCGATAAGATTGCCCAATAAGATAAAGCCAAGGCAGGAGTATACGACTTGACTACCTGGTTCATATTCCAAGGTGCAGTTCAGAATCTGCCGGATCATACAACTAGGTTCTTGAGCATCAAGGTAAAGGGGAAGCCAGGCGGGTAACCCGGAAGTATGACTGAGGAGCTGGGCGATGGTGATCTGCTCCTTATCCGGAGAGAGGGCTTGCTCTAGATATTGCTGCAAATCCCCGAGGGTGGTATCAAGCTCAATAACGCCTTCATCCAAGAGACCAAGGGCTAGAGTGGTCGTCCCTACAACTTTGGTTAACGAAGCGATATCAAAGATCGTATCCGGCGTGACAACCGGGGCTCCAGGAAAAAATGCCGTGGTACCAAAGGCTACGGGACCATATTGCCTCCCCTGATAGCCCACTTGAGTAACTGCCGCAGATGCATTACGCTCTTGTACAAACTCTTCTACTAGTTTAAAGGACTCTAGATTCATCGATAGATTCTCCTTTTTCGGATCTACCGCCTCTCTTACGCCGGAGAAACGGGAAGTTTGCCTGAAGCACGTTCTTTCCCCAGTAAGACCTTTGCTACCTCATCCCAGACTAATGGCCTGCTACCATAACTCGCCAGATACGTGATATCCGCAGGTAACTCTGCCAATTCATAGGGCGTACCGCTCCCAACTACAATAATATCTCCACCACCTTGAACCAGTTCGTGCACCAAGCGAGCTTGACCTGGATGGCGGTGGGCATCGGCGGTTACCACAACGACTTTGTCATAGGCTTGAGCCTGGGATAAGACTTTGCTGTGGTCCTCGGCGGAGACTCCCATCTCCACGGAACAATCCGCTACACTGTCCAAACCGTTCGCCCTCAGGGAAAGAGTTAACGTGCCCATATCCATTAGGACATCCTCAGCGATATTGGTAGCCTGGCGAAGGGGTTCAACCACTAGTACCCGTTCCCCCTGGAGAGGTAGATTATCTTTGCTTCGGACCAGCGTCAGACTTTGTCTAATAGCGTCTCTAATGACCTCGATGTGCCCCAGCGATCCCACGACAGCAAGCTCTGGCTGTTCCTGGTTGAGAGCCTCTTTAGCCTTTTGAATCCGGGCGAGGGACTCATCGATTCGCTCTTCTGTGATCCGTGCGGAACGCACCGCTGCTACGAGGGCTTCGAAGGCGTCGTTCTGTAGCTTCTCGGTGTGACTGACTAAGACAATGTCTGCTCCGGCTTCAATGGCCATGATCGAGGCTTCTACGATTCCGTAGGTGTCCTTAACCGCTGCCATTTCCATACAATCTGTCATGACCAGACCGTCAAACCCCATCTCTTCCCGTAGCAGTTTGGTTAGTACCTGGTAGGAAAGGGTGGAGGGAAGACCAGGGGTAGTTTCAATGGCTGGAAAAACCACATGGGCGGTCATAATCGCCGCAACTCCTTGGGCGATTGCTTCCTTGAAGGGACGTAGCTCCACTTTATCGAGGCGCTGTCGATCATGGGGAATTACGGGTAATGCCAAGTGGGAGTCGAGATCGGTATCACCATGTCCGGGAAAATGTTTTGCCACAGCTGCGACATGCCTTTGATAGCCTCGAATCGCTGCAGCGCCTAACTTGGCAACTCTTTCTGGATCCTCACCAAAGGAACGAACTCCAATGACCGGGTTCAAAGGATTGTTATTGACATCGACAACGGGCGCAAGGTTCATGTTGATTCCCATGGCTCGTAGCTCAAGACCAGCTACCCCGCAGGCCTTTTCTGTCAGCTCTTCACTATCGGCTGCACCTAGAGCCATCGCGCTTGGTAACACAGTTACCCCCGTGGTGATGCGGGCAACAGTCCCTCCCTCTTGATCAATGGTGATCAAAAGCTCGCTGCCACTCGGTGAGAGCTTGGCTAGATCCTGAAACTCCTCATTGAGCTCAGCCAGTTGCCTGGGGTTTTCTACATTACGGGAAAAGTGAATAATGCCCCCCAAATTGTGCTTAACTATATACTCCTTCATGTGGGGAGACACGGAAGTACCGGTGAAGCCAAACATCAACAATTGACCAATCTTTGCCTCTAAAGAAAGCATTCTACTCACTACCCTTTCACCCCGCCTAACGTCAGTCCCTTAACAAAGTACTTCTGGAAGGACAGGAAGATATAATCATGGCGCTGCTTCAACAGCAACCCCGCTCATCAATAGACCATAGCCCCCTCAAGAGATTTTCTTCTTACTCTAACAAGTGAATTTCACTATTCCTGGAAAAACTCCTCCCTAGTCAAAAAGCCGACAAAAATATTCTATCAAAACCTATCCTTTCACCTCGTAATTGGAAAATAATTTAACTATTTGAGGAATCAACGAAAGGGGTGGACATGAACATGGAGAAGTAGTGAACCGAAAGATGCAAGTATGCTTGGGGGAGACTCCCTTCCTAGTAAACCCATTCAAAACCAAGGCAAAGATGAGGTGATGGTCGGATGGAACTACACGGACAACTTGATAAACTGACCACAGAGGGGCGTAATCCTAGAACCCGCGATATTGATACCCTTTCCACCACGGGGATTGTCAGTCTGATCGTTAGTGAAGACCAGAGGGTCTTAGAGGCCGTGCAGCATGAAGTGCCCCGCATCGTGCAAGCCGCAGACTTGCTCGCTGATGTGTTAAGGGGAGGCGGACGGATTTTGTACATGGGTTCAGGCACGAGTGGTCGCTTGGGTGTTTTAGATGCAGCCGAGCTCTTGCCGACCTTCGGAGTAGGTGATGAGCAGGTAAAAGCGCTGATTGCCGGAGGTACTACAGCCATGTTTGTTCCCGTAGAACAGGCGGAGGATGATAGTGATGCTGGTTTGAGAGACTTCTTGGCAGAGGGCCTTACCAGCAAAGATGCCCTAGTGGGGATTTCAGCGAGCGGGCGCACACCCTATGTTTTGGCAGCCCTCAAGCGTGCCAAAGAAATGGGTCTAGTCACAGTTGGCATCACCTGCAATGGCGATTCCGAGTTTTCTAGGATCGCAGATGTCACCATTGCTGCAGTTGTAGGGCCGGAGGTTGTCACTGGGTCAACGAGGATGAAGGCTGGAACAGCCCAAAAGATGATCCTAAATACGCTGAGCACTACCATCATGATTAAGATCGGCAAGGTCTATCAGAACCTCATGGTCGATATGTTGCCTACAAATGCTAAGCTTGTCTCACGGGCGGAAAGCATGGTTAGGGAAGTTACAGGTGCGTCCTTAGCGGATGCACGCAGGGCCTTGGAGGAGGCATCTTACAATATCAAGGCTGCAATTATCATGATTAGTCGCAGTTGCGATCTAGAGGTCGCTCTCGAGCTTTTGACCAAGGCTGAAGGAGTTGTTGCTCAAGCACTCCAAATCCCATTTGAATAAGGCGACGTTTGCTGGTTGGAAGACAGCCTGGGGCTACGATGTAGTTTCAGGCTTCCTTTGATCTCTGGCTGGACATCCATTATCGTACCTTCACAATCCGTTGACATTGTTAACATTAACATATAAAATGAGCATAAATATTTTATTTTGATTCGATCCGTGGGATGGTTTGAGACGGGCTTGCACTTGTGAAAGAGATCATTTTCCCTCAAGAAAGATGCCTCGATTGCCGTTAATTGGAGTGAGTGGAAATGATCGGAAAAGGGGTGATCGACATCGATGGAAGAGAAGTAGCCGGACAAGGGGCACTTGATGGACAAGTTGTTGTTTTTTCCCTCGCAGAAGAGAAATATGGGATCGAGATCTCTCTTGTCAGAGAGATTGTAAAGTGGTCGAAGACTACGGAGTTGCCACAGATGTCAGAGGAGTTGTCAGGTGTCATTAAGCTGAGGGATCAGGTAATCCCTGTTATTTCCCTTAGAAAGAAGTTTGGCTGGCCTGAGGTAGATAGTCTGGTCGATACGAAGATCATTATTCTGGAGATCGATTCTGTGTCGGTGGGAATCAATGTAGATGACGTTGACGCAGTTATTGATGTTCCGAGCTCGGTCGTGGAACCAACCAATGGACTGATGGGGCAGTCTAATATGATCTCTGGCATCGCGAAGTTGCCAGATCTGTTACTGATCTTGCTGGATGTACGAGCGCTATTCTCTTCTGGGGTTCTTGAACAGATCGCCCAAGAAGAGCTAGCCTAGGCACAAGGGGGGGTAGAGATTGTTTAAAATGAAGAGCATGGCAACGAAGATGTCAGTGTATAGTGGCATATTGGTGATTTTGATCTGTTTTGTGTTGGGAATCGTCTCCTACCAAAGGGGTGCAAACGAAGTTACAGAAGAGATCAAAGAAGGGTTGAGGCTGATAGCACAGGAGGGTAGTCGCTATCTCGAAGCTACCTTTGATAGGGAACTAGCAGTACTTAGGACCGTCGCCGAGCGTCCCGAGATTCAGAGCATGGACTGGGAGTTGCAGCGCCCGACGATCCTATCTGAAGAGAAGCGTCTATCGCACTTCTTAGCTCTGGGAGTTGTAGATAGAACGGGTCAGGCCCGCTACACAGATGGATCCACAGCGAACTTGGCAGATCGTGCCTATGTCATTGATGCCCTAGCCGGTAAGTCGGTCGTATCTGACTTAATTGTGAGCCGAGTTAATAACAGTCTAGTGCTCATGTACGCTGTTCCGATTCGGGCCAATGGACAGGTTGTGGGAGTACTGATTGCCCGAGGTGACGGCATGATGCTCAGTGACATCACCGATCCCCTTGGTTTTGGCGAGAATGGTTGGGCTTACATATTCAACAGTGCAGGAACACTGTACGCATATCCGGATCGACAGATGGTGTTAGTTGAAGCGAATCTATTCGATCCAGCCTCCTCCTTGATTAACGCGGGAAAGGCGATCCAGGAAGCCAAGGTAAACGAAGATGGGATTGCAGTAGTGCGTTATGAGTTGGATGATGGCATGGCCCGGATTGTCGGCTTGGCCCCGATCACGTCCAAAGGTTGGACCATAGCCGTTGGAGCGATGGAAGCCGATGAACTCGTTAACATCAATCAGTTGAGAACGTTCTTGATCGTGCTTTCTCTGGCGTTGACGGCGGTTGGGGTTATTGCAGCTAGCGTGATCTCAAGACATTTAGCCCGGCCGCTACAGGGAGTTCAAGAGGTTATTGAAGCGGTGGCCGAAGGTGACTTAACCCGCGAGGCCGAGGTCACAACCGGTGACGAAATTGGCCGAGTGGCCCAAGCTCTGAATACGACTATTGCAAGCATACGACAAGCACTTGGTCTAGTCTCTAGTACCACAGATGAACTGGCCAGTACAAGTCAGGAAATGGCTGCCGCTGCCGAAGAAGTCAGCGCCTCTATTGAAGAGGTGGCTAGTACGACGAATCAGTTTTCAAGCTCACTGGACATGATGAATACCAATGCACAGGAGGTAAGCCGCACCGTCGAGAGCATTTCCCATCAGGCTGCAGAAGGCGATGCTGCCGTTGTGAATGTGATTAGACAGATGAATGCTTTGCGTGAGAACACCCAAAGCATGAGTGATGATGTATCTGCCCTTGGTATTCTTTCGGATCAAATCGGCAGGATTGTGGACGCCATCAGTGCGATTGCTGACCAAACGAATCTCCTGGCTCTAAATGCTGCCATCGAGGCTGCAAGGGCAGGGGAGCATGGTCGGGGTTTTGCTGTAGTGGCTGATGAAGTACGGAAGCTAGCGGAAGAGTCGTCGAGTGCTACCGCAGAGATCACTTCTCTGATCAACCAGATCCAGGGCCGGATTGCTGCTACCGTAAGTGGCATGGGCCATAGCGCAGAGCAAGCAGACGAGGCTCTCGCCAGTGTGAATGCCAGTGGTGTGATCTTGCGGGAAATCCTAGGAGCTGTGGATGGGATTGTGAACCAGGTCCAGGCCATTTCTGCAGGAATTCAGGAGACAAATGCTGCAGGCCATGAGATCTCCAGTGCCACGGAAGAACAAGCTGCTTCCATCGAAGAGGTTGCAAGTTCGGCTCAGAACCTAACAGGCATGGGAATTCGATTGCAGGAACTTGTTGGTCATTTCAAGATTGATGGTTAAGATGTTATCCTCTGACCGCAGGCTACCAAAGGCCTGCGGTTCTCTTTTCTAGAAATATAATTAGTAAGAATCATTTCTACCAAAGGAATTCGAGGAGATATGTATAATATGATAATGGTAGTCAATACAAATACGTTTAGGAGGTAGGCATGAATAAAGATAAGAAGCAAAAGCTGACCACTGTCGCCGGTGCCCCCGTTGCAGATAATCAGAACTCTATGACGGCTGGGCCTAGGGGACCTATGTTATTACAGGATGTATGGTTCCTAGAAAAATTGGCACATTTCGATCGTGAAGTGATTCCAGAACGCAGAATGCATGCGAAGGGTTCAGGGGCCTTTGGAACGTTCACTGTAACTCACGATATTACAAAGTATACGAAGGCAAAAATCTTTTCGGAGATTGGCAAGGAAACGGAGATGTTTGTACGGTTTTCTACCGTAGCAGGTGAGCGTGGTGCAGCGGATGCCGAACGAGATATCCGCGGCTTTGCCATGAAGTTCTACACTGAAGAGGGTAACTGGGACTTGGCTGGCAACAACACTCCAGTCTTCTTTCTACGTGATCCCTTGAAATTCCCGGATCTGAATCATGCCGTTAAGCGTGACCCGCGCACCAATATGCGTAGTGCTAAGAACAATTGGGATTTTTGGACCTCGCTTCCTGAGGCGTTACACCAAGTTACCATCACGATGAGCGATCGGGGAATTCCCAAATCTTATCGGCATATGCATGGTTTTGGAAGCCATACATTCTCTATGATAAACGCAGACAATGAACGGGTTTGGGTGAAGTTCCACCTTGTCAGTCAACAAGGTATCGAGAACTTGACGGATGAAGAGGCTGAAGCCATTATTGCCAAGGATCGGGAAAGCCATCAAAGAGACTTGTTAGAGAGTATTGATCGTGGAGACTTCCCCCGCTGGACCATGTACATACAGGTTATGACAGAAGAGCAGGCACTGAATATGCCCTATAACCCCTTCGATCTTACAAAAGTCTGGTACAAGAAGGACTTTCCCCTCATTGAGGTGGGCTATTTCGAACTTAACCGAAACCCCGAAAACTACTTCCTCGATGTAGAACAAGCTGCCTTCAACCCAGCGAATGTGGTGCCAGGGATCGGCTTTTCTCCTGATAAAATGCTCCAGGGCCGCCTCTTTGCTTACGGCGATGCTCAGCGATACCGTCTAGGGGTGAACCATCACCAAATACCTGTTAATGCACCAAGGGTTCCTACCCATAGCTATCACAGGGATGGGCAAATGCGAGTCAATAACAACTTTGGTTCAACCCTGGCCTATGAACCCAACAGCTATGGCGAGTGGGCTGAACAGCCGGAATACAAAGAACCCCCCTTAGATCTTTATGGCGGAGCATATCAATGGAACTTCCGTGAAGACGACGATGACTATTATACGCAGCCTGGTAAACTCTTTAGGTTGATGAGCCCAGAGCAGAAGCAGGCCCTGTTTGAGAATACCGCACGAAACATGGGAGATGCACCAATGATGATCAAGTATCGTCATATTGGTAACTGTCTCAAGGCAGACCCCGCCTACGGAAAAGGCGTAGCGGATGCTCTGGGAATCTCCTTGGATGAAGTGAAATAGGGAGTAAGCGAAAGACCCTGGTCAAGTGGCCAGGGTTTTCTTGGTGACACATACCGGAGTCACTGGTGATTTGGGAGGGATTTTTGCTCGGCTGCAGAACAAGTTGAGCTAGGAATACGGTGGGGGGAATCACTTTGAACTGGCGAGAGATCAAAACTCGGATCACAAACGGAATGCAAAGATTTATGTATGGGCGCCACGGTATCGATGAACTAACGCTATCTATCTTAGCCATTAGCCTAGTAGTCGCCTTTGCCGCGACTATGTTCCGGCAGCCCTGGCTCCACCTCATATATTATGTAGGAGTGGTAGGAGCTCTATATCGCGCTCTTTCGAAGAATTTATTCAGACGGCGCAGAGAAAACCAGCTTTTCCTGGAGCGAACAAGGAGTCTACGCTCTTGGTACAAAGTTCAGAAACGGATTGTCCAAGAACGGAAGACCCATAGACATTTTAAGTGTCCTGCCTGCAAGCAGAGGCTCCGCGTTCCTGTAGGGAAGGGGAAGATTACCATTACTTGCTCGAAATGCGGCGAGAAGTTTAGTCGTAAAAGCTAATGGACCATTGATGAATATGCTCTAAACTGAGCACCTTGGTGCGGATCGATCCGTTCCAAGGTGTTTTTGTATCCTTTGCATTAATTCATAGTTGAATGTTGACAATAGTGTGTGGCGCACATTATAATGAACTTGGAGTTGATGCAGATGGAAAATGTGAAACAGGCAGAGATCATAGCCGGTCTAGCACAGGAACTGCGGCGGGGCGTTGTAGTACTAGCGGCCTTGAGCCAGCTCGACGAACCACAATACGGGTATTCCCTTGTATCACAGTTGGGTGAAATGGGTTTTCCCATTGAAGCGGGTACTTTGTATCCCCTGTTTCGTAGGCTCGAAAAACAGGGCCTTTTGGAGAGTTTGTGGGACACCAATGAATCAAGACCCCGTAAGTATTACAAGCTCAGTTCCATGGGAAGGGAAGTATACGAGAGGCTCTGCGAAGAATGGGCGCAGCTGGTGGACAGTGTCGAGAATCTACTAAAAGGTAAAGAAGGCGAAGAGAATGGGAACAGTTGAACGTTACATTTTTGCGGTCACCCGTCGGTTACCAGTAAAGGCGAGGGAAGAGGTGAGCCTTGAGCTCCGGGGTCTGATCGAGGATCTCCTAGAGGAGAGGGTTCGAGGGCAGAAGGTTAGCGAAAACGATGTAAAAGCCGTGCTTCTAGAACTCGGCAATCCAGAGGATCTGGCCAGAGAATATGGGGGAGAGCCACGCTATCTCATCGGCCCCACTTTGTTCGACACCTACCTTACAGTGCTTAAAACAGTCGGTTCCATTGTCTTAGCTGTGGTGCAAACGGTGGTCGTGATCAGGGCCTTTGTCAGCCCCATAGGTATAGTTGAGTTTATAGTGTCCTTCCTGGGGAGCCTAGTCGCTGCTTCTGCTCAGGTGTTTGTCTGGGTCACCTTGATCTTCGCCGCTGTCGAGCATTTCGGAAAAGAAGAGCTTGATCAGGCAGCTAAAGGCGAGTGGAGCCCAGAACAGCTACCGGAAGTCCCGGATCAAAAAAGGCAGATCAGTCTTGGTGATCCGATTCTGGGCATAGCATTTTCTGTCTTGTTTTTGGTTATGTACATTATGCCTCAGCGTATCGGTGTAATTCAGATGGCGGGAGGGACTACTACTGTAATTCCTGTCGTCAACCTGGCCATGACTTCCTACTTTCTACCCTTTCTCATTGGATTTATTGGCATTACAGTGATCAAGGAAGGGTGCAAACTCTTCTGGAGGGTATGGAGCAAAAGGCTTGCGATCATCAGTGCGGTTTGTAATGGTGCTGCCATTATCTTGGCGTACCAAATCTTCGCCAATCGGGAATTCTGGAACCCCAGCTTTGTTCAGCAATTGCTCAGCGCTAATGTAGCCCCAGGAAGTGGTACAGCTGAGATTCTGCAATGGCTGTGGCCTTTTGTAACCACAAGGTTTGTCTATGTCATAGTCATCGCCTATGTCATCGATACACTTTCGGCTTTGTATCGAGGTTTCATCGCTGATAGAGAAGGATAATTGGGTGGAAATTTGAAGGAGGCTATGTAAGTTGCTTACAGTGATCAAGAATGTGCAGGTCTTTTCCCCTGACGATCTGGGGGTCAATGATATTGTCTTTAGCTGTGACACAATCGTAGAAATCGGAAAAGGGATCGCCCCTTCCTATCCCAAGGCGAAACAGGTGGAAGGAAAGGGTTTGGTTGCCACTCCTGGCTTGATCGATCAACATGTCCATGTCACAGGTGGGGGCGGAGAGGGAGGCTTTCGGACCCGGGTTCCGGAGCTGAAGTTTACTGACTGCGTGCGAGCTGGTGTCACAACTCTCGTTGGGGTGCTTGGCACCGATGGAGTGACCCGTAGCGTCGAGAATCTGGTGGCGAAGACGAAGGCTCTATGTGACGAGGGCCTCACTGCCTATTGCCTCACAGGATCGTATGAGTACCCGACGCTTACCCTGACCGGAGATGTGAAGAAGGATATTGCCTTTATCGGGGAAGTCCTAGGTGTGAAGGTGGCCTTATCGGACCATCGCTCTTCTCATTTGACCAAGGCAGAGTTGATCCGATTGGTGAGCGATGTGCGTATGGCCTCTCTCATTAGCGGCAAACCAGGCATTGTGACCATCCACATGGGCCGTGGCAAGCAAGGTCTCAACCCCATCTTTGAGATTCTAGCTGAAACAGATCTTCCCATCAAACATTTCAGACCAACGCATGTCGGTAAACTCGGTGAGCCCGCTGTGCGCTTTGCCAAGGCCGGTGGATACATTGACTTTACTGCGACGCCCAATCCAAGTGATGCCGCTCGAGATATTATGGGAGCTCTGCAGGCTGGAGCGCCTTTGGAGAGAGTGACCTTGAGTTCGGACTCCAACGGGAGCCTGCCCCAGTGGAACGATAAGAACGAAATAATCGGAATTGTCGCTGCCTCCATGACATCCTTGCTTAACGTTCTAAGGGAGCTGGTTCAGGTAGAGAAGATGGAGATGAGCGAAGCTCTACGCCTTGCCACCACAAATGTGTCCCAGGCCCTAGAGCTACATGAATCTAGGGGCAAGTTAGCCCAGGGCTTTGCGGCAGACATCCTGTTGTTCGATTCTAACCTCAACCTTGATACGGTGATTGCCCGAGGTAAGGTATTGATGCAAGGAGGAGAACTCCAGGTTCAGGATACTTATTAGTCTCTGCGTAAGTTCGTTCCATGAGAACCCCGGATCCATTCCTCCGGGGTTCTGCTATTACGATCATCGCCAAATTGTAGTAAATGGAACCGGGGGGCAGACCCCTTGAAGGAGATTCTGTTTCTGAGGGGAAGGTTATCAGGAATTAAGTGTGGAGGGTACGTTGCTATGGAAGATCGGGGAAGGCGGCGGAGAGGCCATTTTAGACTCTCGGATTATGTTATTCTTGCTATGTTAGCTGCCATGGGGATCGCGAGCAAGGCGGTCATTGTCCCCTTGGCCCAAGCCATCACGGGACCCCTTTTTATACCAGGGGGCGTTGTGGCTGGTGGGTTCTTTATGATGTTCTTAGTCTTGGGCACAGCCCTCACTGGCAGACTAGGGGCTGCGCTTTTGGTTTCCTTCATTCAGGCGCTTCTTGTGACCATCACAGGGAGCTTCGGATCACATGGTGCCGCTAGTCTCTTTACCTATGTCCTGCCTGGATTGGCCGTGGAAGCCTGGTTTTTCCTGAGCAAACACCGGGGTTGTTGTCCCCTTTGCTCCTTTATAGCAGGTATGATCGCCAATATGGTGGGTACGTTTGCTGTAAACCTCGCTATTTTCCGTCTGCCCTTCGTCCCCTTGATGTTATCGATTGCTGTTTCAGCACTCTCTGGGGGATTGGGCGGTCTGGTGGCTAGTAGTGTGGCGCGGAAACTAGAGAAGTTGGAGATATTGTAGTATAAGGGAGGGACGGAGTTGTTCAAGAATCGAAGCAAACAGATAATCACAATTGCAGCTTTAGTAACGGCACTCACTCTTTTGGTGGCTGTCCTCGCTTACCTCAATGCGGGGGATCTCGACCGGAAAAAGACTCTAGAAGAGGATGCAGAGTTTGTGTTGCGTTATGGTGAGAAGGAACACCGGGTTAGCAGGGAAGCTATCGTAGATCTAGGTACTGTGGAATTCTCTACTGTCATGCGAACCAGTTCCACCGCACCTACCCATGTCACATTTACAGGCGTTGAGCTTTGGAAGATTCTAGAAAGGTATGAGATTCCCATCCAAGCTGACTCGATGGTTGATGTAAAGGCCTTAGACGGCTATGTTTCTGTCTTCGATGGAGAGGAAGTACTTGAAAGGGACAGTGTTTATCTAACGATTGCGATGAATGGGGAGCCTTTACAGACCAAGAGCGAAGGCGGGCAAGGGCCTTTTTACCTGGTTTTACGAAACACAGAGTTTGCCCAGCGTTGGGTGAAATTCGTGGAGGAGATTTTTGTTCAGTGAATGCTTTAGAAGGACGCCAGATCAGTTTCTCATATGGACGGGGTAAGACCCTGTTGAGCCAAGTCGACTTCTATGTTCAGCCTGGGGAGTGTGTCATCTTACAGGGTCCATCTGGTTCGGGGAAGACGACCTTGTGCCACATTGCCGGGGGGATCATCCCCCGTTCCTTCTCCGGTGACCTTGAGGGGGAGGTTCTGCTTTTTGGCACTCCTCTTCACAGTCTATCTTTGGCTGACGTAGTGAAAAACGTGGGTATCCTCTTCCAAAATCCTGACTCTCAGCTGTTCTTCCCGATGGTGGAGGATGAGCTTGCCTTCGGACCCGAGAATCTTTGTCTGCCTCGGGAAGAGATCGCCCTGCGGATTGCAGAAGCGTTAGATGCAGTCGACATGAGCTCCTTTCGCCTGGTGGAGACCGACACTCTTTCCCATGGCCAAAAGCAGAGAATTGCCCTGGCCGCCGTTTTGGCCCTACGGCCTAGAGTCCTCATTTTAGATGAGGCTTTTTCTCAGCTGGATACAGCCTCTACTGCCATTGTCAAAGGTGTTCTTCGCAGGCAAAAAGAATTGGGTCAGGCAATTTTCATGGTTGAAAATGGTGAGGAACATCTAGATCTTGCCGAGCGTGTCTACGAACTGCAAGGGGGACAGATCAGGGAGGTGGCCCTGTGACTGTGTCTATCAGTGTGACGGATCTGGTCTTCGGGTACCAAAAGGGAAACTTCACCCTTTCTTGCCCTCATCTTCGTTTGGAACAAGGCAAGCTCGGTTTGATCACCGGTGCAAATGGCAGTGGGAAAACTACTTTAGCCAAGCTGCTCTGCGGCATTTTAAGGCCCAGTGGGGGAAGTGTTCAGATTCTCGGCCAAGCCACTTCAGAACTTTCCCTCGGGGAGATTGGCCGGCAAGTAGGCTATCTTTTCCAAGACCCCTCTAGGCAGCTTTTTGCGGGAACTGTGTGGAAGGAGATGACCTTCGTTGATCATCTCTTGGAAAGTGAACAAGGGACAAGCACCAAAAAGGCACAGGACCTACTGGATCGTTTTGGCCTGGGAGAACTGAAAAGTCGAAGTACGTACTTCCTGAGCGGCGGGGAGAAGCAAAGACTTGCCCTGTGCACTATTTTAATGGGTGAGCCGCGGTTTCTCATTCTTGACGAGCCGACTGTGGGCCTAGATAAGCAGAACCGAGTCATCCTCTATGATATACTCGATGACCTGCTTCGCGAGGGAAGAGGCATAGCGGTGATCACCCACGAGAACGAGCTAATCGAGCGCTTTGCCGGGGCACCTCAGATCAAGGTAGAACGTGGGCAGGTGAGCCTATGAGTCGAGTCGATCCAAGGGTTAAGTTGTTTTGGGTAGTGCTTTGTACAAGTGGGGCCCTGATCTTTGTTCGCCTACCCTGGATGGCGGGTCTCCTTCTTTTTTGTCTGTTAGGAACCTTCTCCTTCGGAGCAGATCGTAAGGCGCTCCGGGGACGTTTAGCCCGCTTCCTACCCCTGTTTCTACTGATACTTCTAGTCCATATTGTCTTTGTCCGGGCGGGGACTCCCCTCCTATTCATTAGGGAATACCCCATTGTGACCTTTGATGGCTTGATGCGAGGTGCCACCACCTTGATGCGTTTTTTCATCATTCTTTGCTCCGCCGCAGTGATGGCTGGCGAAAACACCCGGCGAGTGCTAGCCGCCTTTAGTAAAATGAAGGTGCCGTACCTGTTCTCCTTTATGCTGATGATCGCACTGCGTTTCTTGCCCACCTTTAGTACGTCCTTTTCAGACGCATTGATTGCTCTGCAATTGCGAGGTGTGGAACTAAAGAGGCTGAGCTTGGTTAAGAAACTACGTTTGTATCGTGATCTGTTGCTTCCGGTTGTAGCAGATGCGGTAGTGAAAAGCAGGGTCTTAGCTGTCGTCATGGAAGCTCGAGGTTTTGGTGCCATGCCTAGGCGTACAAGCTATCTAGAGGTGCGCATGACCCTTAGGGATTGGGTGTTAACGGGGGTGCTCTTCGTGCTGGGTATCGTTGCGCTTGGCGGTTATTATTTCTTCCCTTAGGAGGAGTTCTATGAAGGTAATGGCAATTATCGGAACATCAAACTCTGGCAAGACCGCCCTGTGTGAGGTGATCATCAAAGGACTTCGTGAGCGTGGATATACTGTGGGGTCTGTTAAAGAGATCCATTCTCCTGATTTTGCCCTTGATCCCGACCCAGCGGAAGATACGGGCAGACACCGTCAGAGTGGCTCCCAGCTGATTACTGCAAGGGGGCTACAGGAGACAGATGTTCTTTATCAGGAGAAGCTTCCGGTGGAGGAGATCCTGAAACACTATGATCACGACTTTGTCATCCTAGAAGGGGTTACGGACTGTAATTGCCCCCGGATTCTCACCGCACACGATGAAGATGAAGTCCAGGAACGAATGGACAAGCGGGTGGTTGCTGTATCGGGAGTATTGGCCAACAAGGGACTAAAAGAGGTCTTTGGCTTACCAGTCTTCCATGCCCTGCAAAGCCCGGACAAGCTTATTGACTTTGTGGCAGAGCATGCCTTTGAGCCTCTTCCCTCCTTTGATCCCGACTGCTGCTCACTTTGTGCCTCCAGCTGCCAGGAATTAGCCGGTAGGATCGCAAAGGGGGAGGCCAGCAGGGACGACTGCATCTTGGACAACTCCCAAGTGGAGCTCTTGCTCAATGGGGCTGCACTACCGATGGTGCCCTTCGTCCAAGCAATCCTGAAAAATGCAGTCTTAGGCGTGGTCAAGGAGCTTAACGGTTACCGGGAACATAGTGAAATTGTGGTGCGGTTGAAACCATGAGCTACGCTAGGAGATTTACATCCAAGAAAAACAAGGTCACTCTAGAAGATGGGATTGTCGTCAAGCGTCACCAAAATCACGACGCCCTCTTGCGTGAAGCGAGCATCCTAGAGCACTTGTATCAAGGGGGGCTTGCGGTACCAGTTATCCTGGGCCTCACTGAGGATGCCCTGTGGCTCGAATATGTGGAAGGCCCCACCTATGTCGACCTTGTGGATACTCTAACCCTCGCACAGGCCGGGGCCCTGGGGGATTGGCTCGCCAAGTATCACCGCCTTACCAGATGTTTGCGCGGCGACTGTAACCTGCGCAACTTCTTGTGGTCTAAGGGAAGGTGCGTAGGTGTGGACTTTGAAGATGAATTAGAGCAGGGCGAAGAAGAGACTGATATGGGAAAGATCCTGGCCTTTGCTGTGACCTATAATCCTTCCTTCACGATGAAAAAAGCACATAGTGCCCGCCTCTTGCTCCAGGCTTTTGGTCAGGCTGGCGGCGAACTAGGGAGGATCAAACACGCCTACTTGGCTGAGATCGTCGCCATGAATCAGAGACGAAACGGTGAGGCAATATGCCTACAATCAGCCGCTTCGTTTTTTGACGAGCTCCTCTAGGAAAAGATCCAAAAGTAGCCAAAGGATTCTTACCTTGAATGCATAATAATAATATGTTGATTTGTAAATACTACGATAATTATTTCACAGGAGGTCATTATGGGAACCTGTAATTGTAAGACGCCCTGGGATGAGCTGAATGAAGTCATTGAAGCCCATCGTGGTCAGGAATCTGCACTGATCGAAGTGCTGCATAAGGCACAGGAAATAATGGGGTATCTACCCCGGGATGTTCAGGAGGCCATCGCCGAAGGGTTGCGCGTTCCCTTGAATAAGGTTTATGGTGTGGTTTCTTTCTACCATCATTTCTCGGTGGAGCCGAAAGGTAAATACCAAATCGCTGTCTGTAATGGAACCGCCTGCTATGTCAAGGGTGCACCTGCCGTCATTAGCAGCCTAGAGGAAGAGTTAGGTATCAAAGCCGGTGAGACCACACAGGATGGTAAGTTCTCCTTAGCAGCCGTGCGTTGCCTCGGAGCTTGTAGCCTTGCTCCTGTTATGACCATCAATCAAAAGGCATATGGCCTTGTCGACGCCGATAAGGCAAAGGAAATCATTAAGCAATACGAATAGTGAATGGAAGTGGAGGTGAGGGTCCGTGATTAGAACGTTAGAAGATTTGAGGGAGTTCAAGATCCAACAAGAAGAGCGCTCGCGTCAAGAAAAGGCCGACAAGCAGGCTAAGATACTTGTTGGCATGGGAACTTGCGGTATTGCAGCAGGTGCCCAGGAGGTCTATGAGGCGATATGCGATGAGCTTAGACAGCAAGGCATCGAAGATGTTGTGGTTGCCCAAACGGGATGTATTGGCTTTTGCGCTCAAGAACCTTTGGCTGAAGTAATCTTGCCAGATCGCCAGGTTCTCTATGGTCATATTGATGCCGAAAAGGCTCGCAAGATTGTAACTGACCATATTGCTGGCGGTCAAGTCATTACGGAGTGGGCAGTGAACGGCGGGAGCCTTCTTCCTAAGGAGCAACAAGCCGAAGCCGAGATTGTGAACGTAGGCGATGTGCCCTTTTTCAAGACCCAGGTTCGTATTGCCCTCAGAAATTGCGGAGTGATCAACCCCGAGTCCCTCGGCGAATATATAGCCCGGGACGGTTATCAGTCCCTGGCAAAAGTGTTGACGGAAATGACTCCCGCGGACGTCATAGAAGAAGTGAAGAAGTCAGGCCTAAGGGGTAGGGGCGGCGGCGGATTCTCCACTGGGATGAAGTGGGAATTTGCCCATAAACAGCCTCCCGGACAGAAGTATATCGTCTGTAACGCTGACGAAGGCGACCCCGGTGCCTTTATGGATCGTAGTATTCTAGAGGGCGATCCCCACAGTGTGGTAGAAGGTATGGCGATCGGGGCCTATGCCATTGGCGCCAATAAAGGCTATGTCTATTGTCGAGCTGAATATCCCATTGCTGTGAAGCGTCTGAACTTGGCTATCTCACAAGCCAAAGAACAGGGCTTATTGGGTGAGAATATCCTAGGCACAGACTTTTCCTTTGACCTTGAGGTCCGCCTTGGTGCAGGGGCCTTTGTTTGCGGTGAAGAAACTGCACTCTTGGCTTCCATCGAGGGTGAACGGGGCGAGCCTAGGTTGCGACCACCCTATCCTGCAGTCTCAGGACTGTGGGGCAAACCCACCATCATTAATAATGTGGAGACATTTGCCAACATTGCTCCCATTATTCACAGGGGCTCCGATTGGTTCGGTAGCATTGGTTCAGAGAACAGTAAGGGAACCAAGGTCTTCGCTCTAGCTGGAGAGATTAATAACATCGGTTTGGCGGAAATCCCCATGGGTACGACTCTGCGTGAAGTGATCTTTGACATTGGTGGAGGTATCCCAGAAGGAAAGCAGTTCAAAGGAGCTCAGACTGGAGGCCCATCCGGCGGCTGTATTCCCGCAGAGTTTTTAGATACACCCATCGACTATGATAACTTGGCTAAATTAGGTACCATTATGGGCTCTGGTGGCTTGATCATCATGGCTGAAGATACTTGTATGGTTGACTTGGCTCGATTCTTTTTAGATTTTACCCAAGAGGAATCTTGCGGAAAGTGTCCTCCTTGTAGAGTGGGAACAACCGTGATGCTCGATATGCTGAACCGCATTGTCGAAGGCAAAGGCGAAGTGGAAGATCTAGAGAAACTCAAGGAGCTTGGTGAAAACATCAAAGCGGCATCCCTTTGTGGTCTCGGGCAGACAGCACCGAATCCGGTCTTAAGCACCATGCGCTATTTCTGGGAGGAATATGAGGAGCATGTGCGCGACAAGAAGTGTCGAGCTGGAGTATGTACCGCCCTCTTCCAATACTACATCATTCCAGAGAAATGTAAGCGTTGCGGCATCTGTGCCAAGGTTTGTCCCGTCAAGTGTATTAGTGGTGACAGACAGACGCCTTACGTGATTGACCAGGAACTCTGCATTAAGTGCGGAGCCTGTATGGAAGCGTGCCCGTTTGATTCAATTATAAAACAATGACAGAAAGGAGATGTGCGAATGTTAAATGTAACCATTGATGGTCAGAAGCTACAGGTTAAGGAAGGCACAACGATTCTTGAGGCCTGCGAACTTGTTGGCGTCGAAATACCTACACTCTGCCATCTCAAGCACCTTGCACCAGAAGGCTCCTGCCGTATGTGCGTGGTAGAAGTGGAAGGAGCCCGGGACCTAAAGGTTTCTTGTGCCACCGTGTGCGGTGAAGGCATGAACATCACTACAATGAACGAGAAGATTCACGCCTGGCGCCGCTTTATTGTCGAGATGCTCCTAGCCGACCACAATATAGATTGCTTTTCTTGTTCTGATACAGGAAAGTGCAAGCTCTATCAATATGCCTTGGATTACGGGATTCGGGAACCAAGATTCAAGGTTCAACCCCGGGATTGGCAAATTGACGATACCAATCGCTTTTTTGACTATGATCCCCATAAGTGCATTCTCTGCCGTAGATGTGTCAGGGTCTGTAATGATCGCCAGGTGAACCACACCTTAAATCTCAGTGGACGGGGGATTGACACTGTCGTAGGAATGCCCTTTAACGAGTTATTTATTGACAGTAATTGTGTATCCTGCGGCAACTGTGTTTCGGTTTGTCCCACGGGCGCCTTGGCTACAAAGGCAAGCAAGAATTATCGTTCCTGGGAACTTACGAAAACCCGCACCACTTGCTCCTACTGTGCTGTAGGTTGCCAGATGGACTTATTGGTGAAGAAGGGCAAAGTCGTTGGAGTCGAACCAGCCGATGGTCATTCCAACAAGGGTCTTCTCTGCGTTAAGGGCAAGTTTGCCTACAAATTTATCGATCATCCCGACCGGCTGACGACACCTCTAATCCGTAAAGATGGTGAACTACAGCCAGCAAGCTGGGATGAAGCCCTTGATTACGTAGTAGACAATCTCCAGAAGATCAAGACCGAAAGTGGTCCTGACGCAATTGCAGGTTTTTCTTCGTCACGGACGACCAATGAAGACAACTATGCCTTCATGAAAATGATGAGAGGGGCGATTGGCACAAATAGTGTAGACAATTGTGCCCGTGTCTGACACGCTCCTACGGTGGCTGGTCTAGCCATCACGTTAGGTAGCGGAGCCATGACAAATTCCGTAGCGGAAGTCGCCGATGCCGATGTCATTTTCTTGATCGGATCGAATCCAACAGAGGCCCATCCAGTGATGGGTGCTCAAATCCGTCAAGCACGAAAGCGCGGTGCCAAACTGATTGTAGCCGATCCAAGAGTCATTGACCTGGCTAAAGAAGCAACTGTGCACCTGCAGCTCACTCCGGGCACCAATATTGCCCTCCTAAACGGTATGATGCATACCATCATTACCGAAGGTTTGATGGATAAAGAATATGTGGAAAACCAAACCGAGGGCTTTGACGCCCTTTGGGAGATCGTTAAGGATTATACTCCAGAGAAAGCTGCAGAGATCTGTGGCATTGATCCAGAAGATCTGAAGTTCGCCGCCAGGCTGTATGCCAGTGGTGAACGTGCACCGATTTACTATTGCCTAGGTGTGACAGAACACTCTACAGGAACCTCTGGCGTCATGTCCATTTCTAACCTTGCCCTGCTCTGCGGCAATGTAGGTAAGTATGCTGCCGGTGTCAATCCTCTACGCGGTCAGAACAACGTGCAGGGCGCTTGCGACATGGGAGCTATACCTGCCATGTATTCAGGGTATCAGAAGGTCTCTGACCCCGACATTCGGGCGAAGTTCTCCAAGGCATGGGGCGTTGAGCTTCCGTCCACTCCTGGTCTAACCAGCATTGAAGCGATGAATAGGGCTGTGACAGGTGAGGTTCGGGCCATCTACATCATGGGTGAGAATCCGATGCTCAGCGATCCCAACACGGCCCATGTGGAAAAGGCCTTGAGGAATCTCGATTTCTTCGTCGTACAAGACATCTTCCTTACAGAGACGGCTGAACTTGCAGATGTAGTCTTGCCTGCAACCTGCTTTGCCGAGAA
>Ga0265293_10002422_pt1 | contig 37584 bp, 36 predicted proteins | sample Munlanlewell138R_FD_192505 | JGI IMG/M metagenome (GOLD analysis project Ga0265293, IMG submission 192505) | Leachate microbial communities from a municipal landfill in Southern Ontario, Canada - Leachate well 138R | ecosystem: Engineered > Solid waste > Landfill > Unclassified | place: Canada... | reverse complement strand
CACTTCGGCTACGATTTGAGCGTCACTCAGGACACCCGCGCAGCGTGTCCGCCATCGCATGGAACGCTGTCCGCGATGGGAATGGAATGACTGTCCGCCATCAGTGGAATGCGCAACCATGGCATCAAGTTCCATGATGGTTCGGCGCTGACATCACGCGACGTCAAGGTCAGCATCGACCGCATGCGCAACCCGCCCCCAGGCGTCGTTTCGATGCGCATGGGCATGTACAAGGACATCAAGTCGGTGGAGACGCCAGACGCGGAGACCGTGGTGCTGCGCCTGAGCGAGGTCAACGCCGCGATGCTGAATCTGCTGGCAACCCCCTACGCCTGCATCCTGTCCGCACAGCGCCTGGAGACCGATGCGTCCTACCCCGCCAAAACGGTGATGGGCAGCGGGCCATTCCGGTTTGTGCGCTACGTCCCCGGGACCGAATGGGTCGGGGAACGCTTTGATAGCTACTTTATGGCGGGAAAACCCTATATCGATGGCTTCCGAGCTCTCACGGTGTCCGCGGCCGCGGCCACCAATGCGGTGATTTCCGGACAGGTGCATTACAACCTGCGCGGGCTGACCGAAAGCCAGATTGCCCAGGTCCTGGCCAGCCGTGCCGATCAGGTCAACATCGTCGGCACGGGTGCCGCCGGCGACCTCCTTTTCGTGGTGTCGCTGAACACCACCCAGAAACCGCTGGACGATGTGCGGGTTCGCCGCGCGCTGCTGCTCGCCCTGGACCGCCAGGCGGGCGCCAAGGCCATGAAGCAGCTCACCTCGGCCAACGTCATTGGTGGCCTGAGTCGCCCGGGGTCGGTCTGGGCGCGTAGCGAGCAGGAGTTGGAAGCCCTGCCGGGCTTTGGCCGCGATGTCGAAGCAGCACGAGCCGAGGCACGCCGGCTGCTCAAGGAAGCAGGCCATCCCAACCTGAAGCTGCGGTTTACCTTCAATGGCCTGTACAGCTACTTTGCCGTGCTGATGGCCGACCAATTGCGTCAGATCGGCGTCACCGTCGAGACCCAGACCGTGGATTCACTGAGTCTGGCCGCCGTCAAGCGCAGCGGCGACTACGACATGCTGTTTGACAACCTGCCCGAGTACCTCGACGACCCCAGTGTGCGGCTGGGCTGGTTCCTGCCTTTCAAGACAAACCCGCTCAACACAACACGCGCCAACGACCCGCTCCTGGAGTCGCTGTACGACCAACAAAAGCGCGAGATGGACACGGCGCGCCGTACCGTCCTGGTGCAGAAAATGGAGAAGCACATTGTGGACAACGCCTATGTGATCCCGTTGTACTGGATGGAATGGCAGCGCGCCATCTCGAAGGACGTTGGGGGCCTGCGGTCGATGCCATCGAACTTCATGAAGATCAACCTTGCCGACATCTGGCTGCGCAACGCCGGCACGCGCTGACCTGCCTCACATTCATTCAACGCAATTTTTTCAAGTCATCACATGTCCAAAGTCATCGTTACCGTCGCAGTCACCGGCTCGCAGCCCACCCGGGAAATGAACCCCAACCTGCCCGTGACACCGCAGGAGATTGCCGATTCGGCCATTGAGTGCTTCAACGAAGGTGCATCGATCGTGCACGTGCATGTTCGCGACCCGAAAACCGGCCGAGCTTCCATGGCATTGGAGCACTATCAGGAGGTCATGGAGCGGGTACGCGCCAAAGTACCGATGATCATCAATCTGACGACCGGCCCGGGCGGTCGGCTGGCTGTGGATGCCGATGCCCAGCCTTTGCCTGGCAGCCCGCATCTGATGTCGGCCCAGGAACGGGTCGCGCATGTCCTGCAACTTCGTCCGGAGATGTGCACGCTCGACCTGGGCAGCATGACCACCCGGCTGGGCATCATGGCGAATGCCCAGCCGGTGGTCGAGCGCATGGCGGAACTGATGAACGAGGCCGGGGTGAAGCCCGAGGTCGAACTGTTCGAACTGGGCGCGTTCAAGCTGGTTCGCTCGATGATCGACCGCGGCCTGCTCGATGCACGTTGCCATCTGCAGTTGTGCATGGGCACGAGCGGCGGTATCCCCGCCGACCCGAGGACCGCGCAACTGATGATCGACAGCGTTCCGTCCACATGCACCTGGTCCATCTTCGGCGTCGCCCGGACACAGTTCCCGATGGTGGCCATGGGTGTCATGAACGGGGGACACGTGCGCGTGGGCATGGAGGACAATATCTACCTGCGCAAGGGGCAACTCACCAGCGGTAACGCCGAACTGGTGCGCAATGCCGTTCAGATCATCCGGAACATGGGTGCCGAAGTCGCCAGCGTCGAGGAAGCGCGCCAAATGCTTGGCCTTGCGGCACACTGATGCCCCTGCCTGCACGGCACCGGCCATCCGGTCGCCGCCTGTCCGAAGCCACTGCCTTCCCAAACCCATGCCCACGCCGCCGCCACGCCTCCTGACGCTCTCTCGCTGCACACTGGCCTACCGGGACACGGGCGATCCGCCACATGACGCCGGTACCCCTCTGGTGCTGCTGCACGGCAGCCACGGGGACTGGCGGCACTGGTCGGCGAACCTGCCCGCGCTCTCGCGCACGCATCGCGTCCTTGTGCCCGACATGCCCTGCTTCGGCGCTTCCTCCAGCCTGCCTGGCGAGCCCGAGCCGGGTGATCTGGCCCAGGCGCTGAGCGAGTGGATGGCGCAGCTGGACCTGACCGGGGTGACACTCGTGGGTTTCTCCTTTGGTTGCCTGGTGGCCACGGCGCTGGCACAGGCGGCACCTGCGCGTGTCGCGCGCCTGATGCTCGTTCACCCGCCTGGACTTGGGATCACCGGCGAACGGGGAGCCCACATTGCAGCCACCGCCTCTGCGATCGCGCGCAGCGAAGGACGCCGCGCCGGCATCCGGGAAACATTGACCTCGCTGATGCTGGCCGATGCGTCCAAGATCGATGAGGCCATGATCGACGACGCGCTGTCGATGGCGCAGGCATCGAGGTTGCGCACGACGGCCCTGTCGCGCAACGCCAAATTGCCGCCGGTGCTGGCGAACCTGCCCCAGCCGCTGACGGTGGTGTTCGGCGACCGCGATCCCTACCATGCGCACGACCTGGATGGCCGGCGATCACGCCTGCTTCAGGCACGCGAAGACGCCAACTTCGTCCTGGTCCGTGGTGCCGCACACTGGTTGCAAAGAGACCAGCCGCAAGCGTTCAACAAGTTGCTGCTCGACTTTGCCCGCTGACCGCTGACCACTTATGGCGCCACGGCCCAACTCTGGTACAAAGGACATGCCATTCGGCACATTCATCCATTGAGCAGAGGAGCGCGATCCATGAGCGGAAAATTCGAGATCAGCAAGGCCAAGAACGGCAAGTTCATGTTCCACCTCAAGGCCGGCAATGGCGAGGTCATCCTGAACAGCCAGATGTACGAAACCCGGGCCAGTGCCCTGCAGGGTGTCGATTCTGTCAAGGCCAATGCCGCCCAGGACGAGCGCTACGTGCGTGCCACGTCTTCCGACGGCAAACCCTATTTCAACCTGAAGGCGGCCAATGGCCAGATCATCGGCAGCAGCGAGATGTACTCATCGGCCGCGGCCATGGAAAACGGCATTGCCTCGGTGAAGAAGAGCGCCCCGGGCGCCAGCACGACCGACCTGAGTTGACCCACCGTCCGGCGGTGACCCCGCGCGGCTGCCGGAAATGCCGGGCACGAGGCCGGGCAGAAACCGCACCGGAGGCTAGCGGGAAAAAGTGCCTGGCTGGCGGAACGGAGTCCGTTGGCTGGCAAAAAACGACCCTGGCGACTGCTTGCCGCCCCGGGTCGCCCCACGATGAGCCAAAGCATGACCCAGGCTTGGCGTTCCGGCCTGGGGAGCTGTCATAGGGTGGACCCTACCACAGTTGATAATAATCATTATTCAACTGCGAGCCATTCTTGCCGGGGTTCTCCTGCAGAAGATCGATGCTCTCTCCCAGGGCATTTCCCGGACTATTCGTCCATCGCCTCGATCATGGCCTGGCCGAAACCCGAGCACGACACTTGCGTGGCGCCGTCCATCAGGCGGGCGAAGTCGTAGGTGACCTTCTTGGCCAGGATGGTGCGCTCCATGCTGGCAATGATCAGGTTGGCCGCTTCGCGCCAGCCCATGTGGCGCAGCATCATCTCGGCCGACAGGATCAATGAACCGGGATTGACGTAATCCTTGCCGGCATACTTGGGCGCCGTGCCGTGCGTGGCCTCGAAGCAGGCCACCGTGTCACTCATGTTGGCGCCCGGCGCGATGCCGATCCCGCCCACCTGCGCGGCCAGCGCGTCGGAGAGGTAGTCACCGTTGAGATTGAGCGTCGCGATCACCGAATATTCGGCCGGCCGCGTGAGGATCTGCTGCAGGAAGGCATCGGTGATGACGTCCTTGATGATGATGGAGCGGCCGGTCTTGGGGTTTTTGAGCTTGCACCACGGCCCGCCGTCGAGCAGTTCGGCGCCGAATTCCTTCTGCGCCAGCGCGTAGCCCCAGTCACGGAAACCGCCTTCCGTGAACTTCATGATGTTGCCTTTGTGCACCAGGGTCACGTTGGGCTTGTCATGATCGATCGCGTACTGGATGGCCTTGCGCACCAGACGCTCGGTGCCCTCGATCGAGACCGGCTTGATGCCGATGCCCGAGGTCCCGGGGAAGCGGATCTTGTTCACGCCCATTTCTTCCTGCAGGAAGCGGATGAGCTTCTTCGCGTCATCGCTTTGCGCAGGGTATTCGATGCCGGCGTAAATGTCCTCCGAGTTTTCGCGGAAGATCACCATGTTGGTCTTTTCCGGCTCCTTGAGCGGACTGGGAACCCCCCTGAAATACTGCACCGGACGCAGGCAGACATACAGATCGAGCTCCTGGCGCAACGCCACATTGAGCGAGCGGATACCGCCACCCACCGGTGTCGTCAGCGGCCCCTTGATCGACACCACGAAGTCCTTGAAGACCTGCAGGGTTTCCTCGGGCAGCCATACGTCCGGGCCATACACCTTGGTCGACTTCTGGCCGGCATACACCTCCATCCAGTGGATCTTGCGCTGGCCACCATAAGCCCTTGCGACGGCCGCATCGACCACCTTGAGCATCACCGGCGTGATGTCGACGCCGACACCGTCACCTTCGATGTACGGAATGATGGGCTCATCCGGCACATTCAGCGACATGTCGGCATTGACGGTGATCTTCTGGCCTTGCTCAGGCATCTGGATGTGCTGGTACATGGAAATCCGGTCTCCTGGATTGTCGGGAATCAAACGGGCCGCCAAATTCTATCCACCCGCTCAGCATGCCGCGGGTGCCCGGCATGGCGCACAATGCCGGCACCCGATTGATTCTTCGTTGTTGTTGTCGCTTGCCATGAAAAAGACGATCGCCAGCCTGCTGCTGGCCCTTCTGTCCACCCTGTCAGCCGCTCAGGAAATGCAGCCGCAGATGAATCTGCCGCGCACCACCCTCAGGGCCGGCATGCACCTGATCCAGGCCCAGGTGGCAACCACGCCGCAGCAGCGCGCCATGGGACTGATGTTCCGCCGCGAGATGCCGGCCAACGAGGGCATGCTGTTCGTATTCGAGCAGCCCGCCGTGCAGTGCTTCTGGATGAAAAACACCCTGCTGCCGCTGACGGCGGCCTTCGTGGCCGACGACGGGACCGTGGTCAACCTGGCCGACATGCAGCCGCTGAGCGAAGCATCACACTGCTCGGCCGAGCCCGTGCGCTATGTGCTGGAAATGCACCAGGGCTGGTTTGCCAAGCGCGCGATAAAGCCCGGCTTCAGGCTCGGCGGCCCCCCTTTCGGCGGCCGCTGAGCCCTCCCCTGGGCTTTGCTTGGTTGGCCGAGGCCGCTTGTCAGGCGGCGAGCTTGGCCAGTGCTTCGTTGAACAGCTTGCTCGGGCGCATCACGGCCTCGAGCTTGGCGAAGTCCGGCTTGTAATAGCCGCCGATGTCTGCCGGCTTGCCCTGCACCGCGTTGAGTTCGGTCACGATGGCCTCTTCCTTCTCGGTCAGTTCCTTGGCCAGCGGGGCGAACTTGGCTGCCAGTTCGGCGTCATCGGTCTGCGCGGCCAGCTCCTGCGCCCAGTACATGGCCAGGTAGAAGTGGCTGCCGCGGTTGTCGAGCTGGCCGGTCTTGGGGCTCGGGCCCTTGTTGTTGTCCAGCAGCTTGCCGGTGGCAGCGTCCAGCGCCTTCGCCAGCACCTTGGCCTTGGCGTTGTTGTTCTTGATGCCCAACTCTTCCAGACTCACCGCCAGGGCCAGGAACTCGCCCAGCGAATCCCAGCGCAGGTGGTTTTCCTCGATCAGTTGCTGCACATGCTTGGGTGCCGAACCACCGGCGCCCGTCTCGTACATGCCGCCGCCGGCCATCAGGGGCACGATGGACAGCATCTTGGCCGAGGTGCCCAGTTCCATGATCGGGAACAGGTCCGTCAGGTAGTCGCGCAGGATGTTGCCGGTGGCGCTGATCGTGTCCAGGCCACGGATCACGCGCTCCAGGGTGTAGCGCATGGCACGCACCTGGCTCATGATCTGGATGTCCAGTCCGGTGGTGTCATGCTCATGCAGGTACATCTTGACCTTGGTGATGAGCTGCGCCTCGTGCGGGCGGTACTGGTCGAGCCAGAAGACCACCGGCATGCCGGAGTTGCGGGCACGCGTGACGGCCAGCTTGACCCAGTCGCGGATGGCGGCATCCTTGACCTGGCACATGCGCCAGATATCCCCTGCTTCGACGTTCTGGCTCATCAGCACCTCGCCGGTGTTCAGGTCGGTGATGTTGGCCACGCCGTCCTCGGGGATCTCAAAGGTCTTGTCGTGGCTGCCGTACTCCTCGGCCTGCTGGGCCATCAGGCCGACGTTGGGGACCGTCCCCATGGTCTTCGGATCGAAGGCGCCGTGCCACTTGCAGAAGTTGATCATCTCCTGGTAGATGCGGGCGAAGGTCGACTCGGGCATGACGGCCTTCACGTCCTTGAGGCGACCGTCGGCACCGTACATCTTGCCGCCATTGCGGATCATGGCGGGCATGGAGGCGTCCACGATCACGTCGTTGGGCGAGTGGAAGTTGGTGATGCCCTTGGCGGAATCCACCATGGCCAGTTCCGGGCGGTGCTCGTGGCAGGCGTGGATGTCGCGCTTGATCTCTTCCTGCTTGCTTTGCGGCAGCACGGCGATCTTGTTGTACAGGTCGACCATGCCGTTGTTGACGTTGACGCCCAGTTCGTCGAACAGCTTGCCGTGTTTCTCGAAGGCTTCCTTGTAGAAAATCTTCACGCAATGGCCGAACACGATGGGGTGCGAGACCTTCATCATCGTGGCCTTGACGTGCAGCGAGAACATCACGCCGGTCTTGCGAGCATCCTCGATCTCCTTCTCGTAGAAGGCCAGCAGCGCCTTCTTGCTCATGAACATGGAGTCGATGACCTCGCGGTCCAGCAGCGAAACCTTGGGCTTGAGCACGATGGTCTTGCCGCTCTTGGTGATCAGTTCCATCTTCACGTCGCGCGCCTTGTCCAGCGTCATCGACTTCTCGCCGTGGTAGAAGTCACCGGCGTGCATGTGCGAGACGTGCGAGCGCGACGCCTGGCTCCACTCGGCCATGTGGTGCGGGTTCTTGCGGGCGTACTCCTTCACCGCCTTGGGTGCGCGACGGTCGGAGTTGCCCTCGCGCAGCACGGGGTTCACCGCCGAGCCGGTGCAGCGGTTGTAGCGTGCGCGGATTTCTTTCTCTTCGTCGGTCTGCGGGTTCTCGGGGAAGTCGGGGATTTTGTAACCCTTGTCCTGCAGTTCCTTGATCGCGGCCTTGAGCTGGGCAACCGAGGCGCTGATGTTGGGCAGCTTGATGATGTTGGCCTCGGGACGCAGCGTCAGCTTGCCCAGTTCGGTCAGGGTGTCGGGAACGCGCTGTTCTTCGGTCAGGTAGTCGGGGAACTGGCCAAGAATGCGGCCGGCCACCGAAATGTCGCTGGTCACGACGTTGACACCTGCCGGTGCGGTAAAGGTCCGGATGATGGGCAGGAGGGAGCTTGTGGCCAGCAGGGGGGCTTCGTCGGTGAGCGTATAGACGATGGTGGAAGAGTCGGTGCTCATGAGGGTTCTCCGGATGTCGTTGTGGATATCGGCTGCCAGCCTTGCCTGTTGGGTTCGGCCAAACCTGTCTATTTTGCGTTCAACGGTCGTTGGCGGGCATCGCTTTTTGACCTGATTTACCGCATTATGGTATCTGATACCAAAATTACGGCTTTTTTTTGTCGCCACCCCCGCTGTATCCCGGCAGGCGAAAAAAAACCCGAGGTGCCATACCTCGGGTTTCGTCATGGGGTGAGCGCGATCAGCCGAAGTTCTTCTCGGCGAACGACCAGTTCACCAGCTTGTCGAGGAAGGTTTCGACGAACTTGGGACGCAGGTTGCGGTAGTCGATGTAGTAGGCGTGCTCCCACACGTCGACGGTCAGCAGCGCCTTGTCCTCGGTGGTCAGCGGCGTGCCGGCGGCGCCGGTGTTGACGATGTCCACGGAACCGTCGGCCTTCTTGACCAGCCAGGTCCAGCCGGAACCGAAATTGCCCACGGCGGACTTCACAAAGGCTTCCTTGAAGGCGGCGTAGCTGCCCCACTTGGCGTTGATCGCAGCGGCCAGCGCGCCCGAGGGTTCGCCACCTCCGTTGGGCTTCATGCAGTTCCAGAAGAAGGTGTGGTTCCAGATCTGGGCTGCGTTGTTGTAGATGCCGCCACTGGATTTCTTCACGATCGATTCGAGATCCATGTTCTCGAACTCGGTGCCCTTCTGGAGGTTGTTGAGGTTCACCACATAGGCGTTGTGGTGCTTGCCGTGGTGGTACTCCAGAGTCTCGCGGCTGTAGTGGGGAGCCAGATCATCCAGTCCATAGGGCAGCGGAGGCAGGGTGTGTTCCATGGGGTTTCCTCGTTGAAAGTTGTGTTGTTTGACACCTGCGAAGGGCGGTGCCTTCGCCGGAATGGGCATTGTAGGTAAGCTCAGCGCGCAGTGTCGCTCATGCACCCTTGTCCAGTCCAGTCACAAGGACATCCATGCGCCCGTCGGCCAGCCGCGCCTGCAGCGACGCGCCCACCTGCGTCTGCCCGATGCCCGTGATGGCACGGCCCTGGGCATCGGTCAGGTAGGCATAACCGCGCTCGAGCACCAGTTGCGGGTCCAGGTGGGTGAGCGCGGTTGCGCACCGGTCCAGCCGTCGCTGTTGCCGCTGCAGGTACTGCGCCGCCGACTGCTCCAGCACTGGCGACAGACGCTGCAGCTGTCCGCGCCGGCGCTCCAGCGACAGCCGCAGCGCGCCCTGCAGGCGGTGCTCCAGGCTCAGCAGGCGCTGCCGGCCTTCGTGCAAACGCGCGGACGGACGCCCCAGCCGCTGGGCGATGCGATCGAGCCGCTGGGCGCGCGTGTCGAGGTTCTGCAGCATCAGATCGCTCAGGCGCGAACCCAGCCACTGCAAAGCGGCCAGTTGCTCGTCGCGCGCCGGCGTGCACAGCTCGGCCGCCGCGGTGGGCGTGGGCGCGCGCAGGTCCGAGGCGAAATCGACCAGGGTGAAGTCGGTTTCGTGACCCACGCCGGTGATCACCGGCATGGGCACGGCCACCACGGCACAGACCACGCGCTCGTCGTTGAAGCTCCACAGATCCTCGATCGAGCCGCCGCCACGCACCAGCAGCAGCACATCGCACTCACCCGAGGCGTGGCGGCCCGCCGCCTGCCGCAGGGCAGCGACGATCTCGTCGGGCGCGGAGGCGCCCTGCACCGACGCCGGATAGATGGTCACCGGCACATGGGGCGCGCGCCGGCGCAGCGTCGTGACGACGTCGCGCAGCGCTGCGGCCCCGAGCGAGGTGACGACACCGATGCCGCGTGGAAAACGCGGCGGCACCCGCTTGCGCCCGGCATCGAACAGGCCCTCGGCCTCCAGCTTGGCCTTCAGGCGCAGGAACTGCTCGTACAGACTGCCCAGGCCGGCCGGCTGCAGGCGCTCGACGATCAACTGCAGGTCGCCGCGGGGGCCGTACAGGTCCAGCCGCCCCTGTGCCTCGACCACCATGCCTTCGCCCGGCTGGAACTTCAGGCCGTCGGCCGAGCGCCGGAACATGGCGCAACGGATCTGGCCCGCACTGTCCTTGAGCGAGAAATAGCAATGCCCGCTGGACGCGCGGGAAAAGCCCGAAATCTCGCCGCGCACCGTGACCGGATTGAACCGGGCCGCCAAAGTGTCAGCAATGGCGCGCAACAGCGGGCCAACTGCCCACACAGCCCTTGAAGATCCGGCATCGGAGATGAAAAACCCTTCAGCCACCAGCGTCTCCGGGCAGGATGTGTCCACAACCCGCATGAATCCAGGGATTCACTGCAAAAACACCCGTCAATCCAAGAATCTTCGTACAACCCATTGATTTATATGACTTTTTTTGTGCCTAATTGTTAAGCAAACCCATGAATGGCGCTCTGACCAAGGCCTGGCGGCGTCGGCCCACAGGGTTTTTCACAAAGTTATCCACAGAATCTGTGCAAGAACGCCGGTGGTGAGGGCGATGGGTGCGGGCGCGCCGCGCGGGCAGATGCGCCGGCCGGCTGCGTCATAATGGCCGCCGGTTGCCGCCCGCAGCGGGCGGCATGTCGTCGGGAGCCCCGTTTTGCTGTCCATCATACAAGCCGCCGGTTGGCCGATCTGGCCCTTGATCATCTGCTCGGTTCTGGGCCTGGCCCTGATCATTGAACGTTTCATCAGCCTCAAGGCCTCGCGCATCCTGCCGGCCAAGCTGCTGGATGAAGCGATCCAGGTTTCCCGCGACGGCATTCCCTCGCCCGATGTGGTCAGGCAGCTCGAACAGAACTCGATGCTCGGTGAGGTGCTCGCCAGCGGCTTCCGGACCTTCAACAACAACCCTTATGCGACCGAGGCCGATCTGCAGGCCAACATGGAGTCCACCGGCCGCCTGGTCGCTGCCCGGCTGCAGAAATACCTGGGTGCGCTGGCCACGATCGCGTCGGCGGCACCGCTGATCGGCCTGCTCGGCACCGTGGTGGGCATGATCGAGATTTTTGCGTCGCAGGGCGGTCACGGTGGCATGGGCACCATGCCCGGTGGCGGCGACCCGTCACAACTGGCCCGGGGCATCTCCATCGCCCTGTACAACACGGCCTTCGGTCTGATCATCGCCATCCCGGCGCTGATCTTCTGGCGCTACTTCCGCGCCCGGGTGGACACCTACCTGCTGGGCATGGAGGTCGCCTCAGACCGTTTCGCCCGCCACCTGCTGACCCTGCACAAGTAATCCGGAAGGAGCGGCACCGGCATGAATTTCCGTCAAGGCAACCGGGATGAGCCGGAGATCAACCTCATTCCGTTCATCGACATCCTGCTGGTCGTCCTCATTTTCCTGATGCTGACCACGACCTACAGCAAGTTCACTGAACTGCAGGTCAATCTGCCCGTGGCCGATGCCCAGCCACCGAAGGACAACCCGCAGGAGATCGTGGTGTCGGTGGCCAGTGACGGGCGCTATGCCATCAACCGGGAGGCGGTGGATGGCGGCAGCATCGACCACCTCGTGCAAGCCCTGCGTGCGGCCGCCAAGGCCGACGATCCGGTGGTCGTTGTCAGTGCCGACGCCGCAGCGACGCACCAGTCGGTGATCAATGTGATGGATGCGGCGCGCCGTGCCGGGCTGGTCCAGATCACCTTTGCCACGCAGCGGCCCGGCGGCGGCCACTGACCTCCATGCCGTCCCCCCGCCGAGCCGCCCGCTGGTCTGCCCTGTGGCGGCGGGCCAGCGAGCGGCGAGGCGCCCTTGCCCACGCCCTGCTGCCACTGGCCTGGTTGTACGGCAGATTGGCGCGCCAGCGGCGCGCGGCGTTCCTGTCCGACGCGACCCGGACATCCCGCTTGCCGGTGCCCGTCATCGTCGTGGGCAACGTGATCGCCGGTGGTGCAGGCAAGACACCCACCGCCATCGCGCTGATCCGCCACCTGCTCTCGCGCGGACACCGCCCCGGCCTGGTCTCGCGCGGCTACGGCCGGCGGGGCGATGACGTCCTTTTGCTGCCGCAGGTGCCGGACCCGGTGCTGCATGGCGACGAGCCGTCGCTGATCCGGCAGGCCACCGGCGTTCCCGTGTGTGTGGGAGCCGATCGGGTCGCGGCGGCCCGGATGCTCCTTGAGCGACATCCCGACATCAGCGTGCTGGTCTGCGACGACGGCCTGCAGCACTACGCCCTGGGGAGGGACATTGCCATCGCCGTCTTCGACGACCGGGGCGTTGGCAACGGCTGGCTGCTGCCTGCGGGGCCGCTGCGCGAGCCCTGGCCGCCAGGCGCCATCGACAGGCTGTCGCCCCATCTGCTGTTGCGCCAGGGGCGCGGGCCTGGTCCTGCACGGCCCTTGCCTGAGGTTCCGGGCATCCCTCTTTTTCACGCCCGCCGCCGGCTGGGCGATACGGTGCACTGGGCCGACGGAAGCACCAGCCCGCTGGCATCACTGGACACCACCCCTGTGACCGCGCTGGCCGGCATCGCGCGGCCTGAGGTCTTTTTCGACATGCTGCGCGAACAGGGAATCCAGCCTTCCGGCCTGATCGCGCTGCCTGACCATGCCCGGGCCGATGTGTTCGAAGAGGCATTGTCGGCAGTAGAAGGCACTGTCCTGTGTACCGAAAAGGACGCGGTCAAGCTGTTTCCCTGGTGGCAGGCCCACCCCCGGCGCGACCGCTGGCGCATGGGCGCCATTGCGCTCGTCACGGACATCGATCCCCGCTTCTTCGAGGCGCTGGACACCCGGCTGGCTGCCTGCGCGGCCGGCGCACTATCATCCGACCATGGACACCAAACTGCTTGAAATGCTGGTCTGCCCCGTGACCAAGGGCCCGCTGCGCTTCGACCGCGAACGCCAGGAATTGGTCTCGCGCAGTGCCCGGCTGGCCTACCCTGTGCGCGACGGCATGCCCATCCTCCTGGAGCACGAGGCGCGTACCCTCAGTGACGAAGAAATCGAGTCCCTCGCGCCGACCCCACGCGCACCATGAGGCCCACCGCCGTACCGCCCGCGGGCGCGGCTGCCAGCGAACCCGCTTTCACCGTCCTGATTCCGGCACGCCGGGCCTCGACCCGCCTGCCCGACAAGCCGCTGGCCGACATCGAGGGCCTGCCCATGGTCGTGCGCGTGGCACGGCAGGCCGCGCTCGGCGGTGCCCGGCGCTGCGTGGTCGCGGCCGACGACCCGGCCATCATCGACGCCTGCGCGCGCCATGCCGTCGAGGCCGTACTGACCCGGCAGGACCACGCCAGTGGCAGCGACCGGCTGGCCGAGGCCTGTGCCCTGCTCGGACTCGACGGCGACGACATCGTGGTCAACGTCCAGGGCGATGAACCCCTGATCCCTGCCACACTGATCAGTGCGGTCGCGCGCCTGCTTGCCGAGCGCAGCGATTGCGTCATGAGTACGGCGGCGCATCCCATCGGGCAGTGGAGCGAATTTCTCAACCCCAATGTGGTGAAGGTGGTCACGGACCACCGGGCGACGGCCCTGTATTTCAGCCGTGCACCCATTCCATGGTGGCGCGATGGCATGACCGGCACCCCCGCGGCCGGCGACCCCTTGTCCGATCCGCCGCCGCTGCGCCACATCGGCATCTACGGTTACCGCGCCGGGTTTCTGCGCCGTTTTCCTGGCCTGGGCCAGGCCGCCGTGGAGACCTGCGAGTCGCTCGAGCAGTTGCGGGTACTCTGGCACGGCGAGCGCATCGCCGTGCACCTGGCCGAAGACAGCCCGGGGCCTGGCGTTGACACGCCGGAAGACCTGGAGCGCGTTCGCGCCATCATTCGGGCAAGCCTGTAAGCCAACGCCAATAAGCACATGCTATCCTCGTTGGTTGACTCGGCTGCCTGCTGAGGGCCGGCGGCTGCGGCTGCCTGGAGACGGCAGCCCTACCGAATCGCTATCAAAGACAAAGGAAACCGATGAGACTCATTCTCCTGGGAGCACCCGGCGCCGGCAAGGGCACCCAAGCCACGTTCATCTGCCAGAAATACGGCATTCCCCAGATCTCGACCGGCGACATGTTGCGTGCAGCCGTCAAGGCCGGCACTCCGCTGGGCCTGCAGGCCAAGGCGGTGATGGAGTCTGGCGGGCTGGTCAGCGATGACCTGATCATCAATCTGGTGAAGGAACGTATTGCGCAGCCTGACTGCGCGCAAGGCTTCCTGTTCGACGGTTTCCCGCGCACCATTCCGCAAGCCGACGCCATGAAGGCCGCCGGCGTGAAGCTGGACTACGTGCTGGAAATCGACGTCCCCTTTGACGCCATCATCGAGCGCATGAGCGGCCGCCGCTCCCATCCCGCCTCGGGCCGTACCTACCACGTCAAGTTCAATCCGCCCAAGGTCGAGGGCAAGGACGACGTGACGGGTGAACCCCTGGTGCAACGCGACGATGACAAGGAAGAAACCGTCAAGAAGCGCCTTGAGGTCTACAGCGCCCAGACCCGCCCACTGGTCGATTACTACAGCAGTTGGGCCAGCCAGGACCCCGCCAACGCTCCCAAGTACCGTGCCATCAGCGGCACGGGAACGGTCGAGGAAATCACCGCGCGTGCGCTGGCGGCACTGGCCGACTGAACCCGGGGGCTTCCGCCCGGTTCGAACCAGGCCCGGCTTCGCCGGGCTTTTTCTTTTTCATAGCAGCGCCAACGCCAACGACAGGCGGGCCTTGATCACCGAAGGTTCGGCCAGGGGCCAGTCGCCGCCGCTGCGCCCGCTGGTCACCGGCCGGCCGAGGGCACAGCGGGTGCCGCGCCAGACCACCACCCCTTGCGCCTGTGCCTCCTCCAGCGCCTCGGCCAGCGCCGTGTGCACCGTGCCATTGCCGGTACCGGCGACAACCAGCCCGCGCAAGGGCGGGATATCGCCCCCCGGGGCCGCCAGCAGGCTGCGCACCAGATGGCCTTGGGCATCGGCGTGGCTGAACACCAGTTCGACCCGGGGCAAGGCGCGCACACCCTGCACCCGCGCCCACAAGCCCGGATCGGCCCGGCCGGGAACGGACTGGCGGAACAACCGGAGCTCGCCGGCCTCGATCACGCCCAGCGGCCCGGCGTCGCCAGACCCGAAAGCGTCGAGACGCCAGGTATGGACCTTGGTCACATCCTGCGCCGCGTGCAGCCTGCCAGCGCACACCACCACCACCCCGCCGATCCGCCCGTCCGCCGCCACACGCAAGGCATCGTTGAGGTTCTGCGGCCCATCGGGCATGAGCGCCGTTGCCGGGCGCATGGCGCATGTCAGCACCACCGGCTTGGTCGGCGCCAGTACCTGATGCAAAAACCAGGCGGTTTCCTCCAGGGTATCGGTGCCGTGGGTAATCACCATGCCCGCGACCTCCGGTCTCGCCAGATGGTGTGCCACACGCTGCCCGAGCCGCTGCCAGATCGCCAGCGTCATGTCCTTGCTGTCGGTTTGCGCCACCTGTTCGTGCTCGGCGACCAGGCCGGCGGGCAGCGACAGACCGGCCAGCAGGTCGGCCACCGGTACCACACCAGCGGTGTAGCCAATTTCATCCGTGACGCTCTGCGCGCGCCCGGCGATCGTCCCCCCCGTGCCCAGCACGGCCACTTTCTTCACTGATACCTCACGGTTCACTTGCATTTCCTCTCGAGCTGATGAAAAATACAGGTACTGGATATTCAAACAGCTCCCAACGAGGCTTCCATGTCCGAACTGCCGACCACCCCCAAACTCACTGCGCGCCAGCAACAGATCCTGACGCTGATCCAGACGGCCATCGCGCGCACCGGTGCGCCACCGACCCGTGCCGAGATTGCCAGCGAGCTGGGCTTCAAATCGGCCAATGCCGCCGAAGAGCATCTGCAGGCACTGGCGCGCAAGGGCGTGATCGAACTGCTCAGCGGAACCTCGCGTGGCATCCGTCTGCGCAGCGAAGACCTGCGATCGATCAACGCGGCCCGCCAGCTTACACTGCCCGGCCTCGCACAGTTGGCCCTGCCTCTGATCGGCCGCGTCGCGGCAGGCTCGCCCATCCTCGCGCAAGAGCACGTGGATCAAACCTATCACGTCGAAAGCAGCCTGTTTGCCCGTCAACCCGACTACCTGCTGCGGGTTCGTGGTATGTCGATGCGTGACGCCGGCATCATGGACGGCGATCTGCTGGCGGTGCAGTCCACACGCGAGGCACGCAATGGGCAGATCGTCGTGGCCCGTCTGGGTGACGACGTCACCGTCAAGCGTTTCATGCGCCACCCGGACCACATCGAGCTGATCGCCGAAAACCCCGATTACCGCAGCATCGTGGTCAGTGACGACGAACCTTTCGAGATCGAGGGGCTGGCCGTTGGCCTGATCCGCAACAGCTTCGTGATCTGACTCGTTCAACCGGCCTTGCAGGTGGCGGGCGTTGCGTCGCGGGACACCGCCGCGCAACCCTGTGGGGTCGGCTGTTGCCCAATCTCGCCTGTGTTCAACGCCTATCGAGGAGTTTCACATGGGATTTCGCTTCAACAAACCCAGCAGCTGGCGCGCGCCCCTGCAGATCATCGACAGCTTGCTGCCGCCCCAGGTCACTGTGCAGCATGCTCCGCCACTGGTCGCGCACTGCCTGCGCTCGTTCCAGCGCGCCGGCTGGCTGGGCAAGACCCGCAACAAGATCGGCGGTGTGCCGGCTGCGCCCGTTGACGGCACCGGCAAGCGCACTGCTGCGGCCCAGTGCACCGATGCCCGGGCACCACTGCCGGTGCGGGTCATCCACACCCCCGAACAACCCATTGTCCTGCCCCGCCGCCCGGGCGCACGGGTGGTCATCTCGGGCCGCATGGCCGACGTCTGTGCGGAGCTCGAACGCCTGGCCGCCATGGAAGCCCGTACCAGCCGCGCCTGAACCCTTCAATCACGAGAGCACATACACCGACAGCGCGCACGCGCGACGCATCCGGCCGCAGGTGTCGCCCCTCTCCAGGTACCGCTCGGCGGCGCAAGGGGGAGTGCACAATACCCGGATGAACATTGTCATTCTTGACGACTACCAGGATGCTGTGCGCAAGCTGCGCTGCGCCGACAAGCTCGAGCCCTATCCCGCCAAGGTGTTCACCAACACGGTCAAGGGTGTCGGGCAACTGGCGGTTCGGCTGCGTGATGCGGACGTTCTGGTGCTCATCCGCGAGCGCACGGCGATCACCAGGCAACTGGTTGAGAAGCTGCCCCGCCTGAAGCTGATTGTCCAGACCGGACGTGTGGGCAAACACCTCGATATCCAGGCCTGTACCGAACGCGGCATTGCCGTTTGTGAAGGGCTGAGTTCGCCCGTGTCCACCGCAGAACTCACCTGGGCACTGATCATGTCGTCCATGCGGCGCATACCGCAGTATGTGTCCAACCTCAAGCACGGCGCCTGGCAGCAGTCTGGCCTGAAGTCGGGGTCCATGCCACCGAACTTCAGTCTGGGCACCGTGCTCAGCGGGCGAACGCTCGGCATCTGGAGCTACGGCCGCATCGGCTCGCTTGTGGCGGGCTACGGCCGTGCCTTCGGCATGCGCGTGCTGGTCTGGGGCAGCGACGATGCCCGCCAGCGAGCCATCAACGACGGCTTCGAAGTGACGCCCACCCGCCAGGCCCTGTTTGAGGAGGCCGACGTGCTGTCGCTGCACCTTCGCCTGAGCGAGAGCAACGTCGGCTGTGTCACGCTTGATGATCTGTCCTGCATGAAGCCCACCGCCCTGCTGGTGAACACCTCGCGCGCCGAGCTGATCGAGCCCGAGGCCTTGCTGACCGCCCTGAACCGCGGCCGGCCGGGCATGGCGGCCATTGACGTGTTCGAGTCCGAACCCATCCTGCAAGGGCACGCCCTGCTGCGGCTGGAAAACTGCATCTGCACACCGCACATTGGCTACGTGGAACAAGACAACTACGAGATCCTGTTTTCATCCGCCTTCGACAACGTGGTGAACTTCATCAAGGGGACGCCGACCAACGTGGTCAACCCGGGCGCACTGCAGGTACGCCGATAAAGCGGAACCCATCGCCGCTGGCCCCTCTGCTTGCGGGGGTGGCGGTCTATGGCCGACCTGCGCTCTGATCGCCCCTGTCCGGTGGCAGGAAATCCAGCAATTCGAAATCGATCAGGTTGTCGGACATATCGCCTGCAGGCACCTGCCGTGTACCGGCCATCGGCGCCTCAGGCGCCGGATCCTCGGTCAAAGCGATGTCGAACACGTCAGCATCTGCCAGGTCATCCAGATCGATATCCAGACCAGCATTGGGCGATACAGGCGCCAGGTCATCGCTCAGGAATTCGGACGTCTTGTCCGGCCAAGCCTCGCGTTCCGGCTCTGGCGCACCCGGTGCCCGGGATGCGGCAGCGTTCAGGGGTTTGAGCGCGGTGTGCTGGAAGTCGTTGGGCATGTCACCTTGCGAGGCTTCACGCTGGATCATGTCCTTGGCAAGGGCGTGCAGCAGCAGCAACTCGCGGTAGGCTTCCAGGTCGAAGACTTCTTCGTCGGCGGCATGGTTGTCGCGGAAGATGGACCGCTCGATCACCTCCAGCACCTTCGGCTGGGGCCAGAGTGCCTGGATCCGGCTGAATGCTTTTTCGTACGACTCCAGTCCGCGACTGTGGGTCGAGTATTGCTCGAACGGTGGCGCGCCGGCATTGAACACCTGGTTGAAGTCGGCTCGCAGGGCTTCGTATGCATCGCGATGGCCCAGCTGGTGGTAGATTTTGAACAGGTCGAGATAGGTCAGCGGGCTCGGTTCGTGGCTTTCGTCCAGGTGTTCGCGCAGGACACGGATGGCCTGCTCGTGCTCACCAAGCGACATGAAGAAGTCGGCCTGCTGCTGGACATCAAAAAGTTCCTCGGTCGCCAGCGACCGGGCGGCGCTCGCCGGTGCCGGCGCCGGGGCCAGTCCGCCCCCCACCCCAGCCGGTGCCGGACGGTTCGATTTCACCGCCGCCTGAGTCGACGACAACACATCGCCCGGTGAAAAGTCGTCGTCTCCCAGGGTCAGTTCGATATCGACTGGCGTGGCTGGGCGCCGACTGACCTTGCGCGTGCGCGGCAAGGCGGTCACAGCCCCGTCGGTTCGGGAGGCACCACGCCCCACCGCTGCGCCCGCCCAGGACGGCACGCCGGTGTCTTCGCCCTGGGGCGCTGCACGCCGGCGCCACAGTGTCACGACCAGCAACAGTGCCAACAGCATCGCACCGGCAAGCACATAGCCGATCCAGCGCCAGCGCTCGCCTGTTTGAAGACGGGCTTCGAGCACCTCCACCTGCGCGCGCTGGCGGGCCTCCCGTTCGCGCCAGGCCTTCGATTCGGTCTCCAGCGTCTCCAGCCGCTGCTGGTCGCGCAAGATGGTGTCCGGCGCCACGTTGATGGCCTTCCACAACTGGATTGCAGCCAGCCGTGCGTCGGGGTTGGTCGCCTCCGGATCGGACAGCAACCGGGGCGTCAGCCGGAGCACCGGATCGCGCTCGGCGGTCAGGTCGATGTCGAGGAGGTCCAACTCAAGACGGTGCTCCGCCGGTTTGGCCGAAGCGGGCGCGGATTGGCGCACCAGGCTGGTACGCGGCCCGGCCTTCGGTGCCGCCACCGGCGGGGTTGCCTGATTGGCGGCGCGAGACGGGCGCGGGGGCATGGCGGGCGCACCCGCACTGCCTGGCAAGGCCACCATCGGCACATTCGCCGATGGTGCCATCGACGTCGCGGTGCCCTCCTCCGGCCGCTCGCGTGCGATCACCGCCTCGCTGACCGGATCGGCCAGCAGCACATAGCGCCGGGAAAAGATCGACGTGCATCCGATACCAACGGTGACGGTGACGATCGGTTCGTTGACGGGCTGTGACGACCGGATGTGCAGTATGGCGTCGGTCCCGGATGCGCCAGCCTGCAGTGAACTCGTCACATTGCTGGCAAGTACCTGGCTGTCCCCATAGAACACATCGGGCTTGACGCACAGCGCGCCGGGGTTCTCGCCCGGTGCCAGCGTGACATGCACCCGAAAATCCAGCGGGCGCCCCAGCAACGCTGCTCCATTGTGCGAGCCGAGCGTCGCCGCGGGGCTGCCCAGCGTGGTTGATAGCAAAATGGAGCCCAGCCAATAATGGCGCACGTCGCATGTCCTTTTGTTTGGGATTTGTACATTTTGTCATAATCTGCCGCTTTTATCCGCGAAATAATACTTAAATATGCAAATTATTTTCAGCAAAGTTGGGGTGATCGGTGCGGGTGCCATGGGACGGGGCATCGCCCAAATGGCAGCACAGGCCGGCAGCGAAGTGATGTTGCTCGATGTCCAGGCCGGTGCAGCCGAGACCGCCAAGAAAGCCATTGAGGGAGCGTGGCAGAAGCTGGAGGACAAAGGCAAGATTGCCCAGGGACAGGCCCGGACATGGAGTGCCCAACTGAAGGTGGCCGGCTCGCTGTCCGACATGGCTTCTTGCCAGTTGGTGGTGGAAGCTGTGGTCGAAAAGCTCGACCTCAAGCGGCAGTTGTTCGGTGAACTCGAAGACATCGTGGCCGACGATGCCGTCCTGGCGACCAACACCTCCTCGCTGTCCGTGACCGCCATCGCCGCCGGTCTGCACCGGCCGGGACGCTTTGCGGGCTACCACTTCTTCAATCCTGTGCCGCTGATGAAAGTGGTGGAAGTGATTGCCGGCCTGAAAACCGACCCTGCCGTGTGCCAGCAGTTGACCGCTTATGCACGCCAGTTCGGCCACACGCCGGTGGCGGCGCAGGACACACCCGGTTTCATCGTCAACCACGCCGGGCGCGGCTATGGTACCGAGGCCCTGCGCACGGTGGGCGAGAAGGTGGCCGACTTCGCCACCATCGACCGCATCCTCAAGGACCAGATGGGCTTCCGGCTCGGTCCCTTTGAGCTGTTCGACCTGACGGCACTGGACGTGTCTCACCCGGTGATGGAGTCGATCTACCACCAATACTATGAGGAAGCGCGCTACCGCCCCAGCGTGATCACGGCGCAGCGTCTGGCCGGCGGGATTGTGGGCAAAAAGGTCGGCGAAGGCTTTTACCGCTATACCGATGGCAAGGCCGAAGTGCCCGCAGAGCCACCTGTGCCGGCGGTCGCGTCGCTGCCACCGGTGTGGGTATCGCCCAAGGCCGCGCGCCGGCAGGCGCTGTACCAGCTGCTCAAACAGTTTGGTGCCCGCATCGAAACCGCGCAGACCCCGTCCGAGCAGGCGCTGATCCTGGTGGCACCGCTGGGCATGGACGTGACCACGCTGGCCGCCGTCGAACGGCTCGACGCCACGCGCACCATCGGCATCGACATGCTGCTCGATGACAGCGCGACCAAGCGCCGTGTGCTGGCCACCAACCCGGCCACGCGGCCTGACATGCGCGATGCGGCTCACGCCTTGTTCGCCACGGACGGCAAACCGGTCAGCGTGATCCGCGACAGCGGCGGCTTCGTCACGCAACGCGTGGTGGCCACCATCATCAACATCGCTGCCGACATGTGCCAGCAAGGCATCTGCACGCCGGCAGACCTGGATCTGGCCGTCACGCTGGGTCTGGGTTACCCGATGGGGCCGCTGGCCATGGGCGACCACATCGGCCCGACCAATGTGCTCGAGGTCCTGTTCAATCTGCAGACGGTGTATGGTGATCCGCGCTACCGCCCATCGCCCTGGCTGCGCCGGCGCGGCGCCCTGGGCCTGAGCCTGCTGCACGAAGAGATTTGAGCGGCACCCACCACCCCAACACCACAACAGGAGACAAGACACCATGGGCGCCAGCCTCAAGAGCCACAGTCAGGGCCAGACCCTGGTCCTGACCATCAGCAACCCGGAAAGCCGCAATGCCCTTGGGCCCGAGATCTACGCCGCCGGCGTCGAGGCCCTGACAGCGGCGGAATCCAATCCCGATGTCCGTTCGGTCATCATCACCGGCGAGGGCGCGCATTTCTGCGCAGGCGGCAATCTGCAGCGCCTGCTGGGCAATCGCCAGCAGCCCCCTGAGGTACAGGCCCGCAGCAACGAAGGGCTGAACCACTGGATCGAGGCCATTCATGCCTGCCCCAAGCCGGTCATCGCCGCCGTCGAAGGTGCCTGCGCCGGCGCCGGCTTCTCGCTCGCTCTGGCCTGTGACCTGATCGTCGCGGCACGCGACAGCATCTTCGTGATGGCCTACAGCAGTGTCGCGCTGTCGCCCGATGGTGGCGCCAGCTGGAGCCTGATGCGCGCCGTGCCACGCGCCACCGCCCTGGAACTGCTGCTCCTGGGCGAACGAGCCAGCGCAGAGCGCCTGCACCAGCTCGGTGTGGTCACGCGGGTGGCCGAGCCGGCGGCGGCCCTGTCCGACGCGCTGGCACTGGTCGAGCGGCTCAACCAGCGCGCGCCCAATGCATTGGCCAGCATCAAGGAGTTGGCCAACGAAGCGCTCACCGTGCCTTTGCACACGCAACTGGCCTCTGAACGCGACCACTTCGTTCGCAATCTCCATCATGGCAACGGCGGCGAAGGCATCCAGGCCTTCCTGGAGCGCCGCCAGCCCCAGTACCGCTAGTTCTGCCCACTTGACGCTTCCGAGCCCGCGGCGTCCCTGGGGTGACAGTCACGGGCATCACCAGTCACTCATAAGACAGCCCATGGACGAACCGATTCTGACAATGGAAGAACGCGACGCGATCAATGGTGGTCGCTGGTTCCAAAGTCTCTCTCCTTCTCTGCGGCACGACATCCTCCGATGCGCCTACGTCAAACGCTTCAAAGACGGCGACCTGATCGTCGCACGCGGCGACCCGCCCTCCGAATGGTCGGCCGTGGCCAAGGGTGCGGTGCGTGTGAGCTCGACCTCGCTGTCGGGCAAGCAGATCACGCTGACCTACGTCGAGCCGGGTGTCTGGTTCGGCGATGTGGCCATGTTCGACGGCGACCGCCGCACCCACGACGCCTATGCCCACGGGCACACCACCATGCTGTGCGTGGCCCGCAACGACTTCCAGAAAATCCTGGCCACGCACGTGGAGTTGTACGAAGCGCTGATGCGCCTGCAGGCACGCCGCATCCGCACCCTGTTCGGCCTGGTCGAAGACCTCAACACGCTGCCGCTGCGCGCGCGACTGGCCAAGCAATTGCTGCATCTGGTGCGCAGCTACGGCGTGCCCTGCCTGGCCGACGGCAACGAGATGCGCATCGGCCTGCAACTGGCTCAGGAGGAGTTGGCCCAGTTGCTGGGTGCCTCGCGCCAACGGGTGAACCAGGAACTCAAGGCCATGGAACGCGAAGATGCGATCCGCATCGAACAAGGCGGCCTGGTCATCCGCAACCGCGCCGTGCTGATGCGCATCATCGAAGCCTGAGACGGTCCTCTGCGCCGCCTGGCAAGGAGGCACCCTTCGCGATTGCGCCTGCCGTCGCGGGTCTTTCCATCCCTGGCAGGATTCCGTTATGAGCGACAACACACAGTTCACCGGTACCCGCCCGGTTTCCGGCCAGCACGCCTTCGACACCGCGGCCCTGCAGGCCTGGCTCGGCGAGCACCTGCCCGGCTTCGCCGGTCCGCTGGGCGTCGAGATGTTCAAGGGCGGCCAGTCCAACCCGACCTACAAGCTCGTCACGCCGCAGCGTGCCTACGTGATGCGCGCCAAACCCGGGCCGGTCGCCAAGCTGCTGCCCTCCGCGCACGCCATCGAGCGCGAGTACCGCGTCATGAGCGCCCTGCACGGAACGGATGTGCCGGTGGCGAAGATGCTCGTGCTGTGTGAGGACGAATCCGTCATCGGCCGCGCGTTCTACGTCATGGAGTGCATTGAGGGCCGCGTGCTGTGGGAGCAGTCGCTGCCCGACGCCAGCCGCGAGCAGCGCGGCGCGATCTACGACGAGATGAACCGCGTCATGGCCGCCCTGCATACTGTGCGGCCTGCCGAAATCGGCCTGGCCGACTACGGCAAACCGGGCAACTACTTCGAGCGCCAGATCAACCGCTGGACCCGGCAATACCAGGCCTCGGCCGATGGAGCCGGCGAGCTTTCGCAGCCGATTGCCGAGATGGAGAAACTCATCGAGTGGCTGCCCGGTCACATACCGGCTATGGCGCGCGACGAATCCATGGTTTCCATCGTGCATGGCGACTACCGCCTGGACAACCTCATGTTCCATCCGAGCGAGCCGCGCATCCTGGCCGTGCTCGACTGGGAACTGTCCACGCTCGGGCATCCGCTGGCCGACTTCAGCTACCACTGCATGTCCTGGCACATCCCGCCGGGGGCCTTTCGCGGCATTGCCGGTCTGGACCTGCCGGCGCTGGGTATCCCGTCGGAAGACGAGTACATCGCCCGCTACTGCGAGCGCACGGGCTTTGCCACGCCGGCGCAACTCAAGGCCGACTGGAACTTCTACCTGGCCTACAACATGTTCCGGCTGGCCGCCATCCTGCAAGGCATCGCCAAACGTGTGGAGGCCGGCACCGCCGCCAGCGCCCAGGCCCGCGCCTCGGCGCAAAGTGCGCGCCCCCTGGCCGTCATGGCCTGGCAGTTCGCGCAACAGGCCTGAGCAAGGCCTGCCCCTTTTTTTCCACGACCTGACCCAAGGACACTTTCATGCATTTCGATTACAGCGACAAGGTCAAGGCGATGCGCGAGCGTCTGCTCGCCTTCATGGACGAACACATCTACCCGAACGAAGGACGCTTCTTCGCTGAAATCGCGGCCAACCGCGCCAAGGGCAACGCGTGGATACCCACGACCCTGATCGAGGAGCTCAAGCCCAAAGCCCGCGAAGCCGGGCTCTGGAACCTGTTCCTGCCGCAAAGCAAGCGCGCGCCCGAAGGTCTGAGCAACCTGGAATACGCACCGATGTGCGAGATCATGGGCCGCGTGCCGTTTGCCGCCGAAGTCTTCAACTGCTCGGCGCCCGACACCGGCAACATGGAGACGCTGGAGCGCTACGCCAGTGAGGAGATCAAGGACGAATGGCTCGAACCCCTGCTGCGGGGCGAGATCCGCTCGGCCTTTCTGATGACGGAGCCCGAGGTGGCCTCCTCCGATGCCACCAACATCCAGTGCCGCATCGAGCGCGACGGCGACGACTACGTCATCAACGGCCGCAAGTGGTGGTCGTCCGGCGCCGGCGACCCGCGCTGCGCGGTCTACATCGTCATGGGCAAGACCGACCCCGAAGCGCCGCGCCACTCGCAGCAGAGCATGATCGTGGTGCCGGCCAACTCGCCGGGTGTCGAGGTGGTGCGGCCGCTGAGCGTGTTCGGCTACGACGACGCACCGCACGGCCACATGGAGGTGGTGCTGCGCAACGTCCGCGTGCCCGCTCGCAACCTGCTGCTGGGCGAAGGCCGCGGCTTCGAGATCGCCCAGGGGCGCCTGGGGCCGGGCCGCATCCACCACTGCATGCGCTCCATCGGCGCCGCCGAGCGCGCCCTGGAACTCATGTGCAAGCGCCTGAGCAGCCGCGTGGCCTTCGGCAAGCCGATCTCGTCCCAGTCGGTGTGGCACGAGCGCATCGCCGATGCGCGCATCAAGATCGAGCAGGCACGCCTGCTGACCCTGAAGGCCGCCTACATGATGGACACGGTGGGCAACAAGGTGGCCAAGGCCGAGATCGCCATGATCAAGGTGGTGGCACCCAGCATGGCGTGCGAGATCATCGACATGGCCATCCAGGCGCACGGCGGTGGCGGCGTCAGCGACGACTTCCCGCTGGCATACTCTTATGCCAACCAGCGCACCCTGCGTCTGGCCGACGGCCCCGACGAGGTCCACCGCAACGCCATCGCCAAGCTGGAACTGGCCAAGCACATGGCTACCCGGGGCGAGGTGGAGATGCCCGTCACCCGCGGCTGCTGACAGTGCCTGGTGCCGTCTGAAGGGGGCTTCGGCCCCCTGTTGCATTGAAGGAGTCTGCCGATGATCGACGTCTATTCCTGGCCCACCCCCAACGGCCACAAGGTTCACATCATGCTGGAGGAATGCGGCCAGCGCCTCGGCCGTGACTGGCAGGTCCACGCGGTCGACATCGGCAAAGGTGACCAGTTCAACCCTGCCTTCCTGGCCATCAGCCCGAACAACAAGATCCCGGCCATGACCGATCCGAATGGCCCGGACGGCAAGCCGATCAGCCTGTTCGAGTCGGGCGCCATCCTCGTCTACCTCGCATCCAAGTTCGGCAAGCTCCTGCCCCGCTCGGACCGCCAGAAGTTCGAAGTGCTGCAATGGCTGATGTTCCAGATGGGCGGCGTGGGCCCGATGCTGGGCCAGGCGCACCACTTCCGCATCTACGCGCCCGAGCAGGTCGAGTACGCAATCAACCGCTACACCAATGAGGCTCGGCGCCTGTACGGCGTGATGGACCGATGCCTGAAGGACCGCAAGTTCATCGCCGGCAACCAGTACACCATCGCCGACATCGCCATCTTCCCCTGGCTGCGCAGCTGGCAGAACCAGGGCATCGACTGGGCCGACTACCCGCGCCTGAAGGACTGGTTCGACCGCATCACCGAGCGACCCGCCGTACAACGGGGTGTGGCGGTGCTGGCCGAGGCGCGCAGACCCGTCACCGACGAGCAGTCGCGCTCCATCCTGTTCGGCGAACAGCAGTACGCTCGCCGATAAACGCAGCGCGCCGCAAAAAACCGGGGCGCGGAGCAGGTACAATGGCACATTCAGTCGGAGCGTAGCGCAGCCTGGTAGCGCATCTGCTTTGGGAGCAGAGGGTCGCGAGTTCGAATCCCGCCGCTCCGACCACCCCATAACGAAAGGCCCACTGAGTGGGCCTTTCGTCCTTGTCGGGGTCTCTTTGGCTCCGTCTGCCCGTAGCTCAACTGGATAGAGCAGCTGCCTTCTAAGCAGCAGGTCGGGGGTTCGAGTCCCTCCGGGCAGGCCAATCCCTTACAGCCATTTCTGCATGAACTGTGCGGTTCCCATGGCCGGATCGAGCTGGTAGCCGGCATAGCCAATGCGCTGGTACAGCGTCAGTGCCGGGGTGTTGCCCGAGAGGACTTCCAGCGTCATCTTCACCGCACCGCGCTCGCGCGCCTCGACTTCCGCCGCTTCCAGCATCACCTGAGCAATGCCCCTGCCCCGGTGGCTGGCCAGTACCGCCACATCGTGCACATTGACCAGCGGCCGGCACTTGAAAGTGGAGAATCCTTCGATGCAATTGACCAGGCCCACGGGGGCCTTGCCGTCAAAGGCCAGGATGCTGTAGGCATGCGGACGGGCTGCCAGTTCGGGCACCAGATGCGCACGCGCATAGTCCGACAGTGGCTCACCGCCGCCGGCCGGGTCGCGCGCATAGGCATCGAGCAGCATCACGATGGCCTCGGCATCGGACGGGTCAGCGTAATCGGCCTTGCGGACAGAAAATGCTGCCGCCATCACCCCCCCTGACGGACCGCCTCTGCCAGGCGCTCGGCACAGGCCTTGGCCTGCCCGGCGTCCTGCGCCTCGACCATCACCCGCAGCAGCGGCTCGGTGCCACTGGCCCGGATCAGCACGCGGCCCCGATCACCCAGTTCCGCCTCGACCTTGGCCGTTTCATCGGACAGGCGCGTGTTCGCCTTCCAGTCCTGGCCGGGCTGCAGCCGCACGTTGATGAGCACCTGCGGGAACAGGTCGATGCCGCTGAGCAGTTGCGCCATGTTCTTGCCGCTGTCGACGCAGGCGTGCAGCACCTGCAGGGCCGAGACCAGTCCGTCACCCGTGGTGTGGCGGTCGAGCACCAGCAGGTGCCCCGAGCCCTCCCCGCCCAGCGTCCAGCCACGGCGGTTCAGTTCCTCCAGGACATAACGGTCGCCCACCTTGGCACGCACGAACTCGACGCCCTTGCGGCGGAACGCCAGTTCCACGGCCATGTTGGTCATGAGCGTGCCCACCACGCCCGGCACGTCGATGTCACGCGCAATGCGGTCGGCAGCGATCAGGTACAGCAACTCGTCGCCGTTGAACAGGCGGCCCGTCGCATCCACCATCTGCAAGCGGTCGGCATCGCCATCCAGCGCCACGCCATAGTCGGCACCGTGGGCCTTGACCGCCTCGACGAGCGCCTCGGGGTGGGTGGCGCCCACGCCCTGATTGATGTTCAGGCCATCGGGCGCGCAGCCGATCTTCACCACATCGGCCCCCAGCTCGTGGAACACGGCCGGCGCGATGTGGTACGCGGCGCCGTGTGCCGCATCGACCACGATCTTCAGGCCCTTGAGCGAAAACTGGTGCGGACAGCTGCTCTTGCAGAACTCGATGTAGCGCCCCGCCGCGTCGTCCAGCCGGCGCGCCTTGCCCAGGTTGGCCGAATCGGCCCACACCGGCGCCTCCGCCAGAGCGGCCTCCACGGCCTCCTCCCAGGCGTCAGGCAGCTTGGTGCCCTGCGCACTGAAGAACTTGATGCCGTTGTCGGCGTAGGGGTTGTGGCTGGCACTGATCACCACGCCCAGGCTGGCGCGCTGGGCCCGTGTCAGATAGGCCACGGCCGGCGTCGGCAACGGCCCCAGCAGCAGCACGTCCACGCCGGCCGAGTTGAAGCCGGACTCCAGCGCCGATTCAAGCATGTAGCCTGAAATGCGCGTGTCCTTGCCGATCAACACCGTGGGGCGACCGCCATCGCGATGCAGCACGCGCCCCACCGCATGGGCCAACCGCAGCGCGAAATCCGGAGTGATCGGCGCCTGACCGACGGTGCCACGAATACCGTCGGTGCCGAAATATTGTCTTGCCATAGATAGCCGCCATTTTAGGGGCGGCCTGAGCCCTTGAATGGATCCCGCCGCGCCAGGGTGCCCCCGAATTCCACCGGGACGCCGCTCAGCCCGGTGTGCTCGCGCGGTGGCTGCCCAGCACCAGGCAAGGCACCTCCACCCTGGGCAGCAGCCGTTCCTTGAACGCCGGCTCCTGGTGGTAGCGGATTTTGTCGGCCATCACCGGGTGCGCCATGCCCTCCACCAGCAGGATCTCCTTGTCGTCGCCCATGGCCTTGAGCTCCTGGGGCAGCATCAGGGCCCGGCGCTCCTCGCTTTCGCTGCGCGTGTAGCTGCGCTCCCGGGAGCGGCTGCGGCTGACGCTGCCCTTGGTCACGCTGGTGTATCCCAACATTTCGCTGTATTCATTCGCATCGCGCTGCTCGCGCGGTGAGAAAACGATCTGCAACGCATGGTTTGTGACAATGTTGCGCGCCTGCTCCTTGCCATAGACGGATTCCAGCTGCGACAGACTCTGGATGACCGGCAGCAGACGCAGGTTGTACCCCGCCATGAACCCCACCGCATGGGCAATGATGTCCACGCGGCCGATGCTTGTGAACTCGTCCATCAGCAACAGGCATTGGTGTTTCAGCGCCGGGTTCGCCTGCGGCAGTACGCGGGTGTTCAGGTTGATGAGCTGGCTGAAGAACAGATTGAGGATCAGGCGAGACTCGGCCAGCTTGTTGGGCTGGATCGCCACGTAGATGCTCATCTTGCGACGGCGCACGTCCCGCAGGTCGAAATCGTTTGCACTCGTCGCGGCATCAACCACCGGATTGAGCCAGGGGTTCAGGGGTTCCTTGAACGTCCCCATGATGCTGGCAAACGTCTCGTCGGCCTGGCCCAGCAAGGTGGCAAAAGCCGACTTCGCGCTGGTGCTCAGGTGCGGCCAGCGGGCCAGGGCACCCAGGTGCTCGCGCATGCTCTGGCCGGTGCCGGTACCCGAGACGAGGCGGTACAGATCACCAATCGTGGGTGTACCAGGGGCGCCGCCGAGATAGTTCCTGGCGAGATAGGCCGCTTGCTCGAAGGCATACAGCGCCACCGCCACAAACGCGTTCTGGGCCTGATGCGCCCAGAACGGGTCCTTGGCATGGTCCGACACCGGGTAGAGCATGGCCGCGATACTCTGCACATCGCTGACCTGGAAGTGCGGATCCTCGGAGACATACCCCAGCGGGTTCCAGCGATGGGTTCGAAGATCTTCCGCGAACGGGTTGAACAGGTACACCGATTGCCCATGGCGCGCCCGGAAGCCGCTGGTCAGATCGAAGTTCTCCTGCTTGATGTCCAGCACCACCACCGATCCCCGGTAACTCAACAGATTTGGGATCACCACGCCCACCCCCTTGCCCGAGCGCGTCGGTGCGGCCAGCAGCGCGAATTGCTGGCCGTTGAAATAGACGTAGCGCCCCTCCTTCTTGCCGACGACGATGGCGGTGTCGTCGGGTTTGAGCATGTTGCGCTTGCGCAGGTCGCGCAGACAGGCAAAGCGCGCGTCGCCGTACAGCTTGCCCTTGCGCTGGAGCCAGGCCGGCCCGGCCGCCCCGAGTGCCAGCAACAGCGGCAGACCGAATCCCAGCAGGCCGCTGCTGCGGATCACGCTGCCATGCAGGGCATGGTCCCGATATGCCCACCAGTAGCGTGCATAACTGGTCAGATCCAGGGATGCCAGAGATAACCCCAGCCGCCAGAACAGCACGGCGCCGCTGACATAGGCACCCACCAGCAGGCCCAGCACCAGCACCAGTACGCCTATCCAGGCCTTGCGCTTGTCCATGGTCGATCAGTCGGTCAGCAGGGCGATCCGCAGGCGCGCCTGCCGGGTCCTGAAAGGCTGCATCTGCAGCAGTTCCATGCCATGCAGGCAAGTTTCGCTGATCAATGGCATCAGCCGGGCTGGCTGCGCCGGCTCCCGAACGGTGCTCCGATCACAGGCAGCGCTCATAAGCCTGTGTCTGCATGAAGGCCTGGTCACCCGCGGTCTGCGTACCCGACCGGTACAGCGTATTGCCGCGGACCGTGAACCCGTAGGTCACCAGAGCCTTGAGGCCGTCGTACGGGTACACATCGAGCAAGCCCGTCACCTGCCAGGCGCCGTCAGCCAATGAGTTCACGGCGGTCAGGAACAGCACATCCTCCTGAACGCCCTGCCTCGCCTCGGCGATCTGCCGGTCAGCAATCACCAGGGTGCCCGGCACCAGTTCACCTGAGCGCCGCAGGCGGTATTGCAGGCAGTGATGCTGGCCCAGGTCCGACGCCTCGACCCACACCCCGCGCATGGCCGCCGGTGTGACAGAAGGTCGATCCGGCGGCACATCCTGTGCCGGTGACACACAGGTAAGGCCGGCCAGCAGCAGGCCGCTCGCCCATCGATGATTGCATTGCATATGGATTTCCCCCTGATTGAGACAAGACTGAGCCGGCGCGAATCAGGCATCAGTCCGCCGCCACCCGCCGCCTGCGCTGCGGGTCGAAGTCGATGCCCGTGATCTGGCGCCGCCCGGCATGGGCCTGGATGTGCACGATCACATCGATGGTCAGCATCAGCAGGCGCTTGATCTCGTTGAATGCAAGGCCCGCCCCCTCGGGTGACGCTTTCACCATCAGGGCCATCTGATCCCAGGTCTGCCCGGTGCTGCCGGCATGACAGCTGGTGATCGACCCCGGGTGTCCCGAAGCGCAGTTGCGGATGTAATAGAACGACTCGTCGCCGCGGATTTCCGCCAGGATGATCCGGTCGGGCTTCATCCGCAGGCACGCTTCCATACAACCCTTGGCCGTGACGTTCGCGGTCCCTTGCCCACCGCGCGAGTAGATCAGGTGGACGGCATTGGGCTGCGCGATGAACAACTCGCGCGCATCCTCGATGGTGATCAGCCGCTCTTCGTCGGGAATGTGTGTCACCAGCGACTTCATGAATGTCGTCTTGCCGCTACCCGTCGCACCAGAGACCACGATGTTCTTGCGGTAGAGCACGGCCTTGCTGAAGAACCCGTGGAAATCCCCCGCCTGCTTGAGCGCGAGCAATTCGCGGTCCATCTCGCTGATGTCGCTCGCCTCGCCGATGATGTCGTCGAAGAATCCGTCCCGCTGGTACTCATCAAGTGTCCTGGTGTGGTGCGAAGGCAGCCGGATCGTGATCGATACGGTATCCGCCGGCACCGCGGGCGGCAGCACGAACTGTGCGCGCTGGCCGGTCGGGAAGGTCAGCGACACCACCGGGTCCGCCTGCGTGATGTGCTGGCCCGTCCGGCTCTCGTTGACGACCGTGGTGCAGAACTGGCGTGCCCGCTCGAAGCTCAGGCCCGGCACCTCCAGCCGCTGCCAGCCGCGCACCGTCTCCAGGAACACCTCGCCGGGCCGGTTGACGCAGATCTCTGTGACATCCGGATCGCCCAGAAACGGCGCGATGCCCAGCACCGCGTACTGGTATTCCAGGAACTCGGTTGAAACGTCGGCGATCGGTGCGTCCAGACTCACCGGCGACCTCCCCTGCCTGTACCGCTCATGGCATCACCGACGAAAAATCCACATCGCGCGCAGCGAAGATATTGATGACCGTGCCGTTGGGCACCGTCACCGTAGCCTTGCGGTTGGCCGAACGCGCCAGCATGTCGGTCGCGGCCTTCTTGGCCGTGTGGGCCGTGGCCGATTCCCAGGGGTCGTGGCGTTCCATCACGTAGCCACCACCATAGACCGTCGTGGAGCGGCCGCGCAGGTTCTCCTCGTGGGCGAACTTCTGAGCGCCGGCGTCTATGCCATCGGCCAGCAGGCTCACCAGCATGGCCGCACCGATACGCTCGCCCCAGTGGCCATCGTAGTGACCCGGCACCCCGGTACCGCCCAGTGCATCGGTGCCGGGGCTGTCGATGCGCACGTCCAATCCGGTGGTGGTCAACACCCGCGTCCAGACGATGCCGATGCGGTCATCGTCTTCATCGACGTACCTGTACTCACCGCTGACCTTGGACCCTTTCCCGATGAGCAGGCGACGCCCGTTGACCGAGTAGATCGGCTCGACCACGACGCATGAGGCCATGCCCGGCAACGTGGACACCACCCTGGTCTCCAGCGCACAGCGGATGAAGGTGCCCCGTGCCATGATGAAATCGGCGTTGGCCAGCCGCTGCACCGCACCACGCTTGACCGCCGAATACTCGTCCTCGAAGAACGGGTTTTGCGTTGTGGCGGGGTCGGCAGTGGCCACCAGATTGTTCTGGCTGGCCATGCGGCGCACGAGCAAGTCATCCTGCGGCGCCGCCGGATCGCTCCCGGCCGAAACGGCGTGCGCCGGCGCACCGGTCAACGGCAATGGCGGTGGCGCAACTGGCGATGCCAGCGCCAGGATCGGCTTGTCCGGCACCGACACCTCTTCGAAGGCGACCCGCCGTGCCTTCCCGTCATCGGCCGAGAAGGCGTTGCTGGCCACCCACATCGTCATCCCGACCGCCGCCAGCCCGAGGATGGCGACATAGGCCAGTGCCATTTTGTTCAGGCCCCGCGAAACCCCGCCCGAGAGCCGCGGCATGTTGTCGGATAGCTGGGTCATCGGGCTCCCTCCTGATTCCGGAGTGGCGCTGTGCTTCATCACGGGTTCCTCCTCAGACCAACGGTTTCAGCTCCCAAACGCAACACCAGATAGGGGTACACGCCATGGACAACAACGACGTTGTCTTCGATCCTGGTGTTGACCAGGAACTCCTCACCCGCTCGTTCATTGCGACCGAACACCGCGGGGACACCGGCCAAGGGCGGCAGGTGAAGGTAGGTGAACTGGTGGTTGTCGTACACCCGGATCGGCACGATGGTCGGCACCGGCATCGTCGTCGCGTAGTCGTAGTTCAGGTGGTAGTCGGATTGGGAATTGAGTGCCGCGACAGAGGGCGACAGCACCCCATTGGCCGCTGCCATGGCACTGTCCCTGTCTGGTGTCGCAATCGGGTAAACGAAGCGGACCTTGTAGAACACACCGGCATTCTTGGCCTCCTCCAGCGACTTCCAGCGGGTCGCCGACACCCTCAGGTCGATCAGGTATGAGCGCATGTTGGTGCGGATGTACATATTCGTATCGACATCCACGTTCCTGGGACGGATGTAGAACACGTTGTCGCGCCGAACCAGTTCCCATCCATCGCTGAAGCCGGTACCAAAGTCCTTCACCTGCTCTTGCGGACTGATCTCGATCTGCGTCGCGATGCCCAGACCGGTGTTGACCCGCACCACCTGGTCGGCCCGGTAGGGCACCTCGCGCACCTCTTGCGCAGCCGCCATCGACGCCCCCCACCCGATGACCAGGATCATCGGTATCCGGCCTGCAACCTGTCGAACCGTCATGCTTGACCTTCCCTTGCATTCATCGAATCCCGCACATCACCCGCCGTTGCGCTGCCACGAGCACATCGATCAGGGCCCATGGGCAGGCGTCCCAGGTGCCCCTGGTAGCCCGCCGGCCGAAGCCAGGCCGGTGGTCGCGATCGAGGTGGAAGAATTCTCCGCCCCGGCCCCCCGGTTCAGTTGCCCTTCGTCCTCGCCGATCAGCGGAATGCCCCGCGCCATCTCGTCTTTGCGAAACGTGGGCGCATTGAACTCGTCGTCCACCTTGTAAGCCGTCACCTGAAAGCCCAAAGGATTGCGCAGGCGCAGGTTGTCGCTCATCCGCAGATGGGTTTTGTACTGGTAGCTCAACGTGGCCACATGGCTGCTGAGGTACTCGCTCTTGCCACTGGACTTGTCAAAACGCCACTTCTCGAAACGCACCGTGGCGCCGGTCGGCCGGATGTCCTTTTCCTCGTCCAGACCGTGAAACACAATCGAGTTCACCTTGATGCGGATGGCCACACTGCGTCCCCACCTCTTGTCCGGTGCATTGGGACTGCCATCGAACTGCATTACGTAGAGCCCCTTGACCGCGTCATTCGACATCGCGGCCACGAACTCCCAGTCGTGCTCGTTGATCGTGTCCCAGTCGTAGCCCTCGCGGGCCTGCACGAAACGGGCCACCTGACTGCGGTTGAGTGCCTCGCTCGAGTAGATGCCCGAATACGCCATGTCCTCGCGCAGGTGTGTGAGCGTGCTGGTGCTGCGTTTGAGATCGACCGTGACCAGATAGGGGACCTTCTCCTTGAGCGGCAGCATGTACACGATGGCAGCTACCAGGCACACCGTGACGAACAGCGATACCATGGCCACGATCCAGGCACGGCGCTCACTGCGCTTGACCATGGCGATGACGCAAGACTCGAAGTCCATCGATTTGCGGATGACGTCCTGCGACGCCTCGGACAGCCTGCGCGGCCCCCCGAACATGCCCGACACCGCGCTCATGGCATGCGCCTTACCAGCAGGGTCTTGCTGCTCAATACCTGCACGCGAAGTTTCTGGTCGGCGTAGGCCTGGCGGACGACGTTCAGCGCCGACTGCAGGTTGTTGTCCTTGGCACCCGACAGCGCGTTCACCAGCGTCAGATCGGTCGGGTACTGCCAGTCGAGCTTGCCGCCATACTCCGTGGCCCAGCGCTCCAGCATACCGCGCAGCGTTGCATCCGTGGGCAGCATCTGGAAGCGCCACAGCGCCTGCTCTTCCTTGAGCGGAATCTGCATCGCCGTATCCGCCAGTACGTTCACCGGCTTCCAGTCATCGCCGAACTCGGGCAGCCTGGATGGCTGCGTCTGGCAGGCCTGCAAGGCGAGCATCGCGATCAGCGTTCCCGTCTGGCGAACTGCTCCCCAGCGCTCATTTTTCGTCGTCATGCGTGCGTCCATTCTTGCGGGTGCCTTCGTTGGTGATCTCAGACCAGGGGCATACGCGCGTGCGCCATTCCGCTCCCCCGGACCTGTGCGACATCGTGCAGCCGCGCCGCTTCGGCCAGATGCGCTTCCGCACCCTGGCGCATCGCCGCTTCGATGGGCATTTCGCTCAGGTATATCCCGCCGCCATGCAGCACCGCGATCTGCCGCTCATCACGGCTGAGCAGAAACCGATCCGGCGCCCCCAGGCTCGCATGCCGTGCGCAATGCCTCACCGCCGCCGCACACACCTGCGCCACCTGTGCATCGGTCAAACCCCGGGCCCGCAGGGGATCGGCCAGTTCGCGCTCTGCCAGCGCGAGTTGAGCCTGCTGCCGCACGCCCAGCGTCGGGGTCGGGGTCGGGGCATGCAGCGCCACCTGCCTGCGGTGCAGCACCCGCCCCTGGGCATCCTGCTCGATGAAGGTCGCCCCCTGACGGCGGCGTTCGTTGAGTTCGATCCGGGTGCGCTGGCCATCAGGCCCATAGTGCTCAATCTCGACGTCCCCGGTAAACGGGTTGCAGGCCAGGTATTGCCGGCTGCCGTCGGCCCGCTCCATCAGGAAGCGGTTCCACGGACTCACATCGTCGGCCGCGCCGATCTGGCCGGCCTTGGTCACCGGCGAGCCGCTCAACATCGCAAAGCGCCTGCGCGCCTCCACCGGGATCTGCGCGAAATCGCGCTGACCCTCGGGGACGAGGTAGCGTCCATCAACACCAATACCCATGCCCTGCTGCGCATCCACCACCGCGTCCAGCGTATGGTCCTTGCTCATCAGTGCCGCCACCGGCAGCGTGCCCACCTCGCTGAACAGCAGCACGGTCTTGAGCAGATCAGGTACCGCCGAGCCCGGCAGCATCGTGGCCGGCTGGCCCGTGCGCTCGCTCAGGTAGGCGTTGCGCATCACGCCGTGGTAGGCGTAGGTGGCGATGTCGTTGGGCGTGCGCACGTCGTGCACCTGCCGGCCCGAGGCCCGGTAGTTTTCCAGCGCCGCCTCGAAGCCGCCCACGCCCTTGAAATAATCGCCCCGAATCGTGTCACGGGCAATCGGCAGGCTGTTGTAGACGTAGGCATCGATGCCGTTCCTCAACGCGAAGCTCTGCGCCATGCCGCCGCCCAGGCTGTGGCCGGTGGCGGCGAACTGGAAGCCCTGGTAACGCTCGTCGTTCTTCAGGGCTTCGTAGGCGGCCTGGGCCTTGGCCTGGATCTTGGCGAACTCGCTGGCCCCGGCGTTGCCCAGATCGGACTTCCAGTTGCTCCACGCGTCCGAGCCCTTGAAGTCGAAGGTGATCTGTTTGGTTCGCTGATTGATCGAGATCTGGAACTGGTTTTCCAGCCTGCCTTCGGCGTTGTGCTGGGTGTTCCAGCCGTCGCGGATCAGTTTTCCCTGGGCGTCGAACTGGGCAATGGGCCAGTCGGCGGGCACATGTTTACCAGCAATAGCTTGCTCCCAGACCTTTGGGTAAAAAATGACTTTTTCGGCCTTCTCTCGGTTCTCGTGGGGATAGGCCCAGAACGCCAGCGCCAGCGCCACGCGCGCGTCCAGCGGGTTGAGGCCCGAATCAGCTTGTATTCGCGTGCGATGGTCAGACATCACGGCCTCCTCTCTGGTAGCAAATGGAGATCAGCGCCCAGATGCAAGCGGCGTGGCAGGTCCCGCTCGCACTGGTCGTCGATCGATTCCCATAGCTTCTGGCGCTCGGCATCCCTGAGCAACGTGCGGGTGCCGTCCGCGTTGCGGCGGTAGTAGCCATTCCTGAAATGCGGCCACACCTTGTAGGCAACGCTGTAGTGATCCACCATCGGCCGCCCTTCGTCGATGCCCAGGCGACGGACGTAACACTGCTGTTGCAGCAGTGGCAGCAGCTTGGCCAATCCGCTTTCCCAGCCTTGGAGGTTCTCCCGGGGAGACAAGGCAAACCGCAGTTCGCCCGGCTTGTCCTGCCCCATCGCCTCCTGCAACGCCAACAGAATCCGCGCGTCCATCGATCCCTTCGCCGCCGCGCGCTCGAACAGGGCCGTGATCGCCTTCGGGTCTTTCACGTCTTCGATCCAGCCATCGGAATTACCC
>Ga0265293_10002421_pt1 | contig 37595 bp, 37 predicted proteins | sample Munlanlewell138R_FD_192505 | JGI IMG/M metagenome (GOLD analysis project Ga0265293, IMG submission 192505) | Leachate microbial communities from a municipal landfill in Southern Ontario, Canada - Leachate well 138R | ecosystem: Engineered > Solid waste > Landfill > Unclassified | place: Canada... | reverse complement strand
ATCCTTTCGTTTAGCGGGTGCAAAAGTACAAATCTTTTTTTAAACTCCAAATCTTTTTGAAAAAATTTTTATTTTTTTTCCGAAGCCTTAAAAACATAAAAACTAATAATCCTCTGAACTTTTGGGAATGCAAAGATAAATACTTTTAACCCCACAAAACAAATCTTTTTCAACTATTTTTTTAAATAAAAATCAAAACCCTGAAAACGAAGAAAATACAATGAAATTATAACAGAAAAAGCAAACAATCATAGGTAAACACCGTAGGTTTTTTGGTCAAAGCTGACACTGACGTGCTCTTGTAACGAGGTTGACAAAGAGATTCCTTTGAAATCTACTTTAATAGGAAACTTCTTGTGGTTTCTATCAACCAGAACGGCTGTTTTTAATTTTTTAAGAGGCACTTCCAAGAAATGCTTCACTCCGTAGATCAACGTAGTACCTGAATGCAGAACATCATCAACCAGAATTACAGCTTTATCTTTATAGTCATCTTTCTTTAATGAAGTTTCAACCTTTTCCATAGGTTTCTTTTTGTTTATTTTTACTTCACAAATCAAAACTTTGATAGGGGTAATTTCTTGAAGAGTTTCAGTAAGTTTTTCTGCAAAGACATATCCATTTCCGCTAATTCCTGCAATTACTAGCTCTTTTTCGTTTGGAAAAGTTTCATAAATCTGATAAGCAATGCGTCTTATTTTGTGATTTATCTGAATCGGATTAAGAATTAGATTTTGACTCATTATATATAGTGTTGTTTATTTTCTTCAAAGATAGTTTTTAATTTCAAATTTCGTCTTCATAGAAATCTTCAATATCTCTACGGTCCTTTTTAGTCGGGCGACCCTGACCTTTGGCTCTGTAATGCTCTTTTGAGAGTTTAAGCAATTCTAAGTGCTTAAAAGCCTCTTGTGGTGTTTCGTCTTTACGATATATATCCACAAGTTTCGCCCCTACTCTGTTTTGAGGAATATCTAAAACTGTAAGCTCATAATTTATCTGGTCTTTTCTTATTGTAATCTTGTCTGCTGGAAAAACCTCTTTTGATGATTTAGCCACTTGACCATTTACGGTAATATGATTTTTTTTACAGGCTTCGGTAGCCATATTTCGGGTTTTGTAATACCTTACGCACCATAAGTATTTATCTATCCGCATAATTTTGCAAAAACTACGTTAATATCGGTACAAAAATAAAGCAAAATTGTATCTTGCACCCCCGAAATAACATTTATTATTTAACCAATGAAAATTTTAATACCACGTCTTGTCATTTTAGTAATTCTATTCTCTTTTATCTCTTGCAAAAAAGATGATAGTGTAAGTTTTACTCCTCCAAGAGATTACGGAGAACAGTATGCCAATGAGATTATAGAAATTGAAGAATACTTAGATACACATTATCTTCAGGGAGAAGGTTTAAATGCTAAGGTTATTAAAATTCCCGAAGGAGGAACTCAAACTCCAATTTCTCAATTACCTCCGGAAACCCTTAAACAAAAAATTGTAAATAAACACGATATAGAGTATAAATTATATTACATTAACTTCAATGAAGGTACAAACCACAGACCTTCTCACGTAGATTCTGTTTTTGTTACCTACAGAGGTTGGCTGACAGACGGAACTCAATTTGACTATGCTCCGAACCCTATATGGCTGACTTTAGATAATGTAATAGAAGGATGGACACAGGTTTTTCCGGAGTTTAAAACCGGAACCTACAACGAAGGTTCAAATATTTTTGAAAACACAGGTTCGGGAATTATGTTTGTTCCTTCAGGATTGGGATATTACAATAGTGGAAGTGCCTCTATACCTGCTTATTCTACTTTGATTTTTTCTTTTAATTTGAATACGTTACGATACAGAGATCACGATAAGGACGGAATTCCTTCTTATCTCGAAGTAGAAAACATTGATGATGATCCTCGTAAATACGATACAGACAATGATGGAACTCCTAATTATTTGGATATTGATGACGATAATGATGGAAAAATTACTCGAGGTGAAATCACCGACCCTGATGGTAATATTTATTCTTTTGACCTTATTCCGGTGTGTGCAAGCGGGAAAAAAATACACATAGATCCTGATTTAAGTTGTAATGAGTAAATTGTTCTAAACTATTTCAAGCCTCTGTTACGGAGGCTTTTTTGTGTTCTGAAATAACCTTATATTTGTAAAATTCAATACTATTCACAATGAGTCCACTACTTATTATTATGCTGATTTTTATTTCTTTACTAATCGGTATTTTTATCGGAAAGGCTTTGCTCAAAGTAACTTCGGGTTCTGAAAAAATTATTTCAGAAGAAAAAATAAACAGCTTAAGCAGAGAAATAGACAATCAGAAACAAATTTTTTCCGAACAAAAAAAGAGTTTCGAAAATCAAATTCAACAGCTTAATGCAGAAAGAGAAAAACTTCTGAACGAAAAACAATCACTCTTGGTTTCGCTCTCTAAAAAAGAAACTGAGTACAGTAACCTGCTTCAAAAAAATAGTGAGCAGAAACAAGAAGTTGAAGAACTTCAAGCTAAGTTCACTAAGGAATTCGAGAATCTGGCAAACAAAATATTAGAAGAAAAATCCAATAAATTTACCGAACAAAACAAAGAGAACATCAAAAACATCTTAAATCCGCTACAGGAAAAAATTCAGCTTTTTGAAAAAAAAGTAGAGGATTCACAAAAAGAAAACATCGGTATTCACGCCTCGCTCAAAGAACAACTACAGAATCTTCAAAACCAAAACCTTAAAATAACTCAGGAAGCCGAAAACCTTACTAAAGCTCTCAAAGGCGATTCTAAAATGCAAGGAAACTGGGGGGAATTAGTATTAGAACGAGTTTTAGAAAAATCAGGATTAGAAAAAGACAGAGAATACTTTGTGCAACAAAGCTTTGCTAACGAAGAAGGCAAGCGGATTATGCCCGATGTGGTCATTCATCTGCCCGATAACAAAAAGATGGTTATCGATTCCAAAGTTTCGCTTACTGCCTACGAACGCTTCACTAATGAGCAAGATGAAACCCTACAGCAATTACATCTTAAAGAACACGTAACTTCAATAAAGCGTCATATCGAACAATTATCTGAGAAAAAATACCAAGACATTTACAGAATGGAAAGTCCTGATTTTATCTTGCTTTTCATCCCGATAGAACCTGCTTTTGCCTTGGCTCTTAACTCCGATAATTTGCTATATAATAAAGCCTTTGAAAAGAATATTGTCATCGTAACTCCTACTACCCTGCTGGCTACGCTTCGCACTATCGACAGTATGTGGACCAATCAAAAACAACAAGAAAATGCCTTTGAGATAGCTCGAGTAGCGGGAACTCTATACGATAAATTTGAAGGATTCGTAAACGATTTAATTAAAATCGGTAAAAAAATGGACGAAGCTAAAATAGAATATTCCGGAGCTATGAACAAACTCGTTGAGGGTAGAGGAAATGTAATTACAACTATCGAGAAACTGAAAAAAATGGGAGCCAAAACCCAAAAATCACTCCCGGAAAACCTCGTAAAAAGAGCCAACGAAATTGAAGAATAAAATTTGATGTTTATTTAAAAGCCCTGATAAATCTCTTTATCAGGGCTTTTTTTTTTACTTGATTCTTGTTTTACAACTGTATAAAAGAACTGTCCGTCAAGTTTAGTTCGCTCATTACAGCTTCGATATCAGAAAAATCAATATCCGAAGTAGAAAAATAACCGGGAACAATCACAATTCTGAATGTTATTTGCTCTTTCCAAGAAGGATCTAACAAAGCCAAATTAAAGGTAGAATCCATAAACAGCCTGAAATCATGAGTGGTAAAATCAAAATTATAACTCATCGTTCCTTCGTTAAAGTAATAAGTTTGCGGAAGCAACTTCCAGATATCTCGTCCGTTAAAAGCTCCTGCCAACTCATAAACCAATACCACATCAGACGAATATATAGGCGGATTCAAATTGAAAATACTCTCGTATCCGTTTGAAGATGTAAACGAAGTAGTTACTTCAAATACCTCACTTGCAGGTCCGGGAACCCCTTGTGGACCTCTTGGACCTTCAGGTCCGGAGCAGCTCTGTAAAAGAACGAAACCCGATATAAGTGTAAAAATAAAGACAAATTTTTTCATAATAGTAATAGTTTATGGGTTAATGTTTTTTGGTCAAACAATAATCAAGCCAAGAAATTAAGGTTTATTTATTCAACATTTGTAATCATCTGATAAACAGAAATAAAAAATTATTATACTTAATTTTCAACTCAAAAAAACATTTCCGGAAGTGCCTTTTCGGGTTGTTTGCGTTGTATGTTTATTTTATAAAAAGCTTTGAAAAATCCGGTTCCGTAACCATAGAATTGGATTCCAGCCGCATAAACGGACAGCAAACCTATTTTTAGGCTTTTGTTTTGCAAGGCAGAAAGCACAAAACAAACAAAAAAATACAAAATATACAAACTAAAGAAAAATCCCGATCCGAACAAAGCCATTAAAACCGAAAGAACAAATCCTATCAGAAACATACTCGGAAACAAAAATGCAAACTTTACATAACTCGGGTGCCAAGCGTTCAGAATTACTCTTGCTTTACCAAATTTATGTACTTGTGTTTTAAATTTACCCCAACTGATTCTGCGTTTGTGATAGACTTTTACGTTTCTGAAAAGTTGTGTTTCAAAGCCTAAATCCCACAATCGGATAGCCAGATCAGGATCTTCACCCGGATGAATGTTTCCGAATCCGCCAGACGCTTCAAAAGCCTTTTTTGAAATTCCCATATTAAAGCTACGAGGCTGAAACTTAGTCAATTTTTCTGAACCTCCTCTGATTCCTCCGGTAGTAATAAAAGAAGTCATCGCAAAATTGATGGCTTTCTGAATATTCGAAAAACTCTGATTAGCATCGTCTATCCCTCCAAAACAATCTACATAATCATTCGTAAGAGATTTTTTTACCTGAGAAAGATAATCTTCGGGCAAAATACAATCAGAATCTAAAATTATAAAATAATCTCCTTTTGCATTCCGCATTCCGAAGTTTCGAGAATCTCCGGGTCCTGAATTCGGTTTGTAGAAGTAAGAAATGTTTATGTTCGGATATTTCTCCACTACAAATTTACAATCCATAGCAGAACCATCTTCGACAATTACTACTTCGTAATCATCTGTAAAGTCCTGTTTTGATAAACTATCCAAAAGCTCATCAACCTCATCAGGACGATTGTAAACGGGTATAATTAAAGATAAATTCAAAAGTTTTGGGTTTTGAGTTTGAGTTACTAAACACTTAAAACTAAAATTATTCTTTCTGTCCCATCAGCATAAGATAGGCCTTTAAGAACTCGTCTATTTCTCCGTTCATCACAGCTTCTACATCGCTGGTTTCGTAACTCGTCCGAACGTCTTTCACTAATTTGTACGGGTGCATCACATAGTTACGGATTTGCGAACCCCATTCAATTTTCATTTTACCGGCTTCGATATCGGCTCTTTGCTCTAAGCGCTTTTTAAGTTCAATTTCATACAGTTGAGACTTCAACATTTGCATCGCTCTTTCACGGTTGTCGTGTTGTGAGCGAGTTTCCGAACACTGAATCTGAATTCCGGTTGGTTTGTGCAATAACTGCACTTTGGTTTCTACTTTATTTACGTTCTGTCCTCCTGCTCCACTCGAACGAGCTGTAGTAATCTCGATATCTGCCGGGCTGACTTCAATTTCGATAGTATCATCAACAAGCGGATAAACGTAAACCGAAGCAAACGAAGTATGACGTTTGGCATTACTATCAAAAGGAGAAATTCTAACTAATCGGTGTACTCCATTCTCGCCTTTCAAGTATCCGAAAGCAAAATCTCCTTCAAATTCTAAGGTAACAGTTTTGATTCCTGCCACATCGCCTTCCTGAAAGTTGAGTTCTTTAATTTTGTAACCGTTGCTCTCGCCCCACATCAAGTACATACGCATCAGCATAGAAGCCCAATCGTTGCTTTCGGTTCCTCCTGCTCCTGCTGTAATCTGTAATACGGCACTCATACTGTCACCTTCATCTGAAAGCATATTTCGGAATTCGATATCTTCGAGGTGTTTCAAGGTAATTCTGTACTGTTCTTCGAGTTCCTCTTCTGTAAGTCCGCCTTCTTTGTAGAAGTCATAAGCCAATTGCAATTCCTCGGAATAAGAAACCGCTTTTTCGTAATCGGAAACCCACTTTTTTTCAGTTCGTAAGTTTTTTACGATAATTTCTGCCTCTTTCGGATTGTTCCAAAAATCAGGTGCAAAGGTTTTTTCTTCTTCATTGGCAATTTGGATTCGCTTTCTTTCGATATCTAAATAATCCTCTAAAGCTTCAACCCTTTGTGCTATGTCTTTTATGTTATCTGTGGTTATCATTTTGTATTGATGTCGAATGTCTTAATGTCGAATGTCGAATGTCCGTTATGACTTCAACTTTATGATATTATAGACTTTAAAAAGGCAAAATTATGTCATTTTTTTGGTTAATCTATACTATTTCAAAAAACAAGAAAAAAACTCCTGAAAAATCAGGAGTTTATATTTGAATCCATTAGTACAGCTTTCGAATTATACGACAAAAGGCATTAAACCACTAAGGCGATGTAAATCTCAGCTCAGCAGGCTGACCACAAGTCATAGCAGGATGCCACGTTGCTGTTGTATTCGGATTGCCAACTTGACACGAAGTACCGCAAGTAAGCTTAGCTATATATGTATGGGAAGGTTGAAGGTCTGTAAACTGACATGGGTAATTTAGAAATTTAAAAATCAACTAATTACACAATATACACAATATACACTATACAATTTTACAGTTTACAGAACATTATTTGTTTTTACATCTAATCCTTCTTTTTGATTTTTACAATTTTATTTATTCCGTTTTGGCGGATTGTAAGCAAATAAACTCCCTGTGCAAGTCCTGACACATCAATATGTTCCGTATTATTGACAGGATTGTACTCCATTATTTTTTGCCCTAATAAGTTATATAGTTCGACACTTGTTTCTGAATGGGTTTGGGGTACTTCTATAGTTAAAATATCTTGTACGGGATTCGGATATACCTTCCATTGCTCGGATAAATACTGCTCTGTTGCTAAATCATCAGAAGAAAGCTTTATCAAAAACATATCTTTATATCCAACCGCAGTAAGGTCAGTACTCCCAAAAGAAACCGTATCCTCAAATTCTCCCGTTACATATATATTTCCTGAGCTATCTACAATAATTCCTTTGCCGTTATCACTACCTGTCGAGCCAAAGCCCTCTGCCCATTCTACCACACCTGCATTATTAGTTTTCAGCACAAACACATCATTACTACTTCCTTCTGATACAAGGAAATTTCCTGAAAAATTAGCTACACCACCAAAAGAACCGGTAATATATATCTTACCTGAGGCATCAACAGTAATATCCTTTGCACTTTCATTTCCTGTGCCTCCATAGCTCTTTGCCCACAGTACCTGACCTGAACTGTTGAGTTTAACAGCGAATACATCACCTGAGTAAGAATCGTTATCTTCATCCATTGTAGAAGACAATATAATATCGCCTATATTCAGTTCTCCTCCAAATAATCCCGCAACATAGACATTACCCGTTGCATCTGTAGTAATACACTGGCTAAGAGATTGTATTGTTCCTCCTGCCTCGAACTGCTTTGCCCATACTACCTCTCCCAAAGCATCCATTTTCAGCACAAAACAGTCTCCCGGGAACGGAGAGCTAAAAGTGGCATCCCCAAAAACAATCGTACCGGAAAAATTTCCTGTAATATAGAGGTTATCAGAAGCATCAGTAGTAATATCATAACCAATAATATCTGCAAATGTATCGTCACCTATCGTACCAAAATTCTCTGCCCACAGCACCTGCCCGGAAGCATCCTGTTTTACTATAAACATATCATAAGAGCCTGATGAGTTATAATTAGAAATACGGTTAAGGGTAATGTTCCCGAAAGTAGCCGTAACAGTATTAAAAGTTCCCAGAGTATATATGTTCCCTTGCGTATCGGTAGTAATACTAAAAACATTAAATATATGTGTGGTTAAGGAAATGTCCTGCTCCCCAAAGAATTCGCTTACCCACAGCACCTCTCCCGAGGTATCTTGTTTTGCTACATAAACGCTGTTGTAGAAGACATCGACATCAGAATTTTCAGCAGTGAGTGTAAGGTTCCCGAAAGTAGCTGTACCTCTAAAACGTCCTGCTGTATATATATTATCCGAAGCATCAATAGCAATACTTATCCCTTCGTCCATGCTTTCTCCTCCGAATTGCTCAGCCCAAAGCACCGTGCCGGAAGCATCGGTTTTTAGTACAAAAGCATCTGCCATATCAAAGATATTATCTGTAGTAGAAAAGGTAGTATCTCCGAAATCAGCTGTACCTTCAAATTGTCCTGTAACATAAACATTACCCGAAGCATCGGAGGTCATACACCCTCCCGAATAACCCAGCGTTCCACCGAAGCGTTTTGCCCACAACACCTCAGGATCTGACTGGGCTTTTAGGGTTTGCAGCGGTAAAGCAAAAATGAGAAACAAAACTGCTTGTACTCTCACAATATTCTGAATATAAAATGCGTTTTTTCTCATAACCTATTAGTTTAAAAGATGTTTAGCAGTTCCAAATATAAATATTTTTCAAATAAAAACAAAAAAAATGTTAATTTAATAATTGAACTCGGGCAGACAGGTTTCATAAAAGGTTACATAGACAAAATAAAAATCCGTAATTTTATGCCCAATTCTTGCGTTGGGTATGAGTACAAAATCAAAATCGGTTAAAGGCAAAGTAATTACGGGATATATCCTGTTGTTTATTGTCGGAGCGGTTTCGATTGCTTTTTTGTACAATCAAATTGTAAAAACTACCCGGCCAAAAGGCGAAGTTTCTAAAAGCAGACAGCTTATTGATTTGAGCGATGCTCTTTCGATGCTTTACACGGCTGAATCTGCCGGTCAGAATTCCGAATTTATTATTTCCGAAAAAGGTTTTTCGCAGTACAACCGAATGATTGACAGTGTTATATCCCGAATGAATCGGATAAAAGTACAACGAGATTCGGTTTATGACCCTAAACTTGATTCTATTGCTATTTATTTAGAAAAAAAGAAAACTAGTGTTGCCCGAATAAGAGTACTAAATCATCAATACAACAACGAAACGAGTCTTTCCAATGCAAAAAGAAAACTCGAAAAATCAATTGATTCTTTAAACAAATCCAAAACGAATACATACGTCAAAAATACTCGTACCACAGAATTCAATAATATTATATCGGAAGTTTTGACTCCAGAGCAAATTAACCGATTAAACAAACAACTCATTTCTGATGCCGAATTACTTGCTCTGTATAACAAGACCTATTCTGAACTTACCATCCGTGAAGATAAAATACGAAACGAGCTCAAAGAAAAAGAAAGAATCCTGCAAAACGAAAATCTTATCCTCTCCGGAAAAATACAACTTTTACTCTCTGATATAGGTGATGAAATTCTCGAAAATTCATACCGAGAAATGGAGCAAAACCAAAAAGAAATGGAACACACTACTCTGGTGCTTCTTTGGGCAGCGATTCTGGGAGTTTTGCTTTTACTTCTTTTCGGGTGGATAATCATAAGGGATTTGAGCAGACAACAACATTACAGAGACAGGTTAGAAAAACTCAATCAAGAGAATTCAATGCTTTTGCGAAGCAAAACAATGTTATTGGCTACCGTAACTCACGATTTGCAAACTCCGCTCGGTTCTATTCTCGGATTTTCGGACTTGCTCAAAGCTACTCCTTTGGATACGGTACAGAAACAATACGTAAGCAACATTTCGGGTTCGAGCGACTATATCCTGAATTTAGTAAACGACTTGGTTGATTTCTCAAAACTTGAAAATAACAATATCAAAATCAAAAAAGTAGCTTTTAACCCGAAACAACTTATAGAAACTACTTTTAATACTCTAAAACGAAATGCTATCGATAAAGATATTGTTTTGCTTTATGAAGTAGAGGATACTCTTGATATAAACGTAGTTTCTGACCCTTACAGAGTAAAGCAAGTCCTTACAAACTTGGTTACCAATGCCATTAAGTTTACTCAGAAAGGTCATGTGAAAATAGTGGGGAAAATCGCTAACGATACCGTAGTTCTTGAAGTTTCGGATACAGGAATAGGAATATCCGAAGAAGAACAACAACACATTTTTGAGGAATTTACTCAGGCTCATCCGGATATTGAAAAACAGTTTGGAGGAACAGGCTTGGGACTAACCATTTCTAAACGTATTGCAGAACTTTTGGGAGGCTCTCTAAGTGTGGAAAGTCAGCTTGATTCAGGATCTATTTTTTCATTTAGTATTCCTTTAGTAATAAGTGAAGTAGTAAGCAAGGAAGAAAAAAAAATCAACAATTATGATTTCTTAAAAGGTAAAAAAATCCTGATTATTGACGATGACAATATGCAACTCTCTCTTATCGCAACCTTGTTTGCAAGCTACCCTATCGAACTGACTACTCTAAACGATGCGACCAAAGTTATTCCTCTATTGATGGAAAAAAATTTTGATTTAATCTTTACTGATATTCAAATGCCTAAAAAAAGTGGTTATGCACTTATCAAAAAAATCAGAAATCACCCCGATAATCAAATTAAAAATATTCCTGTGGTTGCCCTTTCGGGAAAAAGAGATATCTCTCTTGAGGATTATATCGAAAAGCAATTCACTTACTTTTTAGGGAAACCGCTCCAAATGGAAGAAGCCTTACAGGTAATGAATTTTATATTCAATCAAGATGCTCCTCGACCGGAAAAAAATGAAACAGTTATTGAAAAAATAGATTCGGATAAATTATACGATTTAAGTTCGTTAAAGCAGTTTACCGCAAACGACAAAAGTGCTCTAAACAATATTATTTCTGTATTTTTGAAAAGTTCTAAAACAAGCATTAACGAGCTGGAAAGCAATACTGAAAATTCAGACAAATTGGCCGAAATAGCTCATAGAATGATTCCGATGTTGCGTCAAATTGAAAGTCATGAGATTGTTTGGCTTTTAGAAAAATTAGAAGATAAAAAAATTCCGAAAAAAGAAATCAAAAAATATATTTCAGGTTTGATTGAAAAATTAAATATACTGACTACTGAAATAGAATCAAATTACGAATCGTAAAAAACTCTTAAGCTATTTTATGAAACTCTTTATAACAGGTATAGGAACAGATGTAGGAAAAACCATAGTTTCATCAATTTTTGTTGAAGCCCTCAAGGCAGATTATTGGAAACCCATACAGTCGGGGGATTTGCACTATTCAGATACTGACAAAGTCAGAAAATTGATTTCTAACAACAAAACGAAATTTCACGAAAGTGCTTATAATCTGACCACTCCTGCAAGTCCGCACTATTCGGCTGAACTTGACAAAATAACCATTGACCTGAAAAAAATCAAAGAACCAAAAACCAAAAATCACTTAGTGATAGAAGGAGCAGGAGGATTGTATGTCCCTTTGAATCATAAAGATACTATTGCAGATTTAATTCAACCCAACTATAAAGTTGTGGTTGTTTCCCGTCATTATTTAGGAAGTATCAATCATACATTACTTACCGTTGAAGCCCTGAAAAACAGAAATTTAGATATTTTAGGAATCGTATTTAACGGAGAAAAGAATCATCCAAGCGAAGGAATAATCCTGAGAAAAACCAAACTAAAATGTATCGGACACCTTGAACCTGAACCTTATTTTGATGAAAATGTAGTGAAATATTATGCCGATAAGTTTGAGAAAAATCTAAGGGAATAAAAAAATGATTAATAACATCTTTAACCTGAAACCAATAAAAAATGAATCTTTCTGAAAGAGATAAAAAACACAACTGGCATCCTTATACACAACACAAACTTTTTAGTGACCACATCGCCATTGTCAAAGGAGAAAATGCCTTACTTTGGGACGAAAACGGAAAGGAATACATTGATGCTATTGCTTCGTGGTGGGTAAATCCGTACGGACATTCTAACCCTAAATTAGCCGGTGCTATTTACAAACAACTGACTTCGTTAGAACACGTTTTGTTCGGAGGTTTTACGCACGAACCTGCCGTTTTACTTTCCGAAAATCTAATGAAAATCTTACCAAAAAATCAACAGAAAATCTTCTTTTCCGATAATGGCTCTACCGCTGTCGAAGTGGCTTTGAAAGTGGCTTTGCAATATTTCTTTAATAAAGGAAAAAAGCGAACCAAAATCCTGGCTTTCGAAAGTGCCTTTCACGGAGACACTTTCGGGGCTATGGCTGCAAGCGGAATTTCGTTTTTTACGGAAGCCTTCGAAGATTCTCTTATAGAAGTGGTTCGGATTCCTGTCCCTACTAAGGGAAATGAAGAAAAAGCTGTAAACGAACTCACTCAACAACTCAAAACAGAGCAATTTGCAGCCTTTATTTTTGAACCTCTTGTCCAGGGAGCAGCAGGAATGGTAATGTACGAGGCTGAAATTTTAAGTGAAATGATTCGGATTTGTAAGGTTCATAATGTTTTTACCATTGCAGACGAAGTGATGACAGGATTTGGAAAAACAGGAAAAAACTTTGCCTGTGATTATCTGAATGAAAACCCGGATATGATGTGCTTGTCCAAAGCTCTAACAGGAGGAACAATTCCGATGGCTCTGACAACTTTTACACAAGAATTGTACAATGCCTTTTATGACCAAGACATCAACAAAGCACTTTTTCACGGACATACTTTTACTGCAAATCCGGTAGGTTGTACAGCAGCTCTTACCAGTATTGAAATGCTGCAATCTGTTGAAATGCAAGAAAACATCAAACGAATAAATCAAAAACACAAAACATTCGCTGCTAAGTTGCTATCTAACCCGAATGTAGAAAATATAAGAGTTTTGGGTGTAATTCTTGCTTTTGAAATTAAAAGAAACAATACGGAGAGCTATTACGGAGATTTCAGACAAAAACTCTACAAATTTTTTATCGAAAACGGAATTATTCTTCGTCCGGTTGGGAATATTGTTTACATTCTTCCTCCGTATGTGATTACCGACAAACAACTCGAAAAAGTATATGAAATAGTGGAAAAAGCAACCTATTTGTAGATTAAAACTCTCTCTTTTCAACCAAAAAGCCTTCCCCTACCAAGCTCTGCAAAACCGCCTTGTCTGCATTGGTATAAAAGACAGCTGTGCCTTTTTGGGTAGAGTCAGACAGCAGTTTGTTTTGTTCAAGAACATTCTTTACTTGTTTGGCAACAGCTTTTCCTGAATCTAAAATCTGAATATGTTTGGGGAGAATTTTTCGGATTTGCGGAATCAGATACGGATAATGTGTGCAACCTAAAACTAAAAAATCAATATTTTGCTCTATCATCGGTTGTAAATATTGATGCAATAATTCATTCATTTTTTGAGAGTTAATTTGCCCTGATTCTATCAGTTGAACCAGATTGTGTCCGATTTGCTCAACAAATTCAACCTGTGAAAAATTTGATATGCTGTTATGAAAAAGTTTACTATTTATAGTACCTTGGGTTGCCAAAACTCCCACTTTATGTGTTTTGGAGTTTAATGCGGCAGGTTTTATGGCTGGTTCAATACCAATAAAAGCAACTTTGTATTTTTCTCTTAACTCCTTGATTGCATTAGTAGTAGCAGTATTGCAAGCCACTACAATAATTTTGGCATTCAGATTTAGTAAATATTCTGTGTTTTTTTGAGAAAGAGCAATGATTTCTTCTTTGGTTTTGTATCCGTAAGGAGCATTTTTGCTGTCGGCCAAATAAATCGTATTTTCGTTTGGTAACAAATCGTGAATCTGTTTCCAAATCGAAGCCCCTCCTACTCCTGAATCGAATATGCCTATCATTTATAAGTTATGAGTTATAAGTTACATTTTATTCGCAATTCCTAAATCCTAATTCCTAAATCCCAATTCCTAAATCCTAAATCCTAAATCTTAAATCTTAAATCCTAAATCCTAAATCTTAAATCCTAAATCTTAAATCCTAAATCTTAAATCTTAAATCCTAAATCTTAAATCCTAAATCTTAAATCCTAAATCTTAAATCCTAATTATACTAGTATCCTTGCTTGCTTACCCACCTTTGGTATTTAGCTGCATTTGCATTGTGTTGAGCCAATGTTTTTGCAAATTCGTGATACCCGAAACGCTCTACACTTGCACAAAAAAACACATAATCGTGTTTTTCGTAATTCAACACAGCATCAATAGCCGAAATATCAGGCATTGCGATAGGTCCGGGTGGAAGTCCTGTATTTTGATAAGTATTATACGGGGAATCCACCTCCAAATGCTTGTACAAAACCCTTTTAATTACCTGATTAAAATCTCCCGTTTGTTTTTTAATAGCAAAAATCACAGTTGGGTCAGCCTCCAAAGCCATTCCTTTGTTCAAACGGTTAATATACACTCCGGCTACTTTTGGTCTTTCGTCAATTTTTACGGTCTCTTTATGTACGATAGAGGCTAAAATACTGACCTGATTAGGAGTCATATTCAGGGTTTCTGCTTGTTCTCTTCTGTTATCGTTCCAAAATTTTCGATATTCTTTTGCCATTCTTTCCCTGAATTGCAAAGCCGAAATATTCCAAAAAAACTCATACGTATTGGGGATAAACATCAAAATAGCCGTTTCTTGAGTAAATTCATTACTTTGAAGAAATTCATCATCGGTAATAGCCTGTAAAACCGAAAGGCTGTCGGGTTCTATCTGCTGGGCAATTCGCCCTGCAAACTCCTCAATGGTTTCCTGATTATTGAAAGTTAATTGTATCGGAATGTTTACTCGCAAAGCGTTAACAATATCATTGCTATTCATTCCTTTTTTCAAAAGAAACCTCCCCGAACGAATGTTTTGAGGATAGCTTTTCTTTTTGGCTGTCATACGGAACTTATCCATATCCGAAACATAGGGAGCTAAAATTTCTTCTACCTGAAGATAAGTAGCATTAGTGGGAATATTTACATAAACCTCTCTCTCAGAGAATGAAATATTCTCCGAAAAAATCTTTTTGTAAATCAAATATCCGTAAATAGAAGCCCCTAAAACAAGTAATACCAGAAATAAAGCAATGATGGTTTTTAATTTCATAAATCTTGGTTTGTTTTCTCAGAAAAGTAAGCAAATATATTGTATATTTTTATGGGGTAAATATACGAATTTTATTGGTCTGACTTACTAAACACAAACCAATTAGAGGATTAATTTAGAAGATATAAATCCAATAATCCTTTGGGGGTTTTGAACAGAATGGTTCGGGTTTCTCTGTTTACCTCTTCGATAAATTCATCTATTACCGGAATCAGAATTTCTTTTTCGTCTTCATTGGTAATAACAAAAATGGCTTGGGCAGCTGTGTCGTTTACATCGATTATAGTTCCGATGTTTCCAACATTTATGTCTTGTGCCGTAAAGCCGATAATTTCGTGGAAATAAAATTTGTTCCCTTCGAGTTTAGGGAGCATTGATAACGGAAGATAAACATGGCTTCCGATAATTTTGTCGGCTTCTACCTCCGAATTGATGTCTTCTAATTTTACTCTTAAAAAACTATTTTTGTGCAAGGAAGAACTTTCAATAAAAAAAGGAATCAAATCTTTGCCAAATTCGACAAAGATTGATTCCAAATTTTCGTAGAGTTCAGGTTCGTCCGTATCTAAATAGATGAGGACTTCACCTTTGAAACTGAATTTTTTAGCGATTTTACCTAAATAGAAAGTGTTTTCTTTTTGCATCAATCTACTAAAAAACTACTAAGCTTCTTTCTCTTCTGTGTTTTCTTCTTGAGTTGCTTCAGGAGTTTCGGTTGTTTCTGCTACAACTTCTTCTGTTGTTTCTTCAACCACTTCTTCTGCAACTACAGCCTTAGCAGCACGTTTTTCGTTTGCCTCTTTTTCAGCGGCAAGAGCCTTAGATTTAGCGTCAGCTTGTTCTTTAGACAATTTGTCTTTTTTGGCAGTTACTTTTCCTGCTTTTTCTTCTAACCATTTAGCCAATTTTTCATCAGCTTGTTCTTGGGTTAAAGCTCCTTTGCTAACTCCTCCGTCTAAATGGTGCTTAAGCATTGCTCCTTTGTAAGAAAGGATAGCTCTTGCAGTTTCTGTCGGTTGAGCTCCGTTGTGTAACCATTTTACTGCACTTTCGAGGTTTAGGTCAATCGTTGCAGGGTTAGTGTTCGGATTGTAAGTTCCTACTTTTTCAAGGAATTTACCATCTCTTTTGGCTCTTGAATCAGCAGCCACAATCCAGTAAAAAGGTTTTCCTTTTTTACCGTGTCTTTGTAATCTAATTTTTACAGGCATAATCTTTTGATTAAATTTTGAGGTTCCCGACCTCCGTTAATTAAGGGTGCAAATGTACAATATATTTTTGAAATCTGTTTAAAAAAACTATCTAAAATTAATTGTGTAAGTTCTCTTGTCAAAAAAGTTCAAATGAGTTAGAATCTAAATCATTACCTTTGTAGCTTCTGATGATAATTTGTATGTTTAAAAAAAAATTTCTTATTGTTTTAACTCTTGCAACGCTTTGGAGTTGTGCCAAAAGAGGAAGCATAACTGGTGGAGAAAAAGATATTTATCCTCCGAAAGTCCTCAAAACTTATCCTGATAATTTTAGTACTAATTTCAATTCGCAGGAAATTGTCATTCAGTTTGACGAGTTTGTAAGGCTCAAAGATGCAAGCAAACAACTCATCATCTCTCCTCCTCTGAAAAACAAACCGGAAATAACTCCTTATAGTGCCTCTAAACAAATCAAAATAAGACTTCGAGACACTCTTAAACCTAACACAACTTACAGTCTTAATTTCGGGCAAAGTATCGAAGATAACAACGAGGCAAACAAACTTCAAGGATACCGATATGTTTTTTCTACAGGAAGTTATATCGACTCTTTATCTATTAAAGGAAGCGTAAAAGACGCTTTGGATAAAGAAACCGAAAGTTTTGTTTCGGTAATGTTGTATGAGGTAAACGAAACTTTCAACGACTCCATTATTTATACAGAAAATCCAAGATATATAACAAATACTCTTGACAGCACTACAACTTTTGCTTTAGAAAACATAAAAGAAGGAAAATACTTGCTAATTGCCCTGAAAGACAAAAACAACAATAACCGATTTGACCCCAAACACGACAAAATCGGGTTTCACAACCAGATAATTTCTATTCCGACAGATGAAAATTATCAGCTCAAAATGTTTAAAGAAATCCCCGATTTTAAAGCAATAAGAGCTTTTGAAGTCACGAAAAATAAAATAACTTTTGCCTACGAAGGAAATCCCGAAAACAAAAAAATCGAACTCCTGAACAATAACATGTCAATAGAAACTATTATTACAAAAGTTCCCGAGAAAGACTCTTTAAACATTTGGTACAAGCCCATTGAAGCCGACTCGCTTGAGCTCAAAGTACATTATACGCTCTCGGAAAAATCTTTTATCATAAAACTCAAAGAAAAAACATCAGACTCACTTTCAGTTACTTTAAAGTCTTCAAAAAGATTAGGTTTCAGAGACAAGGTTGTCTTTTCTTCTCTCACTCCGCTCGTAGCATTTGACAGCACTAAAACTCAACTTCTGAACAAAGATTCGCTATCGGTTGATTTTACTACAAAATACAACATAAAAAATCAAAATTTGGAATTCTTCTTTAATAAAGAAGAGAAACAAAAATATTATCTTACTTTATTTCCGGGCTCGGTTACTGATTTTTTCGGAGAAACGAACGATACGATTAAAACCGATTTTTCAACACAAAGCTATTCCGATTTCGGAAACCTGAAAATAATTTTGCAGAATGTAAAAGAATTCCCAATAATCGTTCAACTTACTGATGACAAAGGAAATATACAGGCGGAACATTATTCGGAAGAGGAAACCGAAATTGAGTTTTTTAACTTGAATCCGAATATGTACACAATTAGGATTATTTATGATTCCAACAAAAACAAGATATGGGATACCGGAAATTACCTCAACAAAACACAACCTGAAACAGTTATCTATTTTCCGGACAAAATAGATGTCCGAGCCAACTGGGATGTTGAACAAATCTTTTTACTTAAAGAATAATTCCAAATCATTTCTTTGAAAATATTTACCTGATTATACCTAACTTTGCAAGTCAATAAAATTATCTGTAATACCAATGAAAATATCATACAACTGGCTTAAACAATTCATCAAAACCAATAAAACTCCTGAAGAAATCTCAACACTTCTGACCGATTTAGGCTTGGAAGTAGAGGGAATCGAAAAATTTGAATCGGTAAAAGGCGGCTTGAAAGGAGTGGTTGTAGGAGTAGTTCTTACCTGCGAAAAACATCCAAATGCAGACAAACTTAAAATAACAACGGTTGATATCGGAGAAGAAAAACCACTTCAAATCGTATGCGGAGCATCGAATGTGGCTCAAGGTCAGAAAGTACCCGTTGCCACTATCGGAACGACTTTGTATGACAAAGACGGTAACTCGTTCCAAATCAAAAAAGGAAAAATCAGAGGAGAAGACAGCTTCGGGATGATTTGTGCAGAAGACGAATTAGGATTAGGAACTTCTCACGATGGAATTATGATTCTTGACGATAAAGTCAAAATAGGAACATCTGTAAGCCAAATTTTTGAAATTGAAAGCGATGATGTTTTTGAAATCGGACTGACTCCAAATCGTGCTGATGCTATGAGTCATTGGGGAGTTGCCCGAGATATTAAAGCCGGATTACTACAAGCGGAGAACCTTCATTCAGAAATTATTACGCCTTCTATAAGCAACTTTAGAGTGGACAAACGCACACTTAAAATTGATGTTGATGTGGTCGATTCTAAACTTTGTCCGAGATATTGTGGAGTTACCATTTCCGGAATTACGGTAAAAGAATCTCCGGAGTGGCTCAAAAACAGACTAAAAGCAATCGGGCTTACTCCGAAAAACAATGTGGTTGATGTAACAAATTATGTATTACACGAATTAGGACAACCGCTTCATGCTTTTGACACTTCTAAAATCAAAGGAAATAAAATTGTTGTAAAAACAGCTGCTGAAGGTACAAAATTTACAACGCTTGACGAGGTTGAGCGTACGTTAAGTGCAGAAGATTTAATGATTTATAACGAAGAAGTTCCGATGGCTTTGGCAGGGATAATGGGTGGGAAAAATTCTGCTGTTACAGAATCTACTTCGAATATATTTTTAGAAAGTGCTTATTTTGATGCTGTTACAGTCAGGAAATCTGCCAAAAGACACACTATAAGTTCTGATGCTTCGTTTCGTTTCGAAAGAGGAATTGACCCAGCCATTACAGAGTATGCTCTGAAAAGAGCTGCAATACTTATTAAAGAACTCGCAGGAGGCGAAATCACTTCGGACACAGCTGATTTGTATCCTAAAAAAATAGAAGGACATCAGGTATTTCTGAATTTTGAAACTTTAAACAAAATAATCGGACAGGTAATTCCTCAGGAAACTATTAAGAACATTCTGACCTCTTTAGAAATCAAAATCGGAACGATCTCTGATATGGGATTAGGGCTTACGATTCCTCCTTATAGAGTTGATGTGCTGAGGGAAATTGATGTAATCGAAGATATTCTTAGAGTTTACGGATACAATAATATCGACTTTAGCGGAAAACTAAATGCTTCGGTGGCTTATTCGTCTCGTACAGAAGAATATCGCCTTCAAAATATTATTGCGGAGCTTCTTACTGCAAACGGATTTAACGAGATAATGTCTAATTCGCTTACAACTTCACAGTATGTAAAGCTCTCTGAACAACTCTCTGAAGAGCAAAACGTAACAATTCTGAATCCGTTGAGTAGTGATTTGTCGGTTATGCGCCAGTCATTGCTCTTTAGCGGACTCGAAGCTATTTCGTATAACATCAACCGAAAAAATGCAGATTTAAAATTCTACGAATTCGGAAATACATACAAAAAACAAACTAACAATTATATCGAAAACAAACATTTAAGCATTTTTATTACAGGTAACAGAAGTGCAGAAAGCTGGATTGAAAAATCTCAAAAATCAGATTTCTTTTTGTTGAAATCATATATTATGCTAATTATTAACAGACTGGGAATTAAAGGACTGAGAACCTCTGCCCTATCTGACGATGTTTTTACAGAAGGAATTGCGATCGTAAACGGAAGCACTGTTTTAGCTGAGCTTGGAGTTTTGAAAAAATCAATACTAAAACATTTTGACATCAAGCAAGAAGTTTTGTATGCTGATGTAAAATGGGAAAACATCATCAAGCTGGTTACAGGCAAATTCAAATTTACCGAAATTGCCAAATACCCTGAAGTAAGACGTGATTTAGCCCTACTTTTAGACGAGAATGTTACCTTTGAAAACATTTATCAAATAGCAGAACAAACCGATAGAAAGTTAATTAAAGAAATTGATTTGTTCGATGTATATCAAGGAGATAAACTACCTCAAGGAAAAAAATCGTATGCTGTGAGTTTTATTCTTCAAGACGAAGAAAAAACCCTGACCGATGAAAAAATCGAGAAAACTATGTCTAAAATTCTCTCTAATCTAACCGAAAAATTAGGAGTAAGTTTGAGATAAATATGAATAAAACAACTTTAGCAGGCGGGTGTTTTTGGTGTACTGAAAGTATTTTTTCGGAGTTGGAAGGAGTAGAAACCGTAACTTCGGGGTATATCGGAGGGCATCTCAAGAATCCGACATATCAGCAGGTTTGTGAGGGAACAACCGGACATGCAGAGGCAATAGAGATTATTTTTGATTCAGCTAAAATTTCGTATAACGAATTATTAGAAATCTTTTTTGCCACCCACGACCCAACAACCCTTAATCGGCAAGGCGGAGACATCGGAACCCAATACCGAAGCGAGATTTTCTATCATACTTCGGAGCAAAAGCAACAAGCAGAAGATTTTATACAACTATTGGAAACCGAAAAAATATTCAACAACCCGATTGTAACCCGAATTTCGGAAGCAGGTACATTTTACAAAGCAGAAGATTATCATCATCAATATCTGAAAAACAACCCTCAAAACCCATATTGTCAGGCAGTTGTAAATCCGAAACTTCAAAAATTTAAACAGACATTCGCACGAAAATTAAAGAAATAACATTATATTTTTTTGACACTCAAGTCAGTATAATTGTGTCATCACTTTTATAAAAATGAAGAAACAACTTCCTGTTAAGGCAAAATCAGACAAAAAAATACAAAAACTCTTTTTGAGTATTTTGTTTGATTTGTTGGGAATGGCAACTTTTGCAGTTCCTGTCTTAGGAGAAACATTTGACGTAATTTGGGCTCCCGTTGCAGGATTATTACTCAACCGAATGTACAGAGGAACCATAGGGAAAGTTGGAGGATTCATCGTTTTTATCGAAGAATTACTGCCCGGATTAGATATTATCCCTACCTTTACCCTTACCTGGATTTATACGTATTATTTTAGCAAAAAAGAAAAATAAATTTGCTCAATTAAGTCTTTATGAAAATGAAAATAACAGTCGTAATCCTTATGTTGTTTCCCTTTTTTAGCCTTGCCCAAAAGTTCAGCAAATCAGAAAGAGAACTGATTAACAGTGGAAATACGTCCGAGAGAATGTACGTTATTCAGTCTGACATCGAAAAAGAGTTAGAAATTCTGAAATCAGTATCGAAAAACATAAATCCGAAAGCCAAAAATTTAGATATACTTATCAGCCGAATGTATTTAGCTGTTACGCATCCCACAGATGGAGGTGTAGGAATTGCCGCTCCTCAAGTCGGCATCAACCGAAATATAATCTGGGTACAGCGATTTGATAAACCTTCAGAACCTTTTGAAGTATATCTCAACCCTAAAATTGTTTGGCGGTCCGAGCTTATGCGAAAAGGAGCAGAAGGTTGTCTTTCTATTCCGAATACAAGAGGAAGTGTTTACAGACATTACGCTATCGAAATCGAATATCATAATCGAAAAGGGAAAAAACACTCCGAAAAAATAGAAGGGTTTACGGCAGTTATCTTTCAGCACGAAATCGACCACCTAAACGGAATCCTGTTTACAGACAGGATAAAAGAACAAGAACACAAAGATTTTTACCCGATAAATAACCCAAAAGAGTTGTACTTAGAACAGGAATCTTCAAGATAACAAACCGTTTATTCTTCGCACATTATTAAAAAATCACAAGTGTATCGCTCTAAAAACACATCATCTATTTCTAATTTATTTAAATTTTATTTTTTAAATAAATATTAAGCCAAATCCCTCTACAAAAAGAAGTATAATTTTTTGTCACATACTAAAAAAATTACCTAAATTGCCTAAAAAATATATACTATGAATTATATTCAGCAAGCTCTAAAAGGAAAAAATGACTGGTGGAGAACTTTTATTATAGTGTTTGTTTTTGTGTTGATATTTGGTTTGAGCTTTTTGACCGTTATCTACCTAACTCCCGAACAGATAAGCCAAGCAATGGCTATCACGGGAATCAAAAATGTAGATTTAGCCATTAATTTATCGCAATTCGGAATATTGTTAGGGTTGTTGTTTGTTCTTTTTTATGTCTTGCATCAACGAAGCCTCATTACGCTCACAACAGCCCGAAATAAAATAGATTTCAAACGGATTTTCGTCAGTTCTTTTTTGGTTATTTTCGTGCAAATTCTGTTTTTTGCCATTTCGTATGGCTACGACAGCTCTAATATCGAATGGAATTTTGACGCTTCAAAATTTACTCTTTTAGTAATTATTTGCTTGTTATTGCTACCTATTCAGATTGGGTTTGAAGAATACTTTTTCCGAGGATATTTGATGCAGCAAATCGGAATTGCCACTAAATCGGTTTGGATTACCCTTATTCTGACTTCTGTTTTGTTCGGACTTTTGCATAGTGCCAATCCCGAAGTTTCAGAAATTGGTTTTAAGATGATGGTTTTCTACATCGGAACAGGTTTTTTTATGGGAATAATGACGTTGCTTGACGACGGATTAGAACTCGCTCTCGGATTTCATTTTGCTAATAATCTTATTGCTGCAACGCTTATTACCTCAGATTTTTCGGCTTTACAAACCGATGCTATTTTCAAATACTCGGGAGAAATAAATACAGAGGCAATGTTCAACGAAACGCTACTTTCGATGGCAATCACTTATCCGTTATTTCTTATTGTTTTAGGAAAAATATACAAATGGAATTGGAAAAGTCTATTGAAATTTTAAGCCTATGAATTCCTACAAAAACATACACCCTCAATTTCGTTTAAACGGATTTCGCCTTACCAAAGATGAGTTGTGTAAAGCTACTTTTGACCTTATCAAAGAAGGAAGTTCTTACGAAAAAACTATCGGGCTCTTTATCTCGGAATGGCTCGATAACAATCCCGAAATAACATTGCAAACCTCAGGAACAACAGGGAAATCAAAGAAAATAACTTTCCAAAAACAGGCAATGGTCGATTCGGCTTTGGCTACAGGAAATTTCTTTGAGCTCAAACCAGAAGACACTGCCCTTTGTTGCTTGCCTGTGAATTTTATTGCAGGAAAAATGATGTTAGTCAGAGCTTTTGTTCTCGGATTAAATTTAGATATTGTAGAACCTGACTCCTACCCTCTGAAGAATATTGGTAAAAAATACAGCTTTTGTGCCATGACCCCTATGCAGGTCAAAAATTCAATCGGAAAACTTCACTTTATAGAAAAACTAATCATAGGAGGTAGCAAACTCAATTCTGATTTAGAAAAAAAATTGGTCAATCTGCCTGTAAAGTCTTACGAAACCTATGCTTCAACCGAAACACTAACGCATATTGCTGCCCGAAAAATTGGAGACAAAAACTTTAAACTACTACCTGATATTGCTATTTCAACAGATCAAAGAGGATGTCTGGTTATTGATGCACCGAGAATCAGCAACCAAAAAATAACGACTAATGATCTTGTCGAACTCAAATCAGAAAGAGAATTTTTATGGCTCGGACGCTTTGACAATGTTATAAACAGCGGAGGAATAAAACTATTCCCTGAGAAAATAGAAGCTCTGCTTGCTGAAAAAATTCCTTATCGCTTTTTTATCGGAGGTATTTCAGACTCCTCCTTAGGAGAAAAATCCGTTTTGGTTATAGAGTCCGAAAAATATGAACTTCCTCCTGACGTTTTTAATCATTTAGACAAATACGAAAAACCAAAAGAAATAATCTTTGTTCCTGAATTCTTTGAAACCGAAACCGGAAAAATAAAAAGAAATGATGTTTTGAAAAATATTAAAATTGATTAGAACAAGTTGTTTTTAACGCATATTACTTTATTTTTCAATTACATATATTTGATTTTTATCGATTTTTGCCTATTGGTATTTTTGTTCATTTATTGTTAAGAAAACCTCCTAAAAACAATTTTTACTCTGGCATAAAAAGAGTATTTTTGCCTGAACTAACTATTTAAAACCAAGATGAGTTTAGCAATTTCACAACTACAAGATTTAACCATTCAGGTTAGAAGAGACATTTTAAGAATGGTACATGCAGTAAATTCTGGGCATCCGGGAGGTTCTCTGGGCTGTACCGAATTTTTTGTGGCACTGTATCAAAACCTGATGAAACACAACAAGGAATTTGATATGGACGGAAAAGAAGAAGATTTGTTCTTCCTTTCTAACGGACATATTTCACCTGTTTTTTATTCCGTTTTAGCAAGAAGCGGATATTTTCCGGTATCAGAACTAAAGACTTTTAGGCTTATCAATTCAAGACTGCAAGGTCACCCAACCACACACGACCATCTTCCGGGAGTTCGTATTGCATCAGGCTCATTGGGTCAGGGAATGTCGGTGGCTATCGGAGCTGCTCTTACCAAAAAGCTAAACGGAGACAGTCATTTGGTTTATAGCCTTCACGGAGATGGAGAATTGCAAGAAGGACAAATCTGGGAAGCCACTATGTATGCTTCTGCCAAAAAGGTTGATAACCTGATTTCGACTATTGACCTTAACGGGAAACAAATTGACGGACCTACAGATGAAGTGCTTCCGATGGGAAGTCTTAAAGCTAAATTTGAAGCTTTTGGGTGGGATGTTTTGGAGATTAAAGAAGGGAATAATATCGAGGCTATCATTAACGGGATGACCGAAGCAAAGTCGCGAACAGGAAAAGGAAAACCGGTTTGTGTATTGCTCTATACCGAGATGGGGAACGGAGTAGACTTTATGATGTACACCCACGCTTGGCACGGAAAAGCTCCGAATGATGAACAATTAGAAAAAGCATTAGCTCAAAATCCTGAAACTTTAGGGGATTATTAATAGTTTGCAGCCGCAGTATTCAGTAGGCAGTTTGTAATGAAAAAACTAATTACATATTTCTTTATTTTGTTTTGTGTAAATGCTTTTGCACAAAAAACTTATACGTTTGATTATTATACGGTTTATGAATATAAAAAAAAGGAGTCGGATAAGAAAAGTGTTTCGGAATATACATTTTCTAATTCAAATGATAATTATTATTATTTAAGATTTGCAGTTGAAGATAGTATTATACAAAATACAATTCAGTTGATTGACTATAAAAACCAGCAAATTTATTTGTATGATATAGAGCCAGTTAAAAATAAAAGTGTATCTAACCTTTCAAACCTTTTCAAATTTGAACACAAAAGCACTTATGACCTTACCGAATGTAGAACTGTAAATAGATATATTTATAAAATTGATTTTTATGATGACAAAGAATATTCTTTTTCAATGGAGCAATATAAAAAAAGAAACTCTAAATTAGTTGAAACTTCTTATTATCAGACTGTAGCTGATAATGAAATAAAAAATCAAATATATAATTCGTTTTTGGCAGTATCACTTCATTGCAATAAATTTAAAATAGATATGACCGATGTTATAGTTTACTCCTATTTCAAAAAAAGAAACTCTAAAAAAAGATATAATATCAGAGAATTGGTTGCTATGGAAAAAATTGATTTAACCATAAACACCACGAGCTAAAAAATGGCAAAATTAATCAAATATATGATGCTGTTTGTTTGTGTAAATTCATTTGCACAAAAAACTTATACGTTTGATTATTATACGGTTTATGAAATAGACAATAGTAATAGTAAACAATATATAATAGGAAATTCAAACGATTCATCTTATTTTACTTATATTTTTGCATATAATGATGTCTTTTCTTCGATGTCCTTGTATGATACAAAAAATGATTTACAATATGATTTTGATATCAAAAAAAGAAATATCAATTCGGTAAAATCATTTACTGACATCGCAGATTCATATATGATTTACAAGTATGGTTTTAGTGAAAGAGAGAAGTTTTTTAAAGATATTTTTGAAATAGAATATGACCCTTTAAATGATGAAGAAACTATAATCGTTATTAAAAAATATAAAAACAAGAGAAAGAAAAAGCTCGTATATACTAATGTTTTTCACGTTAAAGACTACTCTATTACCAAAAATCAGTTTTATATAACAAACCTTATATTTGGTTTCAGCTTTGACATCAATAAAATAAAAACTACAGGAGTTGTAATAGAACAAAATGTGATGTTTAAAAAAACTCCTAATGAGAACTATACTAAAACCCTTACAGATATCGGGCAGTTAGATTTTAGTTTAAATTTAGAAATAGAGCCTGTCATAACCAGAACGAAAACGATAATACAAATTCGATAAAACTCAAAAAACACAACTAAATAAAAATGAAAAAATACGAAAACACAGGAAATAAAGATACCCGTTCGGGTTTTGGAGCAGGGCTTACAGAACTCGGAAAAACCAACGAAAATGTAGTAGCACTTTGTGCTGATTTGATAGGTTCACTTAAAATGGACGATTTCAAGAAAAACCACCCGGATCGGTTTTTCCAAATCGGAATTGCAGAAGCCAATATGATTGGTATTGCAGCAGGAATGACTATCGGAGGAAAAATTCCGTTTACGGGAACTTTTGCTAACTTTTCGACAGGAAGAGTATATGATCAAATTCGTCAATCGGTAGCCTACTCAGAAAAGAACGTAAAAATATGTGCTTCGCATGCAGGGCTTACCCTTGGAGAAGACGGAGCAACTCACCAAATCTTAGAAGACATCGGATTGATGAAAATGCTACCGGGAATGGTCGTTATCAACCCGTGTGATTACAACCAGACCAAAGCAGCTACTATTGCTATTGCGGATTATGAAGGACCGGTTTATCTTCGCTTCGGAAGACCTGCTGTACCTAATTTTACACCTGCTGACCAAAAATTTGAAATAGGGAAAGCTTTGATGCTAAACGAAGGAGCAGATGTAACCATAATTGCAACAGGACATTTGGTTTGGGAAGCTCTTATCGCTTGTGAAGAGTTAGAAAAAGAAGGAATTTTAGCCGAGGTAATTAATATTCACACTATAAAACCTCTTGACCACGAAGCAATTCTGAAATCGGTTGAAAAAACAGGGTGTGTGGTAACAGCCGAAGAGCATAACTTTCTGGGAGGCTTAGGAGAAAGCGTGTCGAGAGTACTTGTACAAAACAATCCTGTTCCACAAGAATTTGTAGCAACAAATGATACTTTCGGAGAAAGCGGAACTCCAAACCAGCTTATGGAAAAATATGAGTTAAACAGCGAGGCAATTATCAAAAAAGCAAAAAAAGCTGTTGCCAGAAAATTCAAACTAAGCTAATAAACTTTTTGTCAAACCAAGTGCGGCTAAACAGTCGCACTGCTTTCTAAACCAAAAACTTTCTCAATCCATTCGATACTTTCTTCGAGTGAGGTGTTTTCGTCTTTGAGGTGGTTGGCGAAATGTGTAGTGATTTTATGAATAATTCGATTTGAAATTATCTCTGCTTGTTGCTCATCAAAATTATTGAGCTTTTTCTTCTGAAAATCAAGTTCAGCTTCTTTGATGTGATTTAGCTTTTCTTTTAAAGCATTGATAGTCGGAGCAAATTTTCTAGCATTAGTCCAATCAAAAAATTCAGTTTTGATTTCTTCAATAATTTCTTCAGCATGAGGGATAAACTTCTTTCTGTTTTCTAAGGTCGAATCTGTAATTCCCGAAAGCTCATCTAAGTGAACAAGTGTTATATTCGGGTTATTTGAAAGGCTTTCATCAACATTTTTAGGAATCGACAAATCTAAAACCAAAATCGGTTTTTGAGGATTCAAGTTTTCGGGAGTAATTGTTGGTTTGTCTGCTCCGGTTGCTACTACCAAAATATCTGTATTTTGCAGCTCGGTCGAAATTTGGTCGTATTCTTTTACAATCAGGTTGAGTTTTCCAGCAATTTTGTCGGCTTTTTCTCGAGTTCTGTTTATGAGTGTAATGTGTTGATTTTTGGTGTGCTTAACCAAATTCTCACAAGTATTTCTTCCTATTTTACCGGTTCCGAAAAGCAAAATATTTTTAGATGAAATATCGCTAACGGTACTCATAATATACTGTACTGATGCAAACGAAACCGAAGTGGCTCCCGAACTCAACCGAGTTTCGTTTTTAATTCTTTTACTTGCCTGAATTACCGAATTCACAAGGCGTTCGGTATAAGCATTCGAGAGTTCATTGGCTTTGGACTCCACAAAACCTGATTTAATTTGCCCTACAATTTCGAAATCTCCCAAAATCTGACTATCTAATCCGGTTCCAACTCTGAAAATATGATTGATGGCCTCGTGATTTTTATACACATAACCTACCTTTTGGAAATCATCAATCGTACCTAAACTGTTGTCGCAAAGGAGTTTTATAAGTTCAAATGGATGATTGGCATAACCATAAATTTCGGTTCGGTTACAAGTAGAAATTACCAAAACACCTTGAAGATTTTTTTCTTTTGCCTGTAATAAAACCGTATTTTTGGTAACCGTGTTCAGGCTGAATTTACCTCTGGTTTCAGCATCTGCTTTCAGATAACTCAATCCGATACAGTAAAAAGTCAGGTGTTTGCTCATATTTTTTTATTTTCAGCTACAAAGAATTTTTACAACATTTAGTACAACGTAGATAATTCTTTAATCTGTAACAAAAACTCAAATGCAAAAATAGGACTAACCTTTGTATAAAAGTAACGCTAAAAGTCCTTTTTTCGTCGTTTCAGGTTTTTTAGACATAATCTTGCTCCTAAAATAGTTGAATGTCGTACATTTGTAATAACATCAACGCTTGCAATGGTTTTTATATAGAATGGTTCTAAATAACAAGATTGCTATTTTGACAAAAATACAAATAAAAAAATATCGCTATGAGTCCTTTTGACGAAATTAATATAGAAGATGATTTTATGGTTTTCCGCTTTTTGAATAACGAGTTGAAACCGTTTAGTTTTCAGAAACTTATCAACTCTGATTTAATACAATTTCATTTCGGAATCAAAGGCAAAGCAAGTTTTATTTTTAATGAAGGAAGGTATATACTTCCCTTACAGGAGTCTTCTTCGCTTTTGCTTTATAATCCTCAAAAAACGCTGCCTGTCAATTTGGAGATTGAACCGAATTCGCAAGTAATTTCACTTTTTATTCCTATCAAAAAATTTCACGGACTTTTCTCAGAACAAGCCGATTATATCCCGTTTTTGAGTAAAGAAAACGAACAAAAGAAATATTATAAAGAAGAAAACATTTCGTCTTCGATGATGATTGTACTGAATCAGATGCTGAATTACGATTCGAATTCGCCTGTAAAAAAGCTTTATATCAAAGGAAAGACTTACGAATTATTGAGTTTATATTTTAACAAAAACGAAGGAACAGATATCGAGCAATGTCCGTTTTTGGCCGATGAAGAAAATGTGTTGAAAATCCGAAAAGCCAAAGACATCGTCATTGGCAATATGGCAGAGCCTCCTGGATTACAAGAATTAGCCGATCAAGTCGGGATTTCGCTCAAAAAATTAAAAATGGGATTCAAACAAATTTACGGAGACAGCGTATATAGCTTTTTACTGGATTACAAACTTGAATATGCCCGAAAATTGTTAGATTCCGGTTCGTACAACGTAAACGAAGTCGGACTGAAAATCGGATACAGCACTTCGAGCCACTTTATTGCTGCTTTTAAAAAGAAATTCGGAATTACGCCTAAAAAATACCTGATGTCGATTGATGTTGATGCTTAAAAATAGCGGCTTTTCAACCTTTGGCTGATTTTTTGTGTCTTTATGAAAAAGATAGTTTATTTACCTATTACCCGATTAAAAAAGAATTCCGCTACAAAAAGCTCGGAAATTTTCAAGGAAACTTTGCCCGATTTGAACTACCCAACGGACAAAAAGGCTGGCTCGATTTACAAGGAAATGAATATTTAGATAAATAAACTGCTCATTTCATTAAGCAGTTTGTTTTATATTTTGCTCTTTACGATTAACAATAAATACATAATTTTGCTTTTTATAATTAACAATTTTATATCTTTGCATTGTAAATCGGATTACAATGGAAGAATTACAGTTTGAATTTCAACAAAAGATAGCGCAATTATCATTAGATTTTCAGCGATACCTTATTGATACTGTTGATTTAAAAAACAGGCTGATTGCCATAAAAGGAGCAAGAGGTTCGGGAAAAACAACCTTACTTTTACAGATTGCCAAACAAAAGCTGGATACAGACAAAACTTTGTATGTCAGTTTAGACCATATTTATTTTTTTGAAAACAAATTATACTATTTAGCCAAAGAATTTTCAGATAACGGAGGCGAGAACCTGTTGTTGGATGAAGTTCATAAATACCCGAACTGGTCAAGAGAAATAAAACTGATTTATGACAACTTTCCGTCATTAAAGGTAATTTTTACTTCTTCGTCAATGTTGGAAATATACAAAGCAGAATCCGATTTAAGCCGAAGAGCCGTAGCTTACAATCTTAAAGAGTTGTCTTTTAGAGAATTTATCGCATTAGAAACAGGAATCGAACTGCCTGTAAAATCATTTGAAGATATTTTGCAGAACCACAACCAAATTGCAACCGATTTAGTCCGAAAAATAAAACCTTTGGCTTTGTTTTCTAAATATTTAAAAATGGGTGCTTATCCGTATTTCAAAGAAAACGAAGCAGAATACAATCAAAAACTACTCAATACCATTAATTTAATCATAGAAATCGACATTAATGCAGTAGAAGATTTGAATTATGAAACCTTGGTTAAGCTGAAAAAGTTACTGATTTCTATTGCTTCAAGTGCTCCATTTACTCCGAATATTACTAAATTGAGCGAAAAAGTTGGAGTTTCCCGAAATACATTAGTTCAGGCAATTAAAATTTTAGACCGAGCAGGATTGGTCAATCAACTATACAAAGACACATCAGGAATTGGTGTTTTGACAAAGCCCGAAAAGCTGTTTTTGAATAATACCAATTTGATGTACGTTTTGGCAAAAGAGAACACAAACATCGGAAATGTCAGAGAAACTTTTTTTCTGAATCAATTCAAAGGGCTAAAAGAAATCAACCTTTCGGAGGAATCAGATTTTATTATTGATAAAAAATATACCTTTGAAATTGGAGGGAAAAATAAATCCAAAAAACAAATTACCAATTTAGAAAACGCTTTTATCGCAAAAGACAGTATCGAAATAGGCTTTGGAAATAATATTCCTGTCTGGTTGTTTGGATTTATGTATTAAAAAAGAAAAGAGAAATGTAAAGACATATCGCTGTTAGACCAGGTGCTTTTCAAAGAGCTTTTTTGCTTTTTTCTTTGTTACTTCTTTTTTGTATGCATCTTTATGTTCAATATAAAAGATAGGAGCATTCTTACATTTCCCTTGACATTTCATCTTTTCTAAAGCAATACACAAACCCGATGTTTCTATCAAATCTTTCAGGCAGCTTTTTGCCTCTTTGTTGTATTTGCAACACTTTTTTCCGTCGCAGAAATAAACAACTTTGTCTTTATTTTTCATCAGAGCCTCTTCCTAATTTTTGAACGCAACAAAGTTATATATTTTTTTTTAATTATTCTAAATAAGAATTATCTTTGCAGGACATTTATTAATTCAAATTAAATTATTACATTATGAATATTCAGGATAAAGTAGAAAAAGCCCAAAAAAAAAACAAACCTCTTCAGCCTAAGGTAAAAGAACTTATGGCAAGGTGCAAATCTGTTATTTTGGCTACCATTGATTCGGAGGGAATTCCTAATTCGAGCTATGTTCCGCACGTTGTGATAGACAACAAATTATATGTTTTGGTCTCGTTTATGGCTCGTCATACCAAAAATTTAAGAGATATAAAAAAGGTTTCTGTAATGTTTATCGAAGATGAAGCAGATACAAAGCAAATCTATGCTCGTGAGCGATTAACCATTGACGGAACAACGAGTCAAATCGAAAGAGGTACTGAAATGTGGAGCAGAGCTGTAACAGGACTTACTGAATCTCACGGAAAAATCCTTGATATTCTTACAGGAATGGACGACTTTATTATGATAGAAATCACTCCTCTAAAAGGAGCTTACGTAAACGGTTTCGGAAGTGCTTATTTTGTGGATACAAATTTTGAGGTCATAAACCACAGAAACGACATAAATCATACCGTTCGAAAAGAAGAAGCCTAAGTTAAGGTCATTATATGAAACCGGAAGTGTAAACTTTCGGTTTTATTATTCTTACAAATTAAAACCTATTTTGCCAAAGATTAAAAATCTTACTTCTGATTTTCTTCCATCTATAACTTCGGATAAATTCAGCCTGTTGGGGAGTTACTAAAAGTGGTTTTTTGTCGCCTTTCGCCTTAAAGAATCCTTTCAAATAGTCCACAAAAAGCAATGGTTTTTTTTTCTTAAAAGCCAGTTTTAGAGAAGCTAATAAAGTAATCCAAAACCCGTATCCTAATCTATAAAAAGCTTCGCCTTGCTTATGTATAGATTTTTTGTTGTATTCAGACCCCGTTGGTTTTAGGTGTTTTACCTCAAGTGAGGTATCTACAACAATTTCCCAGCCAAAGTACCTTGACAAAAGTTCATCAACCGTATCCCAACCCATTTCGGTTTTGAGTTTTCCTATTTCCAAAAAACATTCTTTTCGGTACGATTTAAAAGCACCTCTGATATGGTCATTATCTGTCAGATTTTCAAAAATCCAATTGCCATTTTTTTCGATAAAAGCTCTCCCTCCTGCCATTCCTACTTTTGGATTTTCAGAAAAAATTCGAGCAATACGTTCAAAATAATTTTCAGGCAAAATCAAATCTGCATCTAACTTTACGATAAAATCATAGTTCTCATCAAGCACTTCTAAACCTTGATTAAAAGCATTTATCACTTTTGACCCTGGTAAATGAATTTGGGTGGAATTGGTGTTTACTAAAGAAATAAAATCATTCTTTTCGGCAAATTCTTTGACTATTGCAGCTGTATTATCTGTAGAATTATCGTTGACCACTACTACATTTTGAGGTAAAAGCGTTTGCTTTAGAATTGAATCCAAAGTTAAACCGATGTTTCTCTGTTCGTTATAAGCAGGAATTACGATGTAATAAATCATTTATTTTTGCTTTTCAGCATATACAATATAATATCTCGGAGTAAATTTTCGGAGCATCGGACGAATTCCTATTTTATTAGTAGGATTAGTCCATTTGGCTTTATCGATGATTTTCCAACCTGTTTTTTCTAAAAGCCAATCGAGTTGCCAATCTTCAAATTCGTGATAGTGCCTGTCCCACATATCCGTTTTGCTTCGATAAGCCGGGCTAAACCACAAGCGAAGCGGAACCGAAACCACCAATTTGTCTGATTTTATTTCCTTTAGTACCGAATACGGATTCAACAAATGCTCCAAGATTTCGAAGGCTGTAACTACAGAATAATCTTCATTTTTCAGAGCAGAAAAATCTTCGTCTAAATCTTCTCCTTTGGTATTAACAACCTGATAACCTTCGGATTTCAATAGGTTAGAAAACGGATTTTCGATTCCTAAATCCAATAGTTTTTCGGAAGTAGAAATGTGCTTTTTTAAAAAGTCTAACGTCTGTTCGTATCGTTTTTTAGGGAAATATTGCTCGTACATTGAGTTATCTATTATCTTTGCTAAAGTATAAATATTTTTTTGAATGGTATTTATATTACCCTACAGTTTTATTGAATAAAAAATGCAAAACAATTCCGTTACAAAACAAGTTTTTTGGTTTAGCCTTATCAGCTATTTGGGTGTGGCTATCGGAATTGTTTCCACGCTTTTTATATATCCTGAAAATCCGGAATTTTTAGGCATTATCCGAACCATCGAATCGTATTCACAAATTATTTTTCCGATTATTCTCATCGGAGCCTCACAAGCACTGGTGCACTTCTATCCTACTCTTTCGGGCGAAAATAAAAACCGATTGTTTTTGTACAGTATCTATTCGGTTTTGGTGAATTCAGTTATAGTTGCAGGAGTTGTTTTTTTGTTTTCAATTTTATTTAATTTTGACTTTATACAATGGATTTGGATTGCTTTACCTTTAGGGATTTCGATAGCCCTGAACGAAGTTTTTAAAAGGCAATCGCTTAATTTACAGAAAATTGCACTTCCTTCATTATTCGAAAGAATAATCCCTAAAGTTGTACTTCCGTTAATTTTTGTTTTGGTTGGAATGCACTTTATTCCAGAAAAACAAGGAGTCTGGTATTTTGTATTTTCGTATGTTTTGATTCTGTTTCTTACAGGAATCTATACGCTAAAACAAGACAAAACACAATGGGATTCTCGGTTTAAAAAAATCTTTCAAAACATTTCTAAAAAAGAATATTTCCGATACAGTGTTTATGCTTTTACCGGAAGTTTGGGTTCGCTTTTGGCTTTCAGAATCGATACGTTGATGCTTGGATATTTAGGCTATTCGATGGAAAATGTCGGAATTTATAACATCGGAGTAATAATTGCTATGACACTTATTATTCCTGCTACAGGGGTTTTCGCAATCAATTCACCTGTAATTTCAGAATTGGTCAAAGGAGATAAAATCAAAGAACTCAAAGTCAAATACACCGAAAATGCAAAGTTGCTTTTTGCTATTGGAGCCATTCTGTATAGTTGTATTTTTTTGGGAATTTATGATTTGTTTTCGCTTCTTCCTGCTAAAGAAAATCTTTTAAAATCTATTCCCACACTTTTAGTTTTAGGAGTTGGAGTAGTCATTAATATGGGAACCGGATTCAACTCCGAAATCATTACTTTTTCGAAACATTACCGATTTAATGTCATTGCAATTTTGGTCATGATTGCTCTGAATATCGGACTAAATCTGTTTTTCGTACTTGTATTGCAAACCGGAATGATTGGAGTGGCTTATTCCTCATTTATTTCTATTTCGGTTTTTAATTTGTTAAAGACAATTTACATTAAACAAAAACTCGGAATTCTACCCTTTGATAAAAAGTATTTGCAGTTGTTTTTAGTAATTTTATCCGTTGGAATAGTTATCTATTTTATTCCGAATCTGGCTTCTAATTTTTGGAATTTAGTTCTAAAGTCAGGACTTTGCTTGGCTTTGAATTCAGTATTGATTTACAGGCTAAGACTTGTTTATCAACTGAATAACCTCAGGAAATTCTAAGTGTATCAGGAAATTTTTGGCAAACTCCATTTGTACTTTACCACAACTAATCGGAGTGAAATGATAAGTAGCGAAGTAAACAAATAAATCAAATCATCGGTAAGGTTGATTTCTTTTAGAAGAAAAAATACCATTCCTCCCAAAATACAAATGGTAGCATATATTTCTTTGCGAAAAATAACCGGAATATCGTTGCACAAAATATCTCTTACCACACCTCCGAAACAAGCAGTCATTGTTCCTAAGGTTATGCAAACCAGAGGGTGCAATCCTGCTTCAATTCCTTTCTCAATTCCGATAATGGTAAAAATTCCCAGTCCGATGGTATCAAACAAAAACAATGATAATCTCAGATACAGTAGTCTTTTTCTGAAAATTAAAGCTATCACTGTTCCGATAGTAACTACTAATAAATAGGTCAAATCCTGCATCCAAATCACAGGGGTATTTCCGATAAGTATATCGCGCAACATTCCACCTCCCATCGCTGTAACAAAAGCGATTACAAAGATTCCGAAAATATCCATTCGTTTGTTAAAACCAGCCAATGCTCCCGAAAAAGCAAATGCAATAGTTCCCAATATTTCTAAAGTGTAAAACATTATTTGATTATTGATTCGAAAATCTTGCTTTTATCGGATAGTGATCAGAATATTCTTTTTTATTAAAGGTCTTAAATTCTTTTATTACAAACGATTTGTCGGCAAAAACATAGTCGATTCGGGCAGGATAATACTTGAAGTGGTAGCTTTTTCCGAAACCGCTTCCCGCTTGTTCAAAAGCATCGTTCAGACCTCCTTTGATGCTTCGGTAAACATACGAGAAAGCACTGTTGTTCATATCTCCGCAAATAATTACAGGATACTGACAAAGCTCTTTGTGTTCTTTCAGGGTAGCTGCCTGCTCTTGTTGTTTGGTAAATGCTTTGGATAATTTTTTAAAAATCAGTTCGGATTTTTCCTGATTCAACTCGTGTTCAATTCTTGCAATATCTCGTGTTATTTCGATGGATTGCAAGTGCATACTATACACACGAAGCGTATCTTTATCTTTTTTTATGTCTGCAAAAATTACATTGTTGTTAGAGTTTTCGAATCGTATAATTCCTTGATTTACAATCGGAAATTTAGAATAAATAGCGTGTCCGAAAGATTTACCTTTCGATAAATATTCGATATGTCTGAATTTATAATTATTGAATTGATCTTCGCCTATGTCTGAAAACTCCTGAAAACACAAAATATCGGGATTTTCACTTTCTATAAATTTTTTGATATTGAGCAACACGGAATCGTTATCAAGCCACTTGTACTTATTAAAAAGTCTTACATTATAGCTCATTAGAGTAAAATCGCCTTCTGAATCAGGAAGTTTCTCAGGAGAAAATCTGTACCATTTGCCAACAAAACCAATTCCGATAACAAGCACTAAGGCCGATAGAAAAGCCTGCTTTCTAACTTGCAAAAGCCAGTAAAAGAAAAACAGTATGTTCAGCATTAATAAAAGCGGAAGCCCTAAAGTAAGCACAGACAAAACGGGAAACATTCTTGGAGCCAAAAACGGTAATACATATCCCGCAAAAGTCAATATTGCGAGAAGTATATTAAAAAAATATACAATTCTGTTGAGCCAAGATAGTTTTTTCATTAATGATAATTAGCTAATTGATTGGTGCCACCTTGGGGTCAAATATACGGATTTTTAGAACAGTTTAGTTAAAGGTTAAGTATCGGTAAAGAAAGGAAGTAGGAAAAAGCCATAAGCCAATACGTATTTTGTTGTTGTTTTCATAATCAATGTTTTTAAGTCATAAAGTCAAATGTCGTAATGTCAAAAGTTATAAAGTTGAATGTCATAAAGTAGTGCATTGACAAACCGTGAATAAAAAACTTACTTGTCAAGCTGAACTTGTTTAACTTAGTTCAGTTCGCAAGCTCGTGTCAGCTTTTATGTTATTTTTTAGATTCTGAGCCAAGTTCGGAATGACACAGTTTGTCTTTTTTTCC
>Ga0265293_10002420_pt1 | contig 37608 bp, 27 predicted proteins | sample Munlanlewell138R_FD_192505 | JGI IMG/M metagenome (GOLD analysis project Ga0265293, IMG submission 192505) | Leachate microbial communities from a municipal landfill in Southern Ontario, Canada - Leachate well 138R | ecosystem: Engineered > Solid waste > Landfill > Unclassified | place: Canada... | reverse complement strand
CACGGATGCTCATGCAGTTAGGCATCAAGGCGCATATCTCGTATAGATTGACCACTACAGTTGGTACGGAGACTGACTATGTCCTCCACTATTGCACCAGCACCAAATGACAAGGCCGACCGGTTTCAGATTCTCCGGTCGGCCTTTTTGTCTTTTGCATCCTTGCGTTGTCATTACTTCTGTCGACGCTTCCAGGCGCGACAGGAACTACATTCCGTCCCTGCTCCGGCGGCTACGCCCCATGCCCCATGGCTATGGCGCCTCCTGCGTCCATCAACCTTGGGGCAGGGTGGCGCCCCGCCCTGCCCCAAGGTTTACATCTGACCCCGCTCGGCCAGCGACGTCGTTTCCGTGGCACTCACTACGATGTGATCCAGAAAACGCACATCGATCAGCGCCAGAGCTTGCTTCAGCTGAGTTGTAAGGTTCAGGTCGGCAAGACTGGGCTCAGCTGAACCCGAGGGGTGGTTGTGTGCCATGACCAAGGCAGCGGCATTGAGCCTCAAGGCCGTTTTCACTATTTCGCGCGGGTAGATGCTGGCTTGGTTGAGCGTGCCCAGCGCCTGTTCGATATAGCGGATCGGTTTCAGCTGTGAATCGAGATATATGAACCCGGCGCACTCATGTCCCAACCCTGCCAGCTTGGACTGGAAGAACCGGGCCATCTTGGCAGGCTGGTTCAGCGGCAGAGATCGAGAAATGAGGCTTTCAGCAGCTACGCGGCCTGCGGCCAGAATCTGGTCATCGCTGGCCGGCTTGTAACGGCCGCCTGGGCTGCGCACATACAGGGCATGTGCGTCGTTCATGTTGTCATAGCTCAGCGCGGCGGTGCTGTTGTTCATGAGTGCTCTCTCCTTTCAGGGTTGCCCGGCTACCGGGGCCGAAGATTCCGAGCCTTCTGCAGGTTTTGCGGTGTCTGCAGTACTACGTCTGGTCCGGATTGCCACCGTTGCCGTGAGTTCGTCGCCTTGCCGCGCTGGATCAGGGAACGACGACCGGAAAGGGGCGGGCACGCAGGCCGCAGCCCGAAGGAGAACGAAGAGAACCGAAGGGAACGGGCGAGTACCCGGCGAAGCGCACCCCTTGCAGAAAGGAGTGCAGTGATACAGTCGGCGTTTTAGGCGGCGAACTCAGGGCAATGGCTGCCCCGGTGATGGAGAAAGACTGCGGATGCCGGCCGCGCGGCGAGCGCCCCTACCGCCTGTGGGCGGTCTGAATCTGGCAGTTGCGATGAAAGGAGCGAAGTGGCATTGCGTGGGACAACAGGATGCTCAATTACACGACTTCTGCGTATTGATGCTGCTGGCAACTTGTCATTGCCGAGTCCAGGAAATCAAGCACAATTTCTCCTATTTGCCTTGCAAGATAGGGCGGAACTGCATTTCCCACCTGCCAATACTGGTGTGTGCGGCTTCCCTCGAAGTAGTAGTTGTCCGGGAACGTCTGCAGGCGAGCCGCCTCTCTTACCGTGAGACTGCGGCATTGCGCCGGGTCATGGTGGATGTAGTAATGCCCGTCTTTCGCAATATGCGACACGATGGTGGTCGACGGCTTGTCCCTTAGCTGAACTCTGAACCTATCGAGAAAGGGCACACTCTCATCATAGACATTGCCATGCAGAGGAAGAAGCTTAGGAGGAAAGTCCGGCACCTTCAGTGATCGTTCTTTCATCTCTGCATAGCATGCCGCAAACAGATAACGCCCAAGGTCGGAGCGCATGTGCTTCCGAGTCTCATGCTGCAGCACTCCGCCTACTCTCGGATCCCCCAGCCACGCGCGCAGCGACTGAGGCATTCCGGACAGATCCTGATCACACTCTACAAAAGAGCTGCCGTAAGACTCATGGTTCTGCGCTTGCGCATATGCACCAATCATCTTGTCCTCAATTTCCTGTCGATCGGGATGTCGCCAGCCCTTGAGTGCCTGTTTTGCGTCTCGCAATGCGGACAGCCACGTCGAATGGCTATCGTCTTCCCTTGAAAGCCTGCTTCGCAGGGGAGGCATGCCGGCTAGAGCCTCATCAACCGTCACCAGCGATGGCGCAGGCTTCAACACGAACCGACCTGCTTCATTCAGCACGTGCGCGCCCTTGCTGGCCCAGTCGGAACGGATGCCGAACAGTATGACTCGATGCCTTGCCTGAGGCAGGCCGAACGCTTCCGACTCGATGAGATAGTCGAGCGGTGTCAGATTCGTTCCGTCCGTCACAAAAGATCGAATCTCGTAGTGATGGCCATTACCCGGACTTTGCAGATCCGACAGTATTCGGTCAAAGATGAGCGATCCGCCAAGACGCGATGTCAGGATTCCCTTTACGTTCTCCATGACGAAAACGGTCGGCCCGAAATCATGCAGAATCCGCAGATATTGCTCATACAGCAGATGGCGCGCGTCGCTCTCGAACTTCTTTGGGTCGCCGGGCCTCATTCTGGAGCGGCCTGCCATTGAATATGCCTGGCACGGAGGCCCGCCAATCAGTACCCATTCCGAAGCACCGTCCAAGGCAGCCTCGATCCAGTTGTCGACTTCCTGGTTTGGCGTACCCCCAAGCTCGGCACACCGTGCTTCCAGCGCGGCATGACGCGCTTCCGGCGGCACCTCGGGATGTGCGAACAGCTCCTCTCGAGATATCTTTCCTGTTACATAGTCGTAGTAACAGTCCGGGACATGCGTGTCGCGCATCGCCCTATACAGCGCCCTGAGTGACAGCGTACGGTGGGCGACTGCGTCCTTTTCTATCGACAACCGGACATCGAACCTTCGTTGCCCATAGTCTCCCAGGATGGAAGAGAACCCCTCACCCAGCCCGCCCGGCCCTGCAAAAAGGTCTATCACAGGAATGGAATCAGCTGGTTTCATCTTTCTTCTTGGTGAAGTCATCCGGAAGAGTTTCTGGAGTTACTGAAGTATACCAGGCGGGTCCGACTGCCCGCCTCTCTGTCGCACCAGTACGACGCCCTGCCCTTCCTCACATTCTGTGGCAGCCTGATACGATATTATGTTCAACTATTACTCAGCCTTACGGCTGGTCATATCCGCCCATGCAGACCGTCACCAAAATTGACGGAGGCAGCCCAAACACCACAACTCCAGGCATTTGCGCGTTACCCACCTTGATGGCGCCCGATGGGAAGGAAGGAACGAATGAGCGAGAAGTCGGCTCTCGCGAGCCGAACCCTGCCGCGCCTGCTGAAGATGGCTATCCGAGCCGGAATCCAGCCGGTCGTGCGTCTTCACCTGCATCGGGGGATGCATGTGGACGCAACTGACAGCGGCGGACGCACGGCTCTTGCCTTGGCGGCCACGTACGGTCATCAGGGAATATGCCGATTGCTGCTGGAATCGGGTGCCGACCCACACGCACGTGATCTTCAGGGAGATGACGCGTTCTCCCACGCTCTCAAATCCAACAACGCGGGAATTCTCACGTTACTTGGCCAGCACGGCCGTCTCGATCCAGAAAGTCAGGAAAGCCGTGACACGGTATCCGTCATAACGGAAGAAGTAGAACCACCGTCGCCGTCGGCTCCTCCGCCACCCGCTTCATTTTCATCGGGAGCCGGGAGCCCGTCCGCAGGAGAGCAACAATGCAACAATGCCGTGCCGCCCACCGAGAGCCCGGTCGGCACAGAGACCGGCACACGGCTGGATCAGTGCAAGGATCCTACCCCGGAACAGCAGGAAGCACGCGGCCCCGTGCCAGATGCACCTCCTGATGAGGCGTCACCGCACGCGACGGACCATCCGTTGCACAGCGTGCATGAATCGGCAGACGCAATCCCGGATGCAGCTGCTCAACAACGCTCCAGTGCATTGTCTCATGCCGAGATACCCGACGACGCTCTTGAGGTCAGCAGGCTGCTCGTTCAGCCCAGCAGCGCTGCGCCAGAGCGTCATGACGAATGCAACCTTGCAATCAGTGCCCTGCCACATGAGGAAACGCCGTGCATCACAGCCTCCCACCTGAGCAGATCATCCCGAACGCGAGAAATCCCCGCCACAGCTGCAGACGAGCCGCCCCAAGAAGAACTGGACCTTTCCGGTTGGGAGCCGGAGGACGAAGCCCCTCTTCCTGCCACGAACGAGGACTGTGAGAACGCGGCTCTGGAACTGCAGGATCACATTTCACGACACGTACCAATAGACGACTACGAAGACTGGTCGGATATTGACATTGATTTGCCCGAATCTCGTCGCAGATTGAAGGCGTCTGCGGCGGAGGATCTCGAGCCCTTGCGCCTCCTCGTGCTCCAGGGCTTGAGGGATGGGAGCGTCTCTCACCAAGCGTTCTCAAACGTTATTTTCGATCCGTCAGAAGAGACGGATGTCGCATCGGAAACCCATCTTCGCAACCTGCTCGGTGACTTGGGCATACTCATCAGTGACGACCTTCCCGGGTGGTCCGAATCCGCTCGTGTCTCCGACGAGTGGAACGATGACATGGAAACCGTGGCGGATGAAGCAATGTCCTTCTGGACTCAGCTGTCACGGCAGGACAACGAGCCAGTGTGGCTATTCCTGAAGGAAGCGAGCGCGTTTGAGTTGCTGACAGCAGAGGCCGAGGTCAGCATCGCCAAACGAATCGAGGAAGGCACCAGAAATATTGTCTCGGCCATCGCGGCATGCCCCGCCACGATCGACGAAATCCTTGCGTCCATGTGCGCTGTCCGTAGTGGATCCGCGTCCATCGATCAGATTATCGATGGCTTCAACGACGACGATAATGACGGTGACGATGAAGCCGAGTCTGAATTGCCTGTCGACGACGATGACTCCGACCGCGAGACCGCCGGCAGGCTGGCCGAGCAACTTCACCTCAAGTCATTGGCCAAGTTCGAAGCGATTGAGTCATGGCATTTCAGGATGCGTGACGCCTTCGAAACCCAGGGACCTGACTCACAGGCATATGCCGAAGCCCGAGAGGCTATTCAGGCTGAACTCATGAATGTTCGCTTCACGCCCGGCATGGTGGAGCGAATGACCGACACTCTTCGATCCTGCCTGGCAGAGCTCCGTACCCATGAACAGGCAGCGATGTCCATCTGCGTGGAGCGCGTCGGCATGCCACGCGCGCACTTTGCAAGGGTCTTCCGCGTTAACGCCACGAACCTCGACTGGGCGCCCGAGGAGGTTGCTGCCGGAGGCGACTATGCTGAAGCGCTTGGGCACAACATCGAATCCATCCAGGAAACACAGCAGCATCTCATAGAGCTGCAACGTCGTCTGACCCTGCCCCTCGTACAGCTCAAGGACATCAGCAAACGCATGATTGCCGGGGAGGTGACGGTCCGTAAGGCGAAGCATGAGATGACGGTCGCGAACCTGCGCCTGGTGTTCTCGATTGCCAGAAAATACTTCAATCGGGGAATGGACATATCCGACCTCGTTCAGGAGGGCTGCCTCGGACTGATGAAGGCAGTGGACAAGTTCGACCATCGCCGCGGCTTCAGATTTTCGACGTATGCGACGTGGTGGATACGACAGGCCATAACGCGCTCAATTGCCGATCAGGGCTCGACCATCCGGATCCCCGTTCACATGGTGGACACAATCAACAAGATGGATAGGGCTCGACGCGAGCTGAGCAACGCCACCGGAGTTGAGCCAAACATCAGAGATCTGGCAGAAAAGATGGAAATATCCAGAGAAGCCGCATTGAAAATCGCGAAGGTCATGCGCAAGCCAGTTTCACTGGAGGAGCTTGCGGGCCATGCACAACAGCAACGTTTCGATTGCCACATCCATGGTTCCGGACTGATATTGGCCTCGCCTGAAGAACTTGTCGCGGAACGGGAAATGAAGGACCTTGTCAGCGAAGTATTGGGCACACTCACGCCACGAGAGGCCAAGGTCTTGCGCCTGCGGTTCGGTATCGGCTGGGGGTCCGACATGACGCTGGAGCAGGTTGGTGCCCAGTTCGAAGTCACTCGCGAACGCATCCGCCAGATCGAGGCCAAGGCTCTGCGAAAACTGCGTCATCCCAGCCGGGCAGACCAGCTCGCAGGCCTCCTGGAAGGCTGCTGAACCGTCATGACAACCACAATGAACGGTTTCTCTCGCATGCGGCACGCGCCTCCGAAGGCAACAGCGATGATAGAGTCCCTGCGAGGATTGGGGTACTCCACCGCCACTGCATTGGCAGACGTGATAGACAACAGCATCGCTGCGCATGCAACCCATGTGGAACTCCGTTTCGCATGGGCTGGCTCTCTGAGTACCGTGGCCATTCTCGACAATGGCGACGGAATGAACGAAGCGGAGCTGGACATCGCCATGCGTCTGGGCGAGAAAAGCCCTCTGGATGCCAGGGATGCGTCCGATCTGGGCCGGTTCGGGCTGGGCATGAAGACAGCCTCCTTCTCGCAATGCCGAAGGCTCACCGTTGCGAGTCGCAAGCTGGGCGCTCTCAATTGCCTGCGTTGGGATCTCGATGTACTTGCATCCAGTGAAAATGATGGCTGGTATTTGCTGGAGGGATCTGCGGCGGGCTCCGAACACATGCTGCAGGCCCTGGACGGCAGGGAGCATGGAACCCTGGTGCTCTGGGAACTTAATGACCGGATCGTCACGCCCGGGTTTCGAGAGCAGGATTTCCTCGACCTGATCGACAAGGTCGAGCGTCATCTTGCAATGGTCTTCCACCGCTTCCTGCAAGGCCCCCAACCCCAGTTCATGCTGACCATAAATGATCGGCCGGTCAGGCCATGGGATCCATTCCTGACTGACCATCCTGCGACATGGTCGTCGCCTATCGCCACTTTTGCATCCGCCGGGGGACAGGTGGAGGCTCAGGCACATGTCCTTCCTCACAAGGACAGACTGGACCCCACCGCACATGAAAATGCGGCCGGGCCGGACGGTTGGACGGCTCAGCAAGGCTTCTACGTATACCGCAACAGGCGCCTCCTGCTGGCGGGGAGCTGGCTCGGCCTTGGACGAGGCCGGTCATGGACGAAGGAAGAAGCACATCGTCTCGCCAGGATCAGACTGGACATTCCCAACACCGCAGACTCCGAATGGAAGATAGACATACGGAAATCGACGGCCCGGCCTCCCGTATCCCTGCGTATGCCACTGACGAGGCTCGCGGAAGACGTGCGCGAGCGCGCACGAAGGGTTTTTGCCCATCGTGGCAAGGCAGTGAAGGCCGGGGGTGACAAGAGTCTCGCCGAAGCGTGGCACGCAGAACACTTCAGGGGCGGGATCCGCTACCGGATAGACAGAAATCATCCCGCAGTGAAATCAGTGCTTGATGATGCCGGTCCGCTGAAAGCGGACATAGGCGTCATGTTGCGCATATTGGAAGAAACAATTCCGGTCCAGAGAATCTGGCTTGACACTGCCGAGGCAAAGGAAACGCCGCGCACCGGTTTCGCTGAGGAGCCGCCGGCAGAAGTCTTGAAAGTTCTGTCCACCTTCTACAAGAACATGATACGGCGTCGCGGGTTGTCGCCAGTTCGCGCGCGCGAACTGCTCCTTAGGACCGAGCCCTTCGATGCTTATCCGGAAATCGTTCGGGCCCTCCCTGACGTCCCTGAAGAACTTCAACAAGACTGAGGTCATGACAACAACTGCCGAAACGAACAGGAAGAAGGTCGTAAAGTTTGTCCAGGAACTTTTACTTGACCATGACGAATCCGAGATCACGGCCGGTCTGATTGCCGACAAGATAGGGCTTGTGGTCGGAATGAACCCGAAATGGGGAGAGGCGCTCGACAAGGATAGCGTCACTGACGAGCTCATCCGGCGCTTCAGCATGTGGACCGGAAAAGATACAGCCCTGACCAGTGACATCAATCATCAGCCATGGCTGGTGTCCGCTCGCAAGGACGACTGGCGATATTGGCAACGGTATCGCGAATGGCTGGAACGCAAGCTTTCATTCAAGGCCGTCGAAGCTCTGGACAGGTCCACTGACGCGGTTCTCGAGCAGCTGGAAGACCCGAAGCGGGAAGGAAGGTGGGACCGCCGCGGGCTTGTCGTAGGCCACGTCCAATCGGGCAAGACAGGCAACTATACCGGTCTCATCTGCAAGGCAGCAGACGCTGGCTACAAGATCATCATCGTACTCGCAGGCCTGCACAACAATCTCAGGTCACAGACTCAAATGCGACTGGACGAGGGTTTTCTTGGCTATGAGACCAAGCCTGCGCAGGAGGACATAAGGATTATCGGAGTCGGTGAAATCGACAGTGATCCTGCCATTCGTCCCAACTATGTGACCAACCGCACGGACAAGGGGGACTTCAATACCGCAATTGCCAGAAAGCTCGGCATCACGCCGGAACAACGCCCCTGGCTCTTCGTGGTCAAGAAGAACAAGACGGTACTCGAACGCCTGTTCCAATGGATACGGAACCACGTTGCGGATACTCATGACGCGGAAAGCGGTAGAAAGATCGTCACCAGATTGCCCTTGCTCCTGATTGATGACGAAGCAGACCATGCATCCGTGGACACTGGAGAATTATGGTTTGATGCCGACGGGAATCCTGACGAAGAACATCAGCCCACGGCAATCAACAGCAGGATAAGGAAAATTCTCCATTCCTTCTCCAGAGCCGCGTATGTCGGTTATACCGCCACTCCATTCGCGAACATCTTCATCCACGAAAAAGGCGCCACGCGGGAAGAAGGACCTGACCTTTTCCCCTCTGCGTTCGTGATCAACTTGGCGGCTTCGTCGAACTATGTCGGCCCGGTGAAGGTCTTCGGCACTTCGACCCCCGAGGGCCGGCAGGGAGGATTGCCTCTGGTGCGTCCCGTAAGCGATTACGCAACCGAAGACGGGCTCGACGGATGGATGCCCCAAAAACACAGAAATAGTCACATACCGCTCCATGACAGTCAGCCGAAAATGCCCCCGTCACTCGTGGAAAGCATTGACGCATTTCTGTTGTCCTGCGCCCTGCGTCACATCCGCGGCCAAGGCAGCGACCATAGCTCGATGCTCGTTCACGTGACTCGATTCAACGCTGTACAAGAGCATGTGCATCGGCAGGTTGAGGAACATATCGATCAAATCCGTCAGCGTCTTCATCGCCGGGTCGACCACGAAAGCATGGTCCAGCGTCTGCAGACTCTCTGGAAAGAGGACTTTGAGCCGACCACGCGCGAACTGCAGGCGTCATCTGCCGAGCGACTGCCTGAACACGCTCCCGAATGGGAGAATGTGTTGCAGGCTCTCACGGACGTCATTGGGGACGTTCAGGTCCGGATGATCAACGGAACGGCGAAGGATGCACTGGACTACTCCGAACACGACGGAGTCGGCCTCAAGGTCATAGCCATTGGAGGTGACAAGCTTGCACGCGGGCTGACGCTGGAAGGCCTTTGCACAAGCTACTTCCTTCGTGCGTCACGAATGTACGACACGCTCATGCAGATGGGGCGCTGGTTTGGCTACAGGCCAGGATACCTTGATCTATGCCGCTTATACACCACACAAGAGCTATGCGAATGGTTCGGGCATATCACGGATGCTGCGGAGGAGCTTAGGGAAGAATTCGACCTGATGGCTGCGACGGGCGGGACGCCGCGAGACTTCGGCCTGAAGGTGCAATCTCATCCGGTACTCATGGTGACCTCGCGTTTGAAAATGAGATCCGCCAAGAGCTTGTGGCTCTCCTTCAGCGGACAGCTGCTGGAAACCGTGTCCCTGTTCCGTGACAAGGCCACCTTGCAGCGGAACCTCAAGGCGGCGCAGGGACTGCTGGCAAGCCTCGGCACACCGGAGAAGAACCCGACAAGGCAGAGGCCTGGCGGATCCCAGCAATGGCAAGGCTTTCTCTGGGAAGAGGTTGAAGCAACCCACATAGTGGAGTTTCTGTCTTCGTACGAAACGCACCCACAAGCCCACAAGGTGAACAGCGCCATGATCGCCGAGTTCATTCAGTCCATGTCTGCAAAGGATGAGCTTACACAGTGGACTGTGGCGCTTATCGGAGGCGGCGAAGGAAACAAGGAGCAGATCGTCGACGGCATCTCGGTAGAAATGCTCAGGCGGAAAGCCAACGCCGCATTGGAGGACCGTTACGCCATCGGCCGGCTGCTGTCTCCACGCGATGAAGCGATTGACCTGGATGAGGACTCGTGGGCAGCCGCACTGAGTCTTACGCGTGAAGCATGGGGAAAGGACGCAGCGAGAACCGCCGGAGAAAAGGAGCCCGACGTGCCAAACGGACCGGCAATCCGGAGAGTTCGTGGTTCAGGTTCCGGCGACGTAAAAGGTCACCCGGAAAAGGGCTTGCTCTTGCTGTATGCCCTCGATCCTGCAGAGGCCAAGGCAGAGTTCCCGCACGATACACCGCCCGTCATTGCGTTCGGCATCAGCTTCCCCGATAGCAAGGCTGGCGTCAAGGTCGAGTACAAGGTCAACAATGTAGGCTGGGAGCTGGAATATGGCGGCGCGGACTGACCCATACGACGAGCTCACAGCGGCATGGCGCGCGCTCGGCAACTCCGGTGACGACGACGGCTGGCGGCTCATTCCGGTTGCCCCGGACGGCCCCTGCCGATTCCTCGCCGGGAGACGGTTCCCGGGGAATGAGGAGTCGCTACTCATAGGCTTTGCTACAGCGCAATTGCCTGCTGCCATCACACTTCCACAAGGCAGAGGCTTCAAGGTCGACAAGGTGTCGCTGGCAGGAAGGGAGGCGAGCCATGCCTGGATTGCCCTCTCCAGGAAGGAGGGTCGCAGCATCGAGCTCTTCACGATGATGGCCACAGACGTCATCACGACGATGATGCGACACAACCAGTCTGGCGACGTGCGCGCCTTCAATCTTTTCCTGACTCGCATACGCGCTTGGCAGGATTTCATGCAACGCAATCCGGATGACGTACTTTCCGCAGAGGCGGAGGTTGGTCTCTTCGGCGAGCTTCACCTCCTGCAGTCCCTGGCGTTGAATGGCTTGCCCCCCCATGACGCAGTAGAGGGATGGCGCGGGCCGCTGGACGGTTTGCATGATTTCCTTTTCGGAACCGGCGGAGTGGAGGTGAAGAGCACTGTCGCATCAGGGAGTTTTCCCGCGCAAATCGGAAGTCTGGAACAACTGGACGACAGCTTGGTCCAGCCCCTGTTCCTGGCTGGAGTTCGACTCGAACTGTCTCCCGAGGGAGAGACACTCACGGAGCGCGCGGCTGCCATCCAGGCACTCTTTGCTGATGACCCTGTAGTGCAGTCCATACTTGACGGCAAACTCCTCCGGGCCGGGCTGTTGCCTGGCACCGAAGAGAAATACACAAGGAAGTTCAGACACGTGGAAACCAGGATTCTGCGAGTGGCTGACGGCTTCCCTCGTCTCACCGGCCGGAGCGTACCAAATGAGATAAGAAAGGTACGCTACGAGATCGATCTGGACCTCATCTCTGCATACAGTGTCGACCTGCGCCACGCAATGAAAGAACTAGGATTAATTTGACAATGGAACTGAAAGAATTCCTGCGACAGACGCAGGCCGATGTTCGGACGCAGATCAGCGAACGTCTCGAATCACAGGATGGCCAGGGATACCCGTATCCCGAGACGATCTTCGCCGAAGTAGTGATGGAGCATATGGCCGATATCGGGATGACACATGAGCCAACCACTTGCCACTACTCCGCCAAAGTGGGAAATGCCAACCTCCGTCTCAGCGGATATGCGCTGTCCGAAGACGCAGAGCAACTGGACCTTTTCGTAAGCCTTTACGAAGGAGTCGATCAGATCACTCCTGTGACGGACACGGAGACGAAGACGGCAGCAGAACAGTGCCTGCGCTTTCTGGCGAGATGTGCCGAGGGGAAACTGTCTCGCACGATGGACGAGTCCAATGACGCATACGCGCTGGCACTGTCCATCGAAGGGGACTACGCGAATCTTGATGAAATCAGGATCTACGTCGTAACGGACCGGCAGGCAAAGTCAAAGGCGTTCAAACCGCGCGAGGTCGGCGGAAAGACGATAAAGCTGGAGGTGATGGATATTGAGCGGCTGCACCGTCACTGGTCTGAAGGCAAGCCCCGCGACGAACTCGTCGTCAACTTCGAAGAGCTCGCGGGAAGCCCGCTTCCTTGCGTCTATGTACCTGCACAGGACGCAGACTACGACTATGCCCTGACAGTGATTCCCGGAGAGTCGCTTCGCTTCATATATGAGAAATACGGCCAGCGCCTCCTGGAGGCCAATGTCCGCTCATTTCTCAGCGTGACCGGCAAAGTCAACCGGGGGATCCGCGACACACTCAAGAGCAACCCGGAACGGTTCATGGCCTACAACAATGGCATCGTGATCGTGGCAGACGAGATAAGCATCAATCGCGCAGCAGACGGTAGCCCCGGCATCTCCTCTCTCAAGGGAATGCAGATAGTCAATGGCGGACAAACCACCGCGTCCATCTATTTCTCGAAAAAACGGGCACCAGAGATTGATCTGAAACGAGTCCGTGTCCCGGCGAAGGTCATCATATTGCGGTCACAGGACGACCTCGCCGAAGAGGCCCTGATTTCCGACATTTCCAAATATGCCAACAGTCAGAATGCCGTCAAACAGTCTGACCTTTCTGCCAATCAGCCGTTCCATGTTGAAATTGAGAAGCTGGCTGAAGCTGTAGTGTGTCCGAACGGAGTGGGACGGTGGTTTTACGAACGGGCTGCCGGCAGCTACAAGACTCTGCTTGCTCGTGAGGGCACCACGCCAGCAAAACTCAAACATTTGCGAACTGAAGTCATCCCTACCGCACGCAAGATTACAAAGACCGACTTGGCCAAGTATCTGACGGCTTGGGATAGAAAACCACATATAGTGAGTTTGGGTAGCCAGAAAAACTTCGAACGCTACATGGAGAGCATTTCTCCCGGGGACGCGCAATCTCCAGCCCCTCTTCCTGACGTAAAGACGTTCAAGGAAATGATCGCCAAAGCGGTGTTCTTCAAGAAGACTCACGCCCTCGTACGGCCTCTGTTTCCGGCATTCCAGGCCAACGTGGCCGCCTACCTGGTGTCCATTGCTTCTGAAAAAATTGGCGACCGAGTTGCCCTCGACAAGATCTGGCTGCAGCAAGACATCTCACCAGCGCTTCGAGCGCAGCTTACGACTTGGGCCTCCGAGGTCAATGACGTCTTGCACCGCAGTGCTGACGGCAGGATGATCTCTGAGTGGGCGAAGAAACCGGAGTGCTGGGAGGCGGTCCGCTCTGCACACTATTCTCCAGTGAACGAAGACATACCTGAGCTGACCTGAAATATTCGCCGGGCAGGCAAAACCCATGGCCGACATTGTCACCAAAGAACGGCGCAGCAAGATGATGGCAGGGATTCGTGGCAAAGGCACGAAGCCCGAGCTGCTCGTCCGTCAGATGCTCACTGCTGACGGTTTTCGCTATCGCTTGCATCGGAAAGATCTTCCGGGAACACCGGACGTCGTCATGCCCGGCAGGAAAATAGCGATATTCGTCCATGGATGCTTCTGGCATCAGCATCAGGGCTGCAAGTTTGCGAAGTTGCCGACGAGCAATGAGAATTTCTGGCGGCACAAGTTTGATGAGAACAAACGACGCGACCTGCTGGCGTTGGCCGCCTTGAGAGATTCCGGATGGCGCATCCTCACGGTATGGGAGTGTGCAACACGCACCAAAGAGTCCACCGACTCTCTCGGCACACGGATGCGCGAGTGGATTGAAAGCGACTGCGTTTTCAGGGAAATTCCATCGAAGGTCCATGCTCCCGATCCACAATGTCGCTGAGACTGACAGCTCCACCGCCATCATCAGGATTGAAAGGTCTCTCACTTCCAGGCATGGAAACGCTTTGAGCGCGGAAAATCGCGGATGTTCTGGATGCACCTAGCAACATGAAGGCCGCTGCCGACCAAGTCGACTCATAGGGCGGCGCACGATAGCGTGTTGCGAGCAAGCCCTGCCCTCTCAGTCACGTGACCTGCGACGCATTGCTCCTTCACAAGAGCAGGCGTACGAGTCCCCACTCCACGTTTACTTACGCACTTCGCCTCTCATACTGTTCCATAAGCTGTCACAATGGCTCGCACGTAGATCAATGTAATTTCGGCCTTGGAATTTATTAGATATTTATTTTTTTCAGTTAAATATAATTTCTTCCATACCACCAAAATGTATCTTTTTAATAAAAAAATCTTTGGCTCCTGCATATCATGGGCAGCATAGGCGAACGCTTACGTATTGCACGTACCAAGCGCGGGCTGACCCAGGAAGGCTTAGCCAGCTTGGTTCAGTCGCCTCTGACGCAAGGCGCCATCGCACATATCGAAGGGGGTCGCAGCGAATCCTCAAGACATATTGTCTGGATCGCGGCGGCTCTTCGCGTCCGTGCCGAGTGGCTCGTTACAGGACAAGGGGAAATGTTCGAAGATGAATGGCCATGGCCCACGATACCCAGGGAGGAGGTAGCTGCACTCCCCGCTCAGGTCCTGGAGGACATTGGTGACTTCATCGAGATGAAGCTCTCCAAACACAAGGACAGCAGAAAGAACGAGAACACCTCGGAAGAAGGCTGATCCTTCACTTTCATCACGCGACCGCTGTCCTCGGAACGCTACAAAAATCAGAATGCTTCCTTGATTCCCGGAACGGCTCAGGTCGATTCTCAACGAGCCATATCGACTCCGCATACTGAACTCTGCCAACAATTCTCACAATTTAAATGGCTTTTTAATTACCCAAGTATTGACCATACGTATTAGATACGTAATGATTGCATCACACCTGCTCTTTAACAACGCAACACCGATAAATACCGCGCCCTGCCCGGTTCCGGGCGGTGCGAGTGCGCGGCTACCCGAGTCGTCAGCATCATGCGGGGCGACAGGCACCTGGGTAGGAGCAAAACAGGTGAAAAATCATCACGCCCCTGGGCCGGTAGAGACTGGCACAGACTAGGGGAAGTCGATGACGATCCGTACCTACGGACGCCGGCGCTGCCAAAGGCAGGCCACGCTCGACGGATGGCGCGTAATCCGTTGATGACAGCGGCAAAGACCGCAGTCTCCAGCGACCTGACGAACCGCGACAGCGGGCCAGCGTCGGGCGCCGCCGGAGATGATCAAAGCACCCAGTTCCCATCGCGGCATCTTGGCGGGCTGGTTACGAAGGCGCCGGTAGCGCCTGCTTTGGCAAGCATCCTATGCCATGTATCTCCAGGGTGCTTGCGAAGGTCTAACGGAGGAGAAAATGAACGAACAGGCCCAATCACAAATCTTTGGCTATCCGTCAACCCGACCCCAAACTTCGCACTCGTCCGACCAGGCGCTTCTTTACCGGATTCACACGGCTGAAGCAAAGCTTGGAGTTTCCCGGTCAACCATCTATCGGCTGGTCAACGAAGGTGAGCTGGTGCTGATCAAGATTGGCAAAAGATCCAGCGGCATCACGGCAAGCAGCCTGCACGCGCTCATCGAGCGCAACCAGGCGCTCGCCTGCTAACCATCGACGTATTACGCGCGTTTCATTTGCAGGACTTTCGCAGACTCAGCCTGCTCATGCAGAAAATCTGCCCACACCTGCATGACAACGCGCCGTTCGTCCTCAAATCGCGCCCGGTCGTAGGCGGCCTGAATCTCGTCCGCCTTGGCATGAGCCAGCTGGGCTTCGAGTACATCAATATCGATCTTCAGACGCTCACGCGCCACCGTGCGCAACATCGCCCTGAAGCCATGGGTGGCATGCTGCCCCTGGAACCCCATATCACGCAGAGCTTTGCTCAAGGCGTCCCGGTGCAGGTGTGGGTTACCCCGTTTTCCCACACCGGGAAAGACATACTCGCCACCGCCATACTGGCGCATCTCGGCCAACATTTCCACAGCCTGCCTCGGCAGGCTGACCACATGCTCGATACGCGTTTTCATCTTGTCGGCGGGAATGCACCACTCAGCCCGCTCCAGGTCCATTTCGGCCCAGCGAGCTGATGCCACCACACCTGGCCGGCAAGCCGTGTAAGCGGCCAGCAGCAAGCCTCCACGCACCACCCTGCCCTCATACCCCAGGATGGTTCGCATCAGCGGCCCGACTCCCTGTATTTTCGTGACAGCAGGGATATGGCCGCCCCGATGTCTCGGCAAGGCACGCTGCAGCCTCAGGAGCTGGTCGTCACCGCGAATGCCGCGCACGATGCAGTAATCAACAATGCCATTCAGACATTGTCGAGCTTTCACCGCAATGGAAGGAGTGCTCGCCGCCAAGTCGACCAAGACTGGTACGACATCCTTGCTGGCAAGCGTTCGCATGTCCGCTCGACCAAGCAATGGCTGCAGACGCTTTTGCACAATGAAGGTTGACTTGTCATAAGTCGCAGGTGCCCAGCCCGGCTTGCGATCCTCAAGCCAGGCATCCGAAATGACTGTAAACGAATACCTCCGCGCCTCTTCGGCGATCCGCACAGCTTCGGCCTGCTCCTCCGTCAAGGAGGCTCTCTCAGCTCGCCGCCGGTCGTACATGCCCTCTGGCCGGTCGCCCATGCGCACTCGCTGACGTAGCTCCTCTGATGCCTTATGGGCGTCAGCGATGCCCATATCTGGATAGATACCGATGATGCGGTTACCGCGCTTTCCTTCTGGCGTCTGGAATCTGACCATCCATTGTTTGACCCCGGTAGGCAATACGACGAGAAAGAGTCCTCGGCCCGAGGCCAGGGTATAGGCAGCGTCTTTCGACTTGGCTTTGCGAGCCGCCAGATCGGACAGTTGCGTGGGTGTTTTTGGCATGTCGGGTCTCTACGAGGGCAATCCTATGGTATGCGGGTTTTAACATACCAAAACGCATACCAAAAAACCCGGGATTTACCGAAACCATCTGACACGGCCTGAACGCAAAAACCCCGCAGAACACTAATGTTCATGCGGGTTTCGGGTACTTCATCAGTCGTTATGAAACGGCCTGATTTTATGTCTTGGTGCCGTCGGCGAGACTCGAACTCGCACAGCTTTCGCCACTACCCCCTCAAGATAGCGTGTCTACCAATTCCACCACGACGGCGCTGCAAAAGAGCGAAATTCTAGCATGAAAAACCACGCTTTTCATGCTGAAAGCACAACCGTTACTGCTTTGGCGCCTCGGGCGTGGCCGGGGCCGCGGGGACGGAAGGATCCGTTTGAGCAGGCGCGGGAACGCTGGGCACCGCCGATCCGGACGCGGGCGGCGTGGACGGCACGGTGGGCTGGAAGCCCTGCATGATGCCGCCTTCAGGCTCACGGCTCGCGGGGTGATGCGAAACGTAGGCCAAGCCGATCGTCGAGGCGAAGAAGATAATGGCGGCCCACTTGGTCGTGCGCGAAAGGAAATTCGCGGCGCCCGAAGCGCCGAACAAGCTGCCGGCCGAACCGCTGCCGAAAGAAGAGCCCATATCCGCGCCCTTGCCCTGCTGCAGCAGGACCAGGACGATGATGCTTAACGACGAAATTACCTGTATCGCCAGCAAAGTCGGTGACAACCATTCCATGAAAAAACTCCGTAGCCTATGCGGCTGCTATGCGTAAAAATTCTTCGGCCACCAGCGACGCGCCGCCCACCAGGGCACCGTCGATATCGGGCATGGCAAACAAGCTGGCGGCATTGGCCGCTTTGACGCTGCCACCGTACAGAATGCGAACCTGCGGGACATCCAGCGCCGTCAATTCGGCGCGGATATCGGCATGAACGGCCTGCGCTTGCTCGGGCGTCGCGCTGCGGCCGGTCCCGATGGCCCAGACTGGCTCATAGGCCAATACCATTTTAGCAACAGACTCCCGGCCCAACGCGAGCACAGGCGCTAGCTGGCGGGCGATCACTTCGGACGTCAGGCCGGCGTCTTGCTCTTCCAGCGTTTCACCGATGCACACCACCGGCGTCAGCCCGGCTTGCAACGCGGCGGCCGCTTTCTGGGCGACCAGTTCATCGGACTCCCCGTGCATCGCGCGCCGCTCCGAATGCCCGACCAGCACCCAGCGGCAAGCGAAGTCCACCAGCATCCCGGCACTGACTTCGCCCGTGTACGCGCCCTGCGCGCGCCAACTGACGTCTTGCGCTCCCCAGGATATCCGGCTGCCCGCCAAGGCCGACTGCGCCTGCTCCAGGTACGGGAACGGCACGCACACAGCCAGATCGCACTGGTCGATCGCCGCTTCGCCCGCGCACAAACCCGCCAGCAACGTGGCATTCGCCGATTTGCCGCCGTGCATTTTCCAATTTCCGATCACCAGACGCTTGCGCGCAACCGCATTCATATCGTGGGCATTCCTAGAGCAAATATACTTCTTCGATGAGCCGATCAGCCTGCCGACGAGACAGACTGAAAATAGAGTAAACCGGGCATTGTAGCGCGTAAATAACACGGCAGGCACCACGAAGATGAATGCCCGTCATGACTCCCATGAAAAAGGGCGCTTGGCCGGCGCCCTTTTTCCTCTCGCGGCGGCGGCCACCGCTCTCAGGAAAGCCACATCCAGTCGCCGCCCGCGCCTCGCGTCACCCCTCAGCCTTGCAGATCGAGCCGCGTGAAGGCCTCGACCGGAGCTTCGTTGCGCGCCAGCAAGCCCGTCATCAGCTTCAGCAGCCGCCCTTCGACCGCTTCGTCTCGAAACGGTTTCTCCTGCCCGGGGTCGGCATGCAGATCGTAGAGAACGGTGGTGCACTCCTCATAACCGCCGCCCTGGCCCTGGTGCCCGGTCGGCTGCCCCTTGACGTTGCGCCGCGCCGGCACCTTGAGCAGGGGCACGCCCTGTGTAAAGCCGAAGGGATCGGCCAGCTCCGCCTGGCGCAGGTCCTCGACGGCGAACATGGACTTCAGGTGCATGGGCATAAGAGTGTATTCATACAATTGCTGGCGCGTCATGTCGCGGGGATAGCAGAAATAGGTGTAGCGCCCGTCCGTGATGTTGGTCCCGGCGCCGAACATGCCATACAGCACCGCCTCGCGCAGTGGCTTGTCTTGCTCGAGCAACGGCAGCAGCGAATACCCCTCCGCCGTCTCGGGCGCCGCCACGCCGAAGAGATCGAGCAGCGTGGGCATGATGTCGGTGGTTTGCGTCAGCGCCCGGCGCCGTTCGCCCGCCCGATGCATATGGTCCGGATGATGGATGATCAAGGGAATGTGCGCGATTTCGTTGAAGAACGGCATTCGATTCTTGCCCCACCAGTCATGCTCTCCCAGCAGGAAACCGTGGTCGGTGGTCATGACCACCGCCGTGTCCTTCCACATGTCGTGGCGGTCCATGTAGTCCAGCAGCCGGCCGAAATAATCGTCGCACATGGCCAGGAGCGCCGCGTAGTTGGCCCGCAGCTCGGCGACCTCTTCGGGGCTTTCCTCCAGCCGCTTGTACCGCGGCCAATCCAGGATGGGGCCTTCATAGCCCGTCGGGTAGTCCTTGCGAAAACGCTCCGGGGCGTGGAAGGGCTCGTGAGGATCGAAGCATTCCAGGTGCAGCAGCCAATTGTCCGCATCCCGGTTCTGGTCCAGAAACTCGAAGGCGCCCGCAAACGTGCGGGGACAGCAATAGTCCTGCTCTTCGCGCATGAACTCGCGATTCACCATGGCCTGGACACGGCCGTCGCCGCCTCCCTGCGGTTGCTGCATGACATGATACATCTCGCGAAAGCGCTCCATGGGCGGTTGCACCATGGCCTTCCACCGGTCCCATTCCTGGCCGCGCACGAAATCCCACGTGGTATAGCGATTGTGATAGGTCGCACCGCCGTCTTCCCAGTAGTGGTAATGATCGGACACCAGATGCGTATGCACGCCGCCGCCGCCCAAGAGCGCGGCGAACGACTGGTCGAACGGCTCTAATGGTCCCCAGCTGCGATGCAGGAAGTTCAACCTTCCCGTATGCATGTCCCGGCGCGCCGGCATGCAAGGCAGGCTTCCCACGTAATGGGTGTCGAAAGTCACCGCGCGACGAGCAAAGCGCTGGAAATTCGGCGTCTTGACGGTCGTGCCGCCATAACACTCCAGCGCCGAGCGGGTAAGGGAATCGAAGAGTACGAAAATAACGCGCATTTATGACCTCACTCGTTCTTGATGCCGGCCGATTTGACCAGATCGACCCATTTGTTCAGATCGTCTTTCAGATAGACCGAAAAATCGCCGGGCGTGCTGTCGCCGTCGGCCGCGATGCAGTTCTGGGCCAATGTCTCCGTAGCCTTGGGATCACGCAAGGCTTGCGAGAATGCCTTGGCTACGCGTTCGACGACTGGACCCGGGGTGCCCTTGGGCGCAAGCAGGCCAACCCATTGGTCGGCCTCGAAGTTGCTCAGGCCGGCCTCGTCCAGGGTCGGCGTATCCGGCATCAACGGCGAACGCTGCAAACTCGTCACCGCCAGCGGACGCACACGGCCGGCCTGCACCTGCGGCAATGCCACCGTGTAGTTGGCGAAGGCCATGTCGATGCGACCGGAAGCCAGATCCACCATCACCGGCGGCGCCCCCTTATAAGGTACGTGCAGCACATCGATGTCCGCCAGCGACTTCATCAGTTCGCTGGACAAATGCGCGGGAGTTCCCACCCCGGCGGACCCGTAGCTGAACTTGCCCGGATTGGATTTGGCCTGGGCCAGCAGCTCTTGAACGGTATTGGCGGGAAAATCCTTGCGAACCATGAGGATGGACGGAGCAAGCCCTCCTCGCGCGATCGGCACGAAATCGTTGAGCACGTCGAATTTCGCTTGATCGCCCTCCAGGGCCGCATTCATCGTCAGCGCACTGGTGGTCAGCAATAGCGTATAGCCGTCGGGAGCGGCCTTCGCCACGAGACTGGCCGCCACCTGCCCGCCCGCGCCTGGACGATTCTCGACCACCACGGGCTGGCCCAGCTCGGGCTGCATTTTTTCCGTCGCGACACGGATCACGTTGTCGGCCATCCCGCCCGCGGGCCAGGCAACGACGACGGTAATGGGCCGCTCGGGATAGGAGGCGGCGACGGCAGGCAGGGCCGGCCCCGCCGTGAAGCCGCACACCGCGACCGCCTGAACGATTTTCCTGGTTATGCTCGTCATGATCATATCTCCCTTGTTGGATCAGAGTGTGATGCCGTGACTCGCGTCACTGGATCAGCATCGGTTGTTGCGGCTTGCGTGTCGGGGCAAGCCGGGCTTGCAGACTGGAGCGCATCGACCACTCCAGCGTCGCCCGCTCCATGCGTTCGCGCTCAGCGCGATGATTCGGATCATGCCAAAGATTGCGCAACTCGCCCGGATCAGCCTGCAAGTCGTAGAGTTCGCCTTCCTGCGAATCCAGGTAGAACACGAGCTTCCAGCGCCGCTCGCGGCGCATTACTATGTATTCCGCGCCCGTCTGGATGTGGTCCCGGGCGAGCTCCGAATACACGGCGTCGCGTATCGATGCCTGTTCTCGACGCAGCAAAGGCCACAAAGACCGCGCTTCGAAGCGAGACGGCACGGATACGCCCGCTGCCTCCAGGATGGTCGGCGCGATATCCATCAGCTGGACCAACGCATCGCAACGCATGCCCGCCTGCACGTTTTCACTCGCCCAGATCAACAGCGGCACGCGGGTCACGCAGTCATACATCGTCCACTTCTGGATATGGCCGTGATCGCCGAGCGCGTCGGCGTGATCCGAGGTAAAGATCACGATGGCGTTGTCCAGATAGCCCTTGCGGCGCAATAGGTCCATGATCTCGCCGACCTTTTCGTCGATCATGGTCACGTTGGCCGCGTAGTGGCGGCGCATGCGCAGCAGCTCCTGCGTCGACGCGTCTTGCCGCCATGCCACCGAGTCGTAGTTGTTGCGCATCATGTTTTCGCGCAAGACGCGCTGCGCGCCGGGCTGCGCGTCGAGCTCACTGCCTTCCACCCGCGGCACCGGAATCTCGGCATTCGCGTACTCGGCCAGGCTGCGGGCCAGCGGATCATAGGGAGGATGCGGACCCGGGAATCCGATCTGCAGAAAGAGCGGCGCCGTCGACTGGCGCTCTTCCAGCCACCATAGGGCGTTGTCGCCCACGAACATGTCCGGATGCATGTCTTCGGGCAAGTCCCACTCAAAGGCCCCGAGGGCGCGGCGATATGCTTGCGCATCACGGTTGAATCGAGTGTAGCGTGAGGGCTTGGCCAACTTGCGCGCATGCAGCGCCTTGTCCCACTCGTCGTAGAACGCGCGGTCGTGCTCATCCAGGAACAGGGGCCTGTCTTTGTTTTCGACTACGAAGCGCTGATGAAAGCCGGCCGGCGCATCGTAGGGATTGACGTGCATCTTGCCGATGTTCACGCAATGGTAGCCGGCGTCGGCCAGCCAGCCCACCCAATTCGGCTGCCAAGGATGGAAATTGCTGAACACGCCTTCGATATGCGGATACATGCCGGTGAACACGCTGGCGCGCGACGCCACGCAAACCGGCGACGTGACGAAGCATTCGGTAAACGCCGCGCCGTCGCGCGCCAGCGCGTCGAGGTTGGGCGTCTTCATCCAGCTTGCTCCCAACGCGTGTATGGTGTCGGCGCGTTGCTGGTCCGTCATGATCAGAATGATGTTGGGTTGCTTGCTCATAGCGTCACCGATGGTTCCAGTACACCGTATGCTCGGTGGTATAGAAGTTGGCGGCGGAAGCGCCGACCGAGTACGCTCCCACTCCGGAATGCTTGATGCCGCCGAACGGAGCGTGGTTGTCGGGCACAGTGCCGTGATTGACGTGCAGCATGCCGTTCTGGCTTTCGTTCACGAATCGCTCGACCGCCCGCGCATCGTTCGAAAAGAAGGCGGAGGTCAACCCGTAGTCGACGTCATTCAATATGGCAAGCCCCTCGTCCAGCGACTCGTAGGCCAGCACCGACAGCACCGGTCCGAAAATCTCTTCACGGGCCACGGTCATGTCGGGCCGCACGTCGGCCAGCACGGTCGGCGCATAGAAGTACCCGCTTTCCAGCCCCGGCAAAGACAGCCGCTTTGCTCCGGCCAGCACGCGCGCGCCCTGGTCGATGCCGGATTGCACCATGGCCTGCACGCTTTCGTAATGCCGCTCATGGGTCAACGGCCCGAGCTGCACGCCGGCGCCCATGCCGTCCCCCACCACGAGCGCGCCGACTTTGCGCGCCAGCGCTTCTTGCGCTCGGTCATACAAGCCGCGCTGAACGAGCACCCGGCTGATGGCCGTGCACCGTTGGCCGGCGCACATGAACGCGGCCCCGACCACGTGATCCAGCGTTTCTTCGAGATCATCCGTGTCATGAATGACCGCAGCATTCTTGCCGCCCAGTTCGAACGACAGTTCGGCCAGACTCGTCGCAGCCGCGACCTGGATTTTCCGTCCCGTGGCCACGGAGCCCGTGAAGGTGATGCCGTCGACGCCGCGGCCGCCGACCAGGGCCGCGGCCGTTTCGGCCTGGCCGAGCACGAGCTGAAAGACGCCGGCCGGCAGCACATCGCGGGCCGCGCTCGCCAGCAGGCATGCCGCGGCCGGCGTGAACTCTGAAGGCTTGAGAATGACGGCGTTGCCAAACACCAAGGCGGGCGCAATCTTGCGCATGGGTGTCAGAATGGGGAAATTCCAGGGCGTGATGGCCGCGATCACGCCGCGCGGACGACGCATCACGCCTATGCGATAGCCCGGGCGCGGCGAGCTCAATAGCGAGCCCTGCGCATCGAACGCCCGCGCCGCCATAGCGCGCGCCTCGGCGCATGCCTTCATGACTTCGCCCCTGGCTTCGGCCAGGGGCTTGCCCTGTTCCAAGGTAATCGCCCTGGCCAGATCATCGGCCCGCTTCTCGACGCCTTCGACCAAGCGCAGCAGCAACACGGCCCGCTCGATGGCTGGCACTTCGCTCCAGCCCCGCTGCGCCCGACGCGCAATGCCCAGGGCCCGATCGACCGCTGCGGCATCCGCGCATGCATAGCTCCCTACCTTCTGGCTGGGACGCGCCGGGTTCGAGGTGATGAAGCGGGGGCCGCCTGATTCATGGGCGTCGCCGATAAGGCTGCCGTACTCATACTCACATTTCATTGTCGACTATCCTGTTTCATTTCAGATCACATGCCTTTGAGCACGAGATCCGCGCCCTTTTCTCCGATCATGATGGCCGCCGCGTTGGTATTGGTGGATACTATCTCCGGCATGACCGACGCATCGATCACTTTCAGGCCGCGCACGCCCCTTACGTTCAGCTGCGGATCCACCACCGCCGCGGCATCGCCGCCCATGCGGCAAGTGCCGGCGGCATGGAATACGGTTCCCCCTTTTTGTCGGGCAAAATCCAGTAGTTCGGCGTCGCTGGCGGCCTGGCCGCCGGGCAGCACTTCGGCCTCCATCCATTTGGAAAACGCCGGCTGGCGATAGATTTCGCGCAGCATCTTCAATCCGGCCACCATGACCTGTTGATCCAGGGTTTCGCGCAAGTAATGAGTTTCGATGCGGGGCGCGGCCATGGGATCGGTCGAAACGATGCTGACCCGTCCCTTGGACAGCGGACGGCATTGCGTGATCGACGCGGTGAACCCCGCAAAGCGATGCAACGGCGTGCCCGGCTTGTCGACCGACACCGGCATGACGTTGAACAGTACGTCGGCCCGCGCATCGGTTGCATACTCGGTCCTGGCCAGGCCGCCGACCTGTCCCGCCCCCACCGTAAGCGGACCCGAGTCCCGGAACAACCACTGGGCCCCCATGGACAACAGATGAAGGGGATTGCGTACTTGATTGTTCAAGGACACGGGACGATTCAGCCGGATAATGGTGCGGGCCTGGTAGTGGTCTTTCAGGTTTTCACCCACCTCGGGCGCGTCGAGCACGACGGGAATGCCGAGCTCCTTCAGCAGCGCGCCCGGCCCCACGCCGGACAGCTGCAGGATCTGCGGCGTCTGGATGGCCCCAGCGGCAAGGATGACCGCCTCTTGCGCATCGGCGACATGGCGCTGGCCGGCTTGCATCCACTCGATGCCGCGCGCCAGGTCGCCGTCGAACAGCACGCGCGTGACGTGAGCGCCCGTGCGCAAATGCAGATTGGCACGCCGCAGCGCGGGGCGCAGGAAGGCGGCGGAGGCGCTGCAGCGCCATCCTTTGTCGATGGTCAACTGATACGCGCCCACGCCCTGATCCTGCACGCCATTGAAATCGGGGTTGTAAGGCAGCCCGTATTCTTGCGCGGCTTCGACCCAGGCACGGCAACACGGATGGTCATTGCGCAGCAGCGACACTGCCAGCTCGCCGTCGCCGCCGTGATAGTCGTTGGCGCCCAGCTCGAACCGCTCCGACCGCCTGAAATACGGCAGCACGTCGCGATAGCCCCATCCCGTCGCGCCTCTTTCAGCCCATTCGTCGAAATCGCCGTGCTGTCCGCGTATGTACAGCAAGCCGTTGATCGAGCTGGACCCGCCAAGAATACGGCCCCGCGGCCAAGGCACGTTGCGTCCGGCCGTGCCTTCGCACGGCTCGGTATCGAAGACCCGCGAAAAGCGCGGATCGTAAATGGTGCGGAAGTAACCGACAGGCAACCGCAGCCAGAAATGCCGATCGTGCCCCCCCGCCTCGAGCAACAGGACGCGCTTGCCCGGCTCGGCGGAAAGCCGGTTGGCCAGGACGCAGCCCGCCGAACCCGCTCCTACAATGATGTAATCATAACTGTGTCGTAAAATCATACCCACCACTTTAAAGTATGGTCCACCATATCTATTGACTTATTTACACTCTAAGGTATAGTAGACCATACGTATTGTCAATAGAAATCATGCATACATTGTTCGGAAACAGTCCGCTTCCCCGCTACATCGAAGTCGCCAAGCTATTACGCCAACGCATCGTGCGCGGGCAATGGAAGATCGGCGACCGCCTGCCGTCGCTCGAAGAATTGGCCAAGGAATTCGACGTGGCGCGCGTGACGGCGAAGCAGGCGGTCGATCAGCTAACCCAGGAAGGCCTGGTCTCCCCCCAGCAGGGACGCGGCACGTTCGTCACCTCCCTGCCCGACGAGCGGCGACTGCGCACAGTCACCACTATGGGAGAGCTCGCAGATCTCTATCGTGATAGCCAGCCGCAGCTGCTCAATCTCGAAGAAGCCAGCACGGCCCCCGTACTGGAAGAAGGCGACGGCAAGCTGGCCGACAAGTATTTCTTCATGCGGCGCGTGCACTCGCTGGAAGGCCAGCCCTATTGCCTGATTTCGATCCACGTGGACGACAGGATTTTCCGCAAGGCGCCGAACCGCATGCGCGAAGAGCTGGTCATCCCGTTGATGATGTCCATGCCCGACGTCACGATCGCCCGGGCGCACCAGTCCATGACCATCGGCACGGCCGACGTCGAAGAAGCCGGCTTGCTGCAGATCCCCGTTAATTCGCCCGTCGCCCTGGTGCGCCGGGTATTCAATGACCCCGACGATACCGTCATCTATTTGGCGGAAGTCATATACCGAGGTGATTTCGTCCGCCTCGAAATGGTAATGAGCCCATGAATACGCCCACCTTTCCGCTGCCGTTTTCCGAGCCCATCCACATCGCCGGCATCCAGGCCCGCGCCTACGAAGTTCCCATCGCGCAAGCGGTACGCACCTCGTTTGGAAAGATGCATGCTCGTCCCGCCGTGTTCGTGCGCGTCGTGGACAGCCATGGGCAGGAAGGCTGGGGAGAGGTCTGGTGCAATTTCCCGCCCGGAGGCGCCGCCTACAAGCGCCATCTGGTCAATCATGTATTCGCGCCGATGCTCGAAGGCCGGAGCGTGGACGACCCGCGCAAGCTGTTCGACACTCTCACCCGCGCAACGGACGTGCTGGGCATCCAATGCGGCGAGCCCGGTCCCCTGGCGCACTGCATCGCCGGCATCGACATCGCGCTGTGGGACCTGGCCGCCCGGCGCACCGGCCTGCCCTTGTGGAAACTGTTAGGCGGCCGATCCTCCGACATTGCCGTCTACGCCAGCGGCATAAATCCCGATCGGCCCGCCGACGTCGTTCAAACGCAGTCGGATCAAGGGCATCGCGCCTTCAAGCTCAAGATCGGGTTTGGCGAAGAAACCGACATCGCGAACCTGCGCGCCATCCGGGATGCGGTGGGTTCCGAAGCCCCCGTGATGGCCGATGCCAACCAGGCCTGGGACGTCGACACCGCCGAGCGCATGATCAGCCGGTTGAAGGATTTCGGATTGGATTGGATAGAAGAGCCGCTGCGCGCCGATCGTCCCTGGCAAGAATGGCGGCGTCTGCTCCCGCTGGGAACGCCGCTGGCCGCCGGCGAGAACGTGATGGGCGCATCGGCCTTCGACGATGCGCTGCAAGCGGGCTCGCTCAGTGTGGTCCAGCCCGATGTCGCCAAATGGGGAGGATTCAGCGGCTGCCTGCCCGTGGCCACGCGCATCCTGTCGTCGGGGCGACGGTACTGTCCGCATTTTCTGGGCGGCGGCATCGGCCTGCTGGCTTCGGCGCATCTGCTGGCGGCGGCGGGCGGCGACGGCATGCTGGAGATCGACGCCAACCCCAACCCCCTGCGCACGCTGACCTGCGGCCCGCTGGCACGGCCCGAAAAGGGCCGCGTCAGACTCGACGACGCCGCCGGCCTGGGCCACGCGCCGGATTTCGACCAGCTTCGCGAATACGAGGTCGCGTTCTGATGGCATCCCACGACAAACCCGAAACGGCCACGGGCAACGCATCCGGCTCGTCCGTGCTCGCCCGGGCCGGGAAGCGGCCCAACATCCTGCTGCTGATGGTGGATCAACTGGCCGTTCCCTATCTGCCGTTCCATGGCCATCCTGTCGTGAAAGCGCCCAACCTGGCGCGCCTGGCCGCGCATGGTCGCGTCTTTGACAGCGCCTACTGCAATTTCCCAATTTGCGCGCCGTCGCGCGCTTCGATGCTGTGCGGCCGCTTGCCGCATGCCATCGAATCCTGGGACAACGCCTCCGAATTTCCGTCCGACATTCCCACCGTGGCTCATTACCTGCGCCGGCTGGGCTATCACACCGCGCTGGCGGGAAAGATGCACTTCATCGGGCCGGATCAGCAGCATGGCTTCGAACATCGCTTGACCACGGACATCTACCCTTCGGACTATGCCTGGACGCCAGACTGGCTCAAGGGACCGGAGTATCGGCCCACCGGCGTCAGCATGCGTCCCGTCGCCGAAGCGGGGCCCTGCACACGCAGCATGCAGATCGACTACGACGACGAAGTCGAATACCAAGGCATGCAGAAGATACACGACCTGGCTCGCAGTCCAGCGGAGCAACCGTTCTTCCTGACGGTGTCGTTCACGCACCCGCACCCGCCCTTCGTCGCAAGCCAACGTCATTGGGATCTTTACCCGCACAGCGACATCGATATGCCGCGCGTGGCGCCCATTCCTTACGAGAAACTGGACGAGCATAGCCGTTGGCTGTATCTGGCCCATGCCCAGAATCTTTATACAGTAACGGATGACCACATCCGCAATGCCCGCCATGCCTACTATGGCATGATCAGCTACATAGACGAAAAAATCGGGCGCATCCTGGATACCTTGGCCGAAACCGGCCTGGACCGCGACACCTTGATCGTGTTCGCGGGCGACCACGGAGAAATGCTGGGCGAACGCGGCATGTGGTTCAAGCAGACCTTCTTCGAGTCCTCCGTCCGCGTGCCGCTCGTGTTTTCCTGGCCCGGCCGTATCGCCGCGGGACGTTGCGCCCACCATGTGTCGCTGGTCGACCTGCTGCCGACCCTCCTGGATTTCGCCGGCGGCGAAGCGAATACGGATCTGGTCGCCCCGATCGACGGCCAAAGCCTGCGCCCGCTGCTGGATGCTCCGCCGTCCGCGAAGTCCGGAACCGACGCCATGTTTGCGGATAGGGAGATCATTGCCGAATACAGCTCCGAAGGGGTTCGCGCCGCGTCGCGCATGGTGCGCCGAGGCCCATGGAAGTATGTCTACACTTATCAGGTCGCCCCCATGCTGTTCAATCTCGAGGATGACCCGGACGAATTGCGCAATCTGGCCGGCCTGCCTGAATTCCGCAACGTCGAACAGCTTCTGCACGAGCGAGTCATACAGGACTGGGACCCCGACATAATCCATCAGCGCATTCTGGCCAGCCAGAAGCGCAGGCTGTTTCTGCACGAAGTCGCGCAGCTCGGCAAGGACTATCCCAATTGGGCGTTCCAGCCCCGCTCGGATGCATCGCGCCAATTCATCCGAGGCAGCGGGGCGTCCGGCCCCACCAGCGTCAAGGCACGCGCGCGCTACCCTTACGTCGAGCCGGTCCAGCCGGATCGGACTGCATCCTGATCCATGTACGCCGTCTCGAACGCATTGCTTGTCGGATGGTAACAGCCACCATCGCCAAGTCGGAAAGCGCGTCATCCCGCCAATAAACCAAGCACGCCTTGGCGCGCACCCTCGGGCGGCAAGCGTACCGGCCCGACCTCGCTACAATGTCTGTTTGGAGGCGTACAGGTTTTTCGCCCGCTCTCTCCCGTGTAAAACGAAGCCTGGATTGCCCCAAGTTCACACCAATCCAGCGCCAGGAATTCGACAAGACATTGATTTTAATGAGCAAACCGGACACCAGCACGCACACTCCCATGATGCAGCAATACTTGCGTCTGAAAGCCGAAGCCGGCTCGCACCTGCTGTTCTATCGCATGGGCGATTTCTATGAAATGTTCTACGACGACGCCGAGCGCGGGGCCAGGCTGCTCAATCTGACCTTGACCAAGCGCGGCACGTCCAACGGCGCCCCCATCCCCATGGCGGGCGTGCCCTTTCATGCCATGGAAGGCTATCTGGCGCGCCTGGTGGCGATGGGCGAATCCGTCGCCATCTGCGAACAGATCGGGGATCCGGCCGCCAGCAAAGGCCCCGTGGAACGCAAGATCGTGCGCATCGTCACGCCGGGCACGCTGACCGATGAAGCGCTGCTGCCCGCCAAGGCGGACCGGATGATCGCCGCCGTGCACGTGACGCGCGTCAACCGCGCGGAGCGGGTGGGCATCGCCTGGATGAACCTGGCCAACGGCGAATTCAGTGTCGCGGAATGCGCGATGGATTCGTTGGACACGGAGCTGCATCGCATCCATCCCGCCGAGCTGGTGTGCGCCGAGAGCAATCGCCGGCTGGACGTCAGCGACATCAAGATCAGCGCCATACCCGATTGGCATTTCGAAAGCGACGGCGCGCGGCACATCCTTCAGGACCATTTCAGCGTGGATACGCTGGCCGGCTTCGGGCTGGGCGACATGCCCGTGGCCGTGGCGGCCGCGGGCGCCCTGCTGCGCTACGTCGGACGCACCCAAACCCACGCCCTGACGCACATCCAGAGCATTCGCGTGGATCAATCCAGCGAATACCTGGTGCTGGACCCCATAACGCGCAAGAACCTGGAGCTGACGCAAACCCTGTCGGGAGAAGAAAGCCCGACGCTGTTTTCTTTGCTGGATCACTGCGAAACCCCCATGGGCAGCCGCCTGCTGCGGCGCTGGATCCACCATCCGTTGCGCAGCAACGCCCCGGCCTCGATGCGGCAGCAGATCATCGCCGCTTTTCTGTCGCAAGGCTCGCCGACCGACACGTTCGAGCCGCAGACCTCTCTTGACGCCCTGCGCGCCATGCTGCGCCGCTTTCCCGACCTGGAGCGCATCGCCACGCGCATTTCCATGCATTCCGTTCGGCCCCGGGAGCTGGCCAGCCTGCGCGACGCATTGGCGCAGCTGCCCGCCATCGCCGATCACCTTCAACAGGCCTTCGCGTCCCACCCGCGCCTGCTCGAGCATATCCGCCAGATCCGCATCGATCCCGCCATCGCCGATCTGCTGCGCCGTAGCATAGACGCGGAACCGGCGCTGATGATTCGGGACGGCGGCGTCATCGCGCCGGGCTACGACAGCGAATTGGACGAGCTGCGCCGCCTGGCCAGCGACAGCGGCGAGTTCCTGCTGGAGCTGGAAGCCCGCGAACGCGAAAGCACCGGCATCGCCAATCTGCGCGTCGAGTTCAATCGCGTCCACGGCTTTTACATCGAGGTCTCCAAGGGCCAGATCGACAAGGTTCCCGCCGAATATCGCCGGCGGCAGACTTTGAAGAACGTCGAGCGCTACATCACGCCGGAGCTCAAGACCTGGGAAGACAAAGTGCTGTCCGCCAAGGACCGCAGCCTGTCGCGCGAGAAAGCGCTGTTCGACGCGCTGCTGGACGAGCTGGGTACCCATGCCCAAGCGCTTTCGCGCTGCGCTTCGTCGCTGGCCGAAATCGACGCGCTGGCCGCGCTGGCCGATCATGCGCAGGCTAATGAATGGGTGGCGCCGGCGCTGTCCGAATCGAATGAAATCCGGATCGAAGGCGGCCGGCATCCCGTCGTCGAACACAGCATCGAGCGCTTCACGCCCAACGACTGCGAGCTGGCGCCGCAGCAAAGAATGCTGCTGATCACCGGCCCCAACATGGGCGGCAAATCTACGTACATGCGCCAGGTAGCATTGATCGTCCTGCTTGCGCGGATAGGCAGCTTCGTGCCGGCGCGCGAGGCGACGATAGGACAGATCGATCGCATCTTTACCCGTATCGGCGCCGCCGACGATCTGGCCGGCGGCCGATCCACCTTCATGATGGAAATGACGGAAGCCGCGGCGATCCTGTCCGCCAGCACGTCGCACAGCCTCGTGCTGATGGACGAGATCGGGCGAGGCACCTCCACCTACGACGGCTTGGCGCTGGCGTGGGCCATCGCCCATCGCTTGCTGACGCACAATCAGGCGCTGACCCTGTTCGCCACGCATTATTTCGAAATCACCCGGCTACCCAATGAAAACCCCGGCGCGGCGAATGTGCACTTGGCCGCGGCCGAGTCGCCGTCGGGCATCGTCTTTCTCCACGAGGTGCAGACCGGCCCCGCTAGCCGCAGCTACGGGATACAAGTCGCGCAGCGCGCCGGGCTGCCCGCCTCGGTCATCCGGCATGCGACGAAAGAGTTGGCGCGCCTGGAAGCGCAAGGCGCCCACGCGCCCCAGCTGGATTTGTTCGCGGCGCCTGTCGAATCCGAGCACGACGGCGATGTCGCCGATGCGGAAACGGAAGACGGCCGTGACGAGGCGGCGCTGAAAGCGGAGCTGGCTGCGATAGACCCCGATGCGTTGACGCCGAGAGAGGCGCTGGACGCCTTGTATCGCCTGAGAAACGAGTATTTGTAGCTTGGCGGCGACACGCGCCGCCTTGCCGCCCCCTTCCCTTTTAAACGTCTCTTGCATAGAAAAGAAGGCCATGCGCACTGACCAACCCTTGGAGCTGCTGGGCGGATTGACGCCGGATGAATTCATGCGCGACTACTGGCAGCGCAAGCCCTTGCTGATCCGCGGCGCCATCCCAAATTTCACGCCGTCGCTGTCGATCCATGACATCCGCGCCCTGGTGCGGCGCGACGAAGTCGAGTCCCGTCTGATCATCAAGGACGACACGGGCTGGTCCATGAAAACCGGACCTTTCAAGCGCCTGCCGCCGCTCAAGCAGAAAGGCTGGACCGCCTTGGCGCAAAGCGTCGATCTGCACGATGATGCCACGGCCGCGCTGATGCATCGCTTCCGCTTCATTTCCGATGCGCGCCTGGATGATGCCATGATCAGCATCGCCTCGGACGGCGGCGGGGTAGGGCCGCATTTCGACAGCTACGATGTATTCCTGCTGCAAGCGCACGGCCGGCGCCGATGGCGCATCAGCCGTCAGCAGGATCTATCCCTGGAGCCCGGCCTGCCCCTGAAAATCCTGCGTCATTTTCGACACGAACAGGAATTCGTTCTCGAGCCGGGCGACATGCTGTACCTGCCCCCCCATGCGGCGCATGATGGCGTGGCGATCGGCGACTGCATGACCGTTTCGATCGGCTTTCGCGCGCCCACGCTGGCCACGCTGGCCTGCGGCATGCTGAGCGCGGCGGCCGACCAGGTCATGGCCAACCTGGGAGACTTCAACGGGCTGTACGCCTATCCGCTCATCCCCGGACCGGACCTATCGGAAACGTTCAAGGATCCGGGCGCACCCGCCGCCTCGCATCCCGCCCGCCTTCCCGATACGCTGATCGAAGCCGCGGTGGACGCGGCTGCCCGGATCCGCTTCGATCAAACCCTGGCCACGCGGTTTCTGGGGCAATGGCTGACCGAGCTTTCACCCAACGCCTACTTCGAGCCGTCGTCGGACGAGCTCCTGGACCTGGCATCGGACTTGCCCCGCAACGGCAGGCTGGCCCTGGATCGCTGCTCGCGGCTGATCTACAAGGACAAGATGCTGTTCATCAACGGCGAAGCCGCGGCGGTCCCGGCTTCGCCCGCGCTCAAGGAACTTGCCGACGAACGCCGTTTGGACTGCGCCAGCGCGCTCGTCCAAGGTTTGGGCGGCGATGAGCGCGCGATGCTCACGCAATGGCTGGACGACGGCTGGCTGCACTACACGCAGGCCTGACGGCCGACCAGCCTTGTTTTCGGACTCTTCCCTTCGCAAATGAAACGGCGGCTTATCCGATCCCTGCAGGGGTCGGATAAGCCGCCGCCAAGGCGGGCCCCCTGAAAGGGCCGCCTAGTTCGAGCCCATATGGCCGGACAATACGGTCAGGATACGCTTGGCCGTATCCGTTTCCTGCGTCTGGCCTTGTTCGTCCCGGACGGTCACGACCGACGTTCCGCCCTGGTCCGCCACATGAATGCGGAAGGACGCGGCCTCCGCCGTGTTGCGTCCGCCGAACATGCGGGAAATGAAGTTGGGCTGTTCGATCTTCTCGCCGGTGTCCGTATCCAGGTAGCGTACGTAGTAGTCACCCGCCGAACGGTCGCGGTCTTCGACCGAGAACCCGGCCGAGTCGATGGCCACGCCGACTCGACGCCAGGCGCGGTCGAAAGGCTCGTTCAGCGACAACGCCGCCTGTCCATCCATCAACTGGCTGACCTGGGTGCGGTTGGGATCTTTTTCCGCTTCGGCAACCATCTGTCGAGCCTGCTCGACGTCAGTCCCCAGGAACACCACCATCCGCGCCAGCATGGCCGCGTTCAGGCCCGGATCTTCTTTGCCGAACACCCACTTGAAGGCTGCTCCGTCCTTGGTGGGCGTCTCGACCATGTGCTGGTGGCTCAGGTAGACTTCCGTACGGCCGTTGACGCGCTCGACGCGAGTGCGGAAACGCTCGCGCTCGCCACTGTCGAAGACCTGATCGATGAGGCTGCCCAAGGCGCTGCGTATCCAACCTTCCGGAATCTTGGATCGGTTTTCCGCCCAGTCGGTCTGGATCAGGCCGGCGGCCGGATCCTGGGATTGGATCGTAAAACCTTGCGTGCCCCAGAAGTCGACGATCTTCGGGTAAACCTCTTCGGCGGGCTGATCGATGACCAGCCAGCGCAGATCGCCGTCGCGCCTGACCTCGATACCGCTTTGGGCCGGAAGGATGCGGTCGGCCGCTGACGCGCCCTGCCGGTTCTGCTGCGCCTGCGCATACTGGTTATAGGTGGCCACGCCTTCCGGAGCGCGATAATGGGCGCCGCTGCCGGCCTGCGTCAGATCCGGGGGGATGCTGAGCGGATCGCCCGCGACGGTGCTTTTGTAATTGACGGGTTCTTCAGTACCTATCAACTGGTTGACAGTCGAGCAGCCTGCCAGCAATGTGAGCCCGGCGACCGCGGAGCAGCCGATCCAGCGTTTGTTCATGCGCATCATCATTTATTTAAGTAGGCCTGCATCTTTCAGCGCATTGCGCACCAGGGAGTGGTGCGTTTCGCTCAAAGGAGTTAAAGGTAAACGATAGCCCAGCTTCGTCAGTCCCATTTCCGCCACCGCCCATTTGACCGGTATCGGGTTGGACTCGATAAAGAGGACTTTGTTCAACGTCGCCAGCCGGGCGTTCAACTGCCTGGTGCGGATCACGTCTCCCGCCAGCGCGGCGGCGCACAGTTCGCTCATCAAGCGCGGCGCGACGTTGGCGGTCACCGAAATATTGCCCTTGCCGCCCAACAGCATGAGCGCCGCGGCGGTGGGATCGTCGCCGCTGAGCACGACGAAATCGGAAGGCACGTCGCGCACGAGCAAGGCAGCGCGCGCCATGTCGCCGGTGGCTTCCTTTATGCCGATGATGCCCGGGACCTGGGCAAGGCGCACCACGGTGTCGTGGGCAAGATCCGCCACGGTCCGGCCCGGCACGTTATAAAGCAAGGACGGCAGCTCCACAGCTTCGGCGATGGCGCGAAAATGCTGGTACATGCCTTCTTGGGTGGGACGATTGTAGTAAGGCACGACCGACAGGCCTGCCTGCGCGCCCACGCGCAAGGCATGGCGCGACAGCTCGATCGCTTCCGCCGTGGAGTTTCCACCGATGCCGGCGACCACGGGAACCCGGCCTGCGGCATGCTCGACCGCCACCCTGATCAGTTCGACGTGCTCCTCGACGTCGACCGTCGGAGATTCGCCTGAAGTGCCGACGACCACCAGCGCGCTGGTGCCTTCGGCGATGTGCCAATCGATCAGTTTTCGGTAAGAATCGTAATCCAGCTTCCCATCGGGATGCATGGGAGTCACCAGGGCGACCATACTGCCCTGTAAAGTCGGAATTACGGATTCTGCGCTAGCCATGATGGAAAAGGACTCCTCGAATGTACCAAAACGGTGTACTTCACTGATCTAACACACAAGTTTACCGGATTCGACGCCGCTTATTCACAAAAACCAGAATAATATCGATTGCCCGAAAACCAGAAACGGCATCAACAGGGTCCACAGCAGGCCAGACAACATCAATACTATCAGAATGATCATGCCGTAGGGCTCGACGCGCGCGTACTGCTCGGCCATGCGGGCGGGCAACAAGCTATATACGATACGGCCGCCATCCAGGGGCGGCAAAGGAAAGAGATTCAGCGCCATCAGGATCAGGTTCACCTGCACGCCGGCAATCGCCATGCGCACCCAGAAACCGTCCTGCGCCGCGCCGGATTCGAGCAACAGACGCAAGCCGATCACCCACAGCACGCCCATGACGAGATTGGAGGCCGGCCCCGCCAACGCCACCCAGAGCATGTCCCGCTTGGGCTTTCGCAAGCGGCTCCAGTCGACCGGCACGGGCTTGGCCCATCCGAACAGCATGCCGGCGCCCCCCATCATCTTGGTGCTGATCAACAATACCAACGGGACGACGATCGTGCCTATCGGATCCACATGGCGAACAGGATTCAGGCTGACGCGCCCCGCATCCCAGGCCGTGCGATCACCGAACATCCTTGCCACATAACCGTGCGCAGCCTCATGCAGCGTAATCCCGAAAAGCACCGGGATGGCATACACAGTAATGGTTTGAATCAAAGAATCCATGTGGTTCCATAGATGGGGCTTATACGCAAGCCGAAGGCGATGAGTATATAGCGATTCGGCAAGCGCCGATGCGGTTAATCCAACCCGAGCTGGGACAGATCGCCCTGACCCCGGCGAACGATTTCGGGCGCGGCGCCCGTCAGGTCGATCACCGTGGTCGGCTCGAGCGGGCACGCTCCGCCGTCGATGATCGCCGCCAACTGCCCGCCGTACCTGTCGAAGATTTCCTGCGCATCATTCAAGGGCGCATCCTCGCCGTCGGGGATGAAGGTGGTCGACATCAAGGGGGAGCCGGCCGCTTCGATCAACGCCCGGGTGACGCGATGGTCGGGTACCCGGATACCTATCGTTTTGCGCGACGGATGCGACACGCGCCTGGGCACTTCCCGGGACGCTTCGAGAATGAACGTCCACGGCCCCGGAGTCGCCATCTTGAGGAACCGGTATTGGCGATTGTCGACCCGCGCGAAATGGCCGATTTCCGCGAGATCCCGACACAGAAGCGTGAGATGGTGCCTGTCGTCCAGGCCCCTGAGCCGACGCAGTCCATCGGCGGCCGCCTTGTCGTCGAGCCGGGCGACGATGGCATAGCTGGAATCCGTAGGAACGGCGATCAGCCCTCCGTCGGCAAGCAGTTTTCCGGCCTGCGCCATCGCGCGCGCCTGGGGATTATCGGGGTGTACGATAAATAATTGTGCCATTTTACGTATCCTAACATTGTTGACGACGAGCAAGGAGGCCGTGCCCGGGTCCGCGCTCTACAATTGCAACCATAACCCAACCCGGCCTCGGCTAGCGTGTTCCATCGTCTATTTCATACCAAGGATAAAAAACCATGCGCCTGGACAACTCTCGCGAGAGCAAGAATATCGAAGACCGCCGCGGACGACGCATGAGCGTGGGCGGGCGTGGCAAGATCGGGCTGGGAACGATCGTCTTGGCGCTAGTGGCCATGTATTTCGGCGTCGATCCGACCGTGGTCCTGCAAGGCTTCGACGATCCTTCAACGACGCAATCCCCAGCGTCGACGCAGTCGCCGGCGCCCACTGCCGAAACCCGCTTCGTTTCCAGAGTGCTGGGCGATACCGAGGACGCATGGAGCCATGTGTTCCAGCAGCAAGGCTGGGGGGACTACCGCGCACCCACGCTGGTGCTCTACGAAGGCATGACCCCGACGGCATGCGGGACCGGGCAGGCCGCCATGGGCCCCTTCTACTGTCCCGGGGACAGCAAAATATACCTGGACCTGGGTTTCTTCCGGCAAATGGCTCAGCAACTGAATTCTCCCGGGGATTTCGCTCAGGCCTATGTCATCGCCCACGAGGTAGGCCATCATGTCCAACGCCTGCTTGGCATAACGACGGAAGTCGAACGGGC
>Ga0265293_10002419_pt1 | contig 37610 bp, 35 predicted proteins | sample Munlanlewell138R_FD_192505 | JGI IMG/M metagenome (GOLD analysis project Ga0265293, IMG submission 192505) | Leachate microbial communities from a municipal landfill in Southern Ontario, Canada - Leachate well 138R | ecosystem: Engineered > Solid waste > Landfill > Unclassified | place: Canada... | reverse complement strand
ACCTGGCGGTTCATTGCGCTACTCCCGGCCTAAAGGCCCCTGAACATGAAGGCGGTCAGGACGAAATCCATCCCCAGCACCACCAGCGCCGACTTCACCACCGTCTGGGTGGTGGCGAGGGAGACCCCCTCGGCGGTGGGGGTGGCGTGGTAGCCCTGATAGACCGCGATGAAAATGATGGTCACGGCAAAAAAGACGCTCTTGATGATGCCGTTGACCACGTCGATACGGAAATCCACCGCCGACTGCATCTGCGACCAGAAGGTGCCGGCATCCACCCCGAGCAGGTGCACCGCCACCAGGTAGCCGCCAAAGATGCCGGTGACGTTGAAAATCGAGGTGAGCAGGGGCACCGAGAAAACCCCGGCCCAGAAGCGCGGCGCCACCACCCGGGCCACCGGCTGGATGGCCATCATCTCCATGGCGCTCAGTTGCTCGGTAGTTTTCATCAGGCCGATCTCCGCCGTCACCGCCGAGCCCGCGCGGCTCGAGATCAGCAGCGCCGAGAGCACCGGCCCCAGCTCCCGCACCAGGGACAGGGCCACTACCATGCCGACGATGTCGCCGGAGCCGAAGCGCTCCAGGGTGTCGTACATCTGCAGGCCCAACACCAGGCCGACGAACAGCCCCGACACCAGGATGATCACCAGGGACATCACCCCGATGAAGTACATCTCACGCACCACCAGCCCGGGGCGGCGCAGACAGATGGCGGAGGATGCCAGCAGCGCAAAGAAGAACCGCGCGGCGATGCCGAGGCTGATCAGGTTGTCGGTGACCCGGTGGCCCAGGGCCCTGATCAACCGTGCGGGAAGCGTCAGTGGCGAGGTCATTGACGCAACTGCCTCGCCACCGCCGAGGCCGGCGGCCCCTGCAGGCCAAAGGCCCCGCGCCCGCCGTCCACCGGCAACAGTACCCCGGTGATCATCGCCGCCTCGTCGGAGGCCAGCCAGAGGATGGCGTTGGCCTGCTCATGGGGCTCCACCGCCCGGGCGATGGCCTGCTGGCCGGCGCACATCTCGACGATCTCCGCCTCGCTGAACAGGTTGCGCAACATGGGGGTGGCGGTGATGCCGGGGAGGATGGCGTTGACGCGGATATTGTGGCGGGCGTAATCGGTGGCGGCGAACTGGGTGAGGTGGTTGAGCCCCGCCTTGGCGATGCCGTAGGCCAGGGTGGCGTGCCGTTCCGCCGCCTTGGAGGCCATGGACGAGACATTGACGATGGCGCCGCCGCCGTGCTCCATCATCTGGGCAATCTCGTGTTTCATCAGCAGGAAGATGCTGCGCAGGGAAATGGCCAGGGTGGCGTCGAAGGCCTCCTCGCCGGTGTTGTGCACGCTGTTGCCCGGCACATCGTCCCGGTGGGCGCCGCCGAGCACATTGGCGGCCACGTCAAGGCCGCCGAACTCCGCCACCACCCGCGCCACCGTGCGGGCCACCTGGGCGCCATCGGTGCAGTCGCAGTGCAGGTAGCGGGCGCGGCCGCCACCGGTGCCGATGCGCGCGGCCAGGGCCTCGCCACGCTCATCCTGGATGTCGGCGATCACCACCCGGGCGCCCTCCCGGGCAAAGGCCTCGCTGGTGGCGGCGCCGATGCCACTGGCGCCACCGGCCACCAGCACCACCCTGTCGGTAAATCGTCCCATGGAATGCTCCTCGCGATCCGGGCCGGTCATCCGCGGCCATCCAGCAGCATGGCGCGGTAATCCTCGGCGGGGTAATGGAAAGCCACCGGGCCGTCGGCCCGGGCGTCGACAAACTGGCGCACGTAGGGGTCGGCGGAGCGGTGAATGTCGTCCACCGAACCCTCGGCGATCACTGCGCCGTCCGACACCAGGTAGACATAATCGACGATCTTGAGGGATTCCTGCACATCGTGGGTCACCACGATGGAGGTGGCCCCGAGGGCGTCGTTGAGGGTGCGGATCAGCCGCCCGATCACCGCCAGGGAAATGGGGTCGAGGCCCGCGAAGGGCTCGTCGTACATGATCAGCATCGGGTCGAGGGCGATGGCCCGGGCCAGGGCCACGCGGCGGGCCATGCCGCCGGAGAGTTCCGAGGGCATCAGCTTCCAGGCGCCCCGCAGGCCCACGGCGTGGAGCTTCATCAGGGTCAGGTCGCGGATCATCGCCTCCGGCAGATCGGTGTGCTCCCGCATCTGGAAGGCGACGTTGTCGAACACGTTCATGTCGGTGAACAGGGCGCCCATCTGGAACAGCATGCCCATCTTGCGGCGCAGCTGGACCAGCTCCCGGGTGGCGAGGGCCGGCACCGACTGGCCGTCCACCACCACATCGCCCCGGGTGGGGCGCAACTGGCCGCCGATCAGGCGCAACAGGGTGGTCTTGCCACAGCCGCTGCTGCCCATGATGGCCACCACCTTGCCCCGGGGCACCCGCAGGTTGATGTCCCTGAGAATCGCCCGCTCTTCGTAGGCGAAGCTGACATTGCGGATATTGACCAGATCCTCTGTCGCGGAATTGCCCATCTCTGCCGTCACACCCCCAAAGCCGATGGTGCGAGCATAACCACAACGGACGGGGAATGTAAGCCGGGCCCGCGCAAGCCCGGCATAAAAACGCGGGGCCTCGCCAGGGGCCCCAGGCAAGCGGGTTGACGGCGGCGGGGATTGCCGGGAAAGTACCGCCTGCCAAAAAGCGTCGAGCACAAGATAACCGGATCACAAAGGAGACCAGCATGAAACTCGGGGTATGCCACCTGTGGGGCGAGAGTGTCGAGACCTTTCGCGAGGAACTGCGCCTGTCCAACGAACTGGGCTACGACATCATCGGCATCGGCGACTCGCCGGCCGGCTGGCGGGAGCTGTACATCTCGATGACCATCGCCGCCCTGGAAACCGACCGGGCCACCATCACCCCCTGGGTGACCTCGCCGTTCCTGCGCCACCCACTGGTGGCCGCCAGCAGCCTCGCCACCCTGCAATCCCTGAGCGGTGGCCGCATCGCCATGGGCCTTGCCACCGGCGGCAGCAACGTGATGGCGGCGGGCCTGCACCCCGCCACCCAGGTGGAGATCCGCGAGTATTGGGATGCCCTGAAGGATCTGCTCGACGGCAAACCCGCCACCTACCAGGGCGCCCATGTCGCCCCCCTGCACCTGCCCTGCAAGACGCCCATCTACTACTCGGCGTTCGGCCCCAAGGCACTGAAGCTGGCCGGCGAAAAGGCCGACGGGGTGATCATGTTCACCAACATGGACCTCGACCTCACCGCCCGCAAGATCGCCGCCGTGCGCCAGGGGGCCATCGACGCCGGCCGCAATCCCGACGAGGTGGATATCCAGGTGACCGCGTTCTGCTCGATCCGCCCCAGCCGCCGCGAGGCCATCGACGACCTCAAGGCTTTTATCGTGGTGAACGGCATGGCGATCCGCACCCCCGAGCTGCTGGCCCGGGTGCCGGAGCACCTGCGCCCCGCCCTCGCCGAATTGCAGCGCCGCTACGACCCCTCCGAGCACGTGGTGGCCGGCGGCAGGAATGCCCGCCTGCTGGATGAACTGGGGGAGGATCTCACCGAGTACCTCGCCGGCTTCGATACCGTGATGGGCACCGAGGCGGAGGTAAAGGCACTGCTCGACGGGCTGGAAAATCTCGGCGTTTCCGCCTTTGTCACCAACATGCCCGGCCACGCCGACCGCCAGGGCAACATGCGGGCCCTGGCGCGGCTCCTGAAGGGCTGATGCCCCTTTGCCCGAGGCAAGGCGCCACACCGACAACGCCCGCGATCGCGGGCGTTGTTGTTTCCGGAGCGCCGACCCGGTCTCGCCCTCAGCGGGCGGTCCAGCCCCCGTCCACCGGCAGCACATGGCCGGTGACCATGGCGGCATCATCGGAGCACAGCCAGAGCATGGCGGCGGCCTGCTCGGCGGGCTCGATCAGCCGCTTGATGGCGTGGCCCTCCAGCAGGCGGCTGATGACCCTATTGCCCATCTCCTCGCCGCCCTTGAAGTAGGCGGCGGTGGGCGTCACCCCGGGGGCGATGCAATTGACCCGGACACCCCGGTCGGCATAGGTCACCGCCGCGAACCTGGTGAGCTGCACCACCCCCGCCTTGGCCGCCGCGTAGGCCGCGCCGGACTCCGGCACATAAAGCAGCGCGGCGAGGGACGTGACGTTGCAGATGGCGCCGCCACCGTGCTCGATCATGTGGGCGATCTCGTGCTTCATGCACAGGTAGACACTGTTGAGGCTGACGGCGAGGGTACCGTTCCAGCCCGCCGTGCTCTGGGTGTGGAACTCGGGCCCATGGGCGTCCCCCACCACGTCGCCGACGATATTGGTGGCAACGGCGAGCCCGCCGAGGGTTTCGACAGTCTTCGCCACCAATCCCTTCACCTCCTCCTCGCTGGTGCAGTCGGCCCGCAGGAAATGGGCTTCGGTCCCCTGCTGGCGAAGCTTCTCCACCATGGCTTCGCCGCCCGCCACGTTGATGTCGGAGAGCATCAACCGGGCGCCCTCACGGGCGAAAGCCTCGGCGGTGGCGGCGCCGATGCCGGCGGCCGCGGCGGTGACGAGAACGGGTTTATCCTGGTAACGACCCGACATGGGAAACTCCTCCGGGGTAAGGGTGGTTGTGGTGATGGCTTTGGTGTGGAGCCGGGATGGCGGCCCCACCACGGAGCCCGCTAGAAAATTCGGTGAGGAGCAGCCATGAACACACTGCAACCGGCAAAATCCACGAACTTGAGCTCGTCCTCAAGGAGCCTGTCATCCGCCGCCCGCTGCGCAGGGTCGTCGCGATCGACCCTGCCGATATCCGCCATCTCCTTCAGCCAGACTTCCGCCAGGCCATCGTAGCCGGGATCGAGCATGCCCCGCGCCACCCGGAACGCGCCGATCAGCGGCGTGTCGACGGTGTGGTTCTGGATATAGGCGAGCATCGGCGGGGCCAGGCCCCGCTCCCGCACCGACGACGCCAGGGGCGCGTGGTGGTGCAACCAGTAATCCTGAAACTGCTGGCGGGACAGGGTCGCGAGGCGGCGATCGCAGATGATCATCTTGCAGAACGGACCCCGGGGCGCGGTCATGAACACATTGTGGTCGCGGGTGATGAACACCGAGGAGCCCTCCAGATCCACGAAGCTCGCCTCGTCCTCGATCAGCATCTGGTTGGCGGCGATGATCTCGTCGCTGAGGGAATCCCCCATGTCCAGGTCCGCCGGATCGTCGAGCCACACCTCGGTGACCCCGTCGTAGGGCTCCACCGCCATGCCCCGCACCTCCCGGAAGGCGCGCATGTGATCGGTGTCGATGGTGTGGTTCTGCACATACCCGCGCATCGCCGGCGCCAGCCCCCGGGCATTGACGCTTGCCGCCAGGGGGCCGTGGTGGCGCAGCCAGTAGTCCTGGAACTCCCCCCGGGTCAAACCGGGCTTGCGGCGGATGCAGATGAGCATCTTGTAGCGGCCGGGATTCTGAAAGGACGGGGGTGGGGATGGGGGCATGGGTGTGGGACCGTTGTTATGGGTATGGGTCACGGGCAAGCACGGACACCGCATTAAGACAGCACTTTAAGCGCTGCCGGGGACGGGGGTCAACCGGGTTTCCGGCCGCCGCCGGTGAGATTGGGATGACAACGCCGGGCCTTTGCCCGATGATCCACCAGGCCAGCAGTCCTCCCCCCGGGAATGGCGGGAACGGATGGACCTGCGACCATTACCGATCTGGAGAACGTCGATGACACTGTCGCAAAAAATTCCCCGCACCGCCCCGACGCCCTGGCTGGCGGCCCTCGCCTCGGCGCTGCTGCTCGTTGCCGGGCCGGCCACCCAGGCGGAGACAGCCCGCCCCACCAAGCCTGTGAGCGAAACCATGCACCAGCTGGCCCGGGACACCCGCGCCCTGATGCCGCTGCTCTACCAACAAACGACACCGACGGCGGACGAGCGGGCACTGATCAACGACCGCATCGGCAGCATGCTGGCCCACATGGAGGGCCTGGCAGCCACGGTGGCACCCAAGGCCGATACCTACCGGATCTCCCTCGATGCCATGGCCGGCCAGTTGCGCCAGTCGCAACAGGCCTTTGGCGCCGGGCGCGATGCCCAGGGCATGGGCCTGCTGCGCAGCGCCACCAGCCTGTGCGCCACCTGTCACACCCAGGACGAGCGCCCGGCCCGCTGGCTGACACCCACCGGCGAGGGCCTGCAGGATCCCTTCGTCGCCGGCGAATTCCTCTTCATGACCCGCCAGTACGACCGCGCCTTCGGCGCCTACCGGACCTGGCTCGAACAGCAGCCGACCCTCGCCTACGACGACCGCACCCTGACAGCCTTCAGCCGCCTGCTGCTCACCGCCCTGCAACTGCGCAAGGCCCCCGGGGACATCAGCGCATTGCTGGGGGAATTCGCCCGGCGCGACAACATCAACCGCGGCCTCGCACGGGACCTCCGGGACTGGATCACCGGCATCGATGACCTCAGGGAGCGCATCGACATCCGCGAACACCCCGCCCCCGACACCCTCGAGGCCCTCGCCAGGGACTGGCTGGGGGCGGGGGAGGACGGCGACTTCGGCCGCATACTGGTGCCGGAAACCCAGCGCCCGGGCATCATCTGGCTCAGGGGCGAGCTGTACCGGGCGTTGATGGCGGAGCGCGATCGCACCCGGATCGCCGACTGGCTGTACTGGCTGGCCTTGAGCGACCGGGTGCTGGAGTACCGCCTGTACTACTCCCTGGCGGACATGTACCTGAAGCAGTGCATGACCGAGTACGGCGACGACCCGATGGCGCCCCGCTGCTACCGGGAGTACGAGAACTACATCCTGTTTTTCTACAGCGGTTCCGGGGGCACCCACGTCCCCGAGGATATCGCGGCGGAGATGGCGACCCTCAAGGCCGGGATCGAGGCCCGCCGCGGGGGGGCTGGGCAGTAGCGGGAAAGTCCCGGAGGGGGAAAGTCCCTTAGCAGAAAAGTCCCGGAGCGGGACGCCCGGCCAGGGCGCCCCGCCAGGGGTTACTTGCTGATGTTCATGAGGCCCCGCACCGCGGCGGGGATGTCGGCGGGCAGCACCATCAACTTGCTGTTCTGGGACTTGGCCATGTCCTTGATCGCTTCCACGTAGCGCTCCCCCAGCAGGTAGACGGCGGGCAGTTCCTTGTCCTGGATGCCCTCGGTGACCTTCTCGATGGCCTCCTTGGTGGCCTCCGCCAATACCACCTTGGCCTCGGCATCCCGGCGGGAGGCCTCGAGCCGGCCCTCGGCCTCGAGGATGGCCGCCTGCTTCTCGCCGTCGGCGCGGGTCACGGTGGCGCGGCGCTGGCGCTCGGCGGCGGCCTGCTCCTCCATCGCCCGCTGCATGGTCTGGGAGGGGTTGATGTCCTGGATCTCCACGGTTTTCAGGGTGATGCCCCAGTCGGCGATGTCGTCGGAAATCGCCGTCTTGAGCTTGGCCTTGATGTGGTCACGGGACGACAGGGCGTCGTCCAGGTCCATCTCGCCGACGATGGAACGGAGCGTCGTCTGCACCAGGGTCTGGATGGCGATCTCGTAGCTCTCGATGCCGTACACCGCCTTCTCGGGAAAGAGGATGTTGATGTAGGCCACGGCGTTGGCAATGATCACCGCGTTGTCCCGGGTGATCACCTCCTGGGAGGGAATATCGAGGACAATGTCCTTGGTGGTCACCTTGTAGGCCACGGTCTCGATATAGGGAATGGTGAAGTTGAGCCCCGGTGGCAGGGTGCGGTCGTATTTGCCGAGGCGCTGCACCACCCATTTGCTGCCCTGGGGCACCACCCGCACACCCTTCAACAGGGTGATGACCGCAAGCACCAGAAGCGCCAGTAATACAATCATGCCGTCCATTCGTTGTTCTCCTTAGTTTTTACAGTTTGACCACGATCAGGGCATTGCCCGAAAAATCCTTGACGTGCACCCGGTCGCCCACCTGCACCGGCTGCTCGCAGATGAACTCCCATTCGTCATCCCCGAGCACCGGCAGGGTGAAGCGCACCAGCCCGCGGCCACCCTCGGCGGGGGCGCGAACCACGGTGCCGGCCTCGCCGATGGCGGCCTCCCGGGAGATCCCCGCCTTGGTCTTGTCCACCATGCGGGGCTTGAAGTACTTGAACCAGAACAGCGCGAATCCGCAGGAAAACAGCAACCACAGCAGCATCTGCACCGTGGCGGGCATGGCGGGTATCAGCCACAGCAGGATGCCCACCAGCACGGCGCCGAGGCCGAACCAGAGCACGGTGAAGCTGGCGAGGAAAATCTCGGCGATGACAAGGCCGACCCCGAGCAGGATCCAGTGCCAGTAAACGAGGGTGAAGGTGGCGGTATCCATGGCTACTCCTTGCGGCTGGCATCACCCGGGGCGCGCTTGCCCTGGGCCTGGTTGACGAGGTGGATGGCGAGGGGCGCCATCAGCAGGAAGCCGGCGACGATGAACAGTACGCCGCCCTCCCCCGACACGTAGAGGTAAATCCCCCGGGCGGCAAGCAGTGCCCCCAGTATGTCGAGCACCAGGATATGCCAGGGCAGGGTCAGCTTGCGGGGGGCGGGTTGGGTCATGGTCTGTCCTTGGTGGTGCCGTGGCCGGCGGCCAGGAATTCACAGCATATTACGCAGTTTGAGTTCCCCGGGATACGGGGCGAGGTACCAGGAGTTGAGGATGTAGGGATCGGGGTTGCGGCGGAAGTGGTGGCGCAGCAAGGTCACCGGCACGATCAGCGGCACCTCGCCCCGGTGGTACTGCTGGATGGTTTCCACCAGCTCTGCCTTGTCGTCCCCGTCGAGATCCTTCTTCAGGTAGCCCTGGATATGCTGGAGCACGTTGACGTGGTTGTTGCGGCTGGCCACCTTGCGCAGGCAGGCCATGGCGCCGGCGAGATAGTCCGCCGCCACCGCCGCCAGATTGTCGGCCCGGGCGCTGGCCGCCAGCTTGCCGAGGGCGCGGGCCGCGTCCTGATCGTGGCTCATCAGGCTGAGCTTGAGCCTGGCGTGGAAGCCGGTGAGGGCGGCGACGTCGAGATCCGGGGCCACCCGGGTGTGCCAGTGGTGGTAGACGAACACCCGCTGGATGAAGTTTTCCCGCAGGCGGGGATCGCCGAGGCGACCCTCCTCCTCCACGGGCAGGTTGGGGAAGCGGGCCATGATCCCGGCGGCGAAGACGCCGGCGCCGCTCTTCTCCGGCATGCCCTTGCCGTTGTAGACCTTGACCCGCTCCATGCCACAGCTGGGGGAGTCCTTCTTGAGGATGAAACCGAACAGCGGCGCCACCGCCGGGGCCTGGGCGGCGGTGTAGTCCCGCAATGCCTCGGTGACGTCGAGGTCCGGATCCCGGGCCCCCACCACCCGCAGCTCGCCATCCTTGTCCACCAGGCGAATGGCCGGGCGCGGCACACCGAGGCCGATGCCCACCTCGGGGCAGAAGGGGCGCAGATCGAAGTATTCCGCCAGGGTGCCGGTGATATAGCTGTCACGCTTGTGTCCGCCATTGTGGCGCACCTCGTTGCCGAGCAGGCAGCTGCTGATGCCAACGGGTATCTTGTCGGGCTTGCTAGGGGTAGTCATGGGCCATGATCCAGGCGTCCTCGCGACCTTGCGTCCCGGGATAATACCCCTTTCTCACCCCGAGGCGGACAAAGCCGTGGCGCTGATAGAGGTCGATGGCGCGCCCGTTGGAGGCGCGCACCTCGAGGAATAGACGCCGCGCCACCCCCCGATGGGCGTCCAACAGGTGCCGGAGGAGCCGCCCGCCGAGGCCGCGTCCCTGGGCCCCCGGGGCCACCGCAATATTGAGCAGCTCCGCCTCGTCCAGCACCCGCTGGTGAACCGCGAACCCCACCACCTCGCCCCCCTCTTCCACCACCTCCACCCGGTGGCTGACGAGGCTCTCGGCGAACTGGGACTCAGACCAGGGAAACCCGGAAGCCGCGGCATCGAGGGCCGCGAGGGCGGGGGCGTCGGTGGCCCTTGCGGCGCGGAGGGAAACCGTCACCCCTCAGCCCGCCAGGAACCTGATGGCGTGCCAGGTCTCGGCCTTGAGGGCCGGGTTTTGCGCCATGCCGTGGAGGCTGTGGGTGACGATGCCCCGGGCGCCGCAGGGCAGATCGAGCTGCTCACCCACCGCCGGATCGTCCCCGGCGCCCGCCACCCGGGCGGCATCCTTGCCCATCAGCAGCACATGGTCGAAGGCCTGCAGGCGCCGCTTGGCGGCGAGAAACACCGCGACGAAATCCCGGGCACCGGCGATATCCACCGGCACCCCCTGCAGGCCCAGGTGGGGTGCCTGGGGCCAGTCCATCAGATCCACCGGGGGCAGGCCATCGCCGAGCCGGCCGATGGCCTTGAGCAGATTGGCCAGCATGGTGAGTTGCTCACCCGCCGGGCGCTGCCCGGGGGGCATGGCGCACAGCACCACCAGGTCGGCGCGGGGTTGCCAGAAGCCCAGGCGGCATTCGAAGGGCGGCGCGCCCTCCGCCCTGGGCGGGGCCTTGGCGGCGTGGGTCTGCGCGGCGGGCAGTGTGGTGGGCGGCGTGGCGAGGGCCGCGCGAAGGTGATCGGTGGCTTGCACGGGGGCTGGCGCGGCCGGTGGGGCTTCGGGTGCCTCCGCCGCCGGGTCCGCCGGCGCTCCCTGGGCGGCGCCGAGGGCGTCCCGGGGCAGGTAGCGCACCACCCCGAGGTTCGCGAGGTACCAGTCGCGCCTCGACGGGCCGGCCGCGGCCATCGCCGTCACACACCTTCCATCTGGGGATGGAGCCGGGACGGATTGGTGAGCAGATTGAGGGCGTTGAGGTAGGCCCGGGCGCTCGCCACCAGCACGTCGGTATCGGCGCCCTGACCGTTGACGATGCGCCCGGCCTTTTCGAGGCGCACGGTGACCTCCCCCTGGGCCTCGGTGCCCTCGGTGACGGCGTTCACCGAGTACAGCTGGAGGTTGGTGCCGCTCCGGGCCAGCTGCTCGATGGCCTTGAAGATGGCGTCCACCGGGCCGTCCCCGGCGGCGCTGACCTGTTGCTCGGCGCCGTCGACGGCGATGGTCAGGGCGGCGTGGGGCGCCTGTCCGGTGCGGGAGATCACCTCCATGGCGGTCAGGCGGTATTTTTCCGTGATCTCGGCGGTCTGCACCTCCGAGACCAGGGCCTGCAGGTCCTCATCGTAGATTTCCCGCTTCTTGTCCGCCAGCTCCTTGAAGCGGGCGAAGGCGGCGGCGAGGGCCTCCTTGGAGTCGAAGCTGATGCCCAGCTCCTCCAGGCGGCTGGCGAAGGCGGCGCGACCCGACAGCTTGCCGAGCACGATGCGGTTGGCGCCCCAGCCCACGTCCTGGGCGCGCATGATCTCGTAGGTCTCGCGGTGCTTGAGCACGCCGTCCTGGTGGATGCCGGATTCATGGGCAAAGGCGTTGGCGCCGACGATGGCCTTGTTGGGCTGCACCGGGAAGCCAGTGATGGAGGACACCAGGCGGGAGGTGGGCACGATGTGGCTGATGTCGATGCCCGTTTGCACCGGGAAGCGGTCCTTGCGGGTGCGGATCGCCATCACGATCTCCTCCAGGGCGGCGTTGCCCGCCCGCTCCCCGAGGCCGTTGATGGTGCACTCCACCTGGCGGGCGCCGTTGATCACCGCCGCCAGGGAGTTGGCCACGGCGAGGCCCAGGTCGTTGTGGCAGTGCACCGAGAAGATCGCCCGGTCGGCGTTGGGGACGTTGTCCATCACCCGGCGGATCATCCGCCCGTACTCCTCGGGCTCGCCGTAGCCCACGGTGTCGGGGATATTGATGGTGCGGGCGCCGGCGTCGATCACCGCCTCGATGATGCGGCACATGAAGTCGAACTCCGAGCGGCTGCCGTCCTCCAGGGAGAACTCCACGTCGTCGACGAAGTTGCGGGCCAGTCTGACCGCCGCCACCGCGTGCTCCAGCACCTGCTCCGGCGCCATCTGCAGCTTGTAGGCCATGTGGATCGGCGAGGTGGCGATGAAGGTGTGGATGCGGGCGCTGTTGGCACCCTTCAGGGCCTCGGCGGCGCGCTCGATGTCGGGCCGCACGGCCCGGGCCAAGCTGCACACGGTGCTGTCCTTGACGGTGTTGGCGATGGCCTTGACCGCCTCGAAATCCCCGGGGCTCGAGATGGCGAAGCCCGCCTCGATGACGTCGACCCGCAGTTTTTCCAGGGCGCGGGCGATGCGCACCTTCTCGTCCCGGGTCATGGACGCGCCGGGGCTCTGCTCCCCGTCCCGCAGGGTGGTGTCGAAAATCACCAGACGATCTTTGCTCATGGGCGTTTACTCAGTCTCTTTTTGATCACGGGCGACGGGGACGTCGCCGCCAGGTGCCGCCCCGCGGGGCTCAGCTTCGCGCCGCCGAGCGCTTGCGGTAGCGGCTGTAAAGCCAGTAAAGGGGCGCCGAACAGGCGTAGGCCAGGGCCATGGCCAGCAGCACCCGGGCGGGGTCGATGGAGATGACCACGAAGATCATCACCACCGCGAGAATCACCACGAAGGGCACCCTGCCCTTCAGGTCCAGCCCCTTGAGGCTCTTGTAGCGGAAGTTGGACACCATCAGCAGCCCCGCCAGGGAGGTGACGATGGCGGCCACCACGGCGAGGGCGGTGGTGGGTGCCTCGCCGTAGCCGCTCCACACCATGCCCGCCACCAGGGCCGCCGCCGAGGGGCTGGCGAGGCCGGTGAAGAAGCGCTTGTCCGCCACATCCACCTGGGTGTTGAAGCGGGCGAGGCGCAGGGCCGCGCAGGAGGCATAGATGAAGGCCGCCGCCCAGCCCACCTTGCCGAGATCCTCCAGCATCCAGCTGAAGGCCACCACGGCGGGGGCGACGCCAAAGGACACCATGTCCGACAGGCTGTCGTACTGGACACCGAAGGCGCTCTGGGTGTTGGTCAGCCGCGCCACCTGGCCGTCGAGGCCGTCGAAGAACATGGCGACGAAGATGGCGATGGCGGCGTGCTCGAAATTGCCGTTCATCCCGGCGAGGATAGCGTAGAAACCGCCGAACATGGCCCCGGTGGTGAGCAGGTTGGGCAGCAAGTAGATGCCCCGCCGGCGGCCGCGCTGCTCCCCCTGGCCGTCGTCGGGCTGCTGGGGATTCTCGGGAGCTTGGGGTTCGGATTCCATCGGCGGGGCGACTCCGGGCTGAAACGGCGGCAGGGGCGCACAATGTACCATCGCGGCCCTGCCTTGTTAAGGAATGCGGCAAAACCGGGCGAGACCCCGGCGGGCGCCATGCCGGCACTATTTTGTCAGTTATGTAAATTAGCGTAAGCTCGCTTCCAGGCCCATCCGGCGCCGGCTGACAATCCCCAAGGGGCGCCGCCCGCCGGCCCCGTCCGCCCATAACCTCGAATAACCAGGAGCCACCCATGAGCGACCAAGACCTCCACCCGGACACCCCGATACAACCGACCCGCCGCAACCTGCTGAAGGGCATGGCCGGCGGCGCCCTCGCGGCCGCCACGGGCGGTATCGCGGGCCACGCACTTGCCGCCTCCCCCGCCGGCGGCGAGGACCTCACCTGGATGCCCGCCTGGCGGATCCGCGACCTGATCGCCCGCAAGGACATCTCGCCGGTGGAAGTCACCGAGCATTTTCTCGGCCGCATCGAGGCCGTCGACGGCAAGCTGAAGTCCTTCATGACCGTCGACCACCAGGGCGCCCGCGCCCAGGCCCGGGCGGCGGAGAAGGCGGTGCTGGCAGGGGAGACCCTCGGTCCCCTGCACGGCATTCCGGTGTCGGTGAAGGACCATATCGCCATCAAGGGCCTGCCCAAGTTCGACATGGGCCTGCTGCGCCATATCCCCGAGGCCCCCCGGGACGACGTGGTGGTGGAACGGCTGCGCAGGGCCGGCGCCATCCTCATCGGCACCAACACCGAGATGGGCTCCGGCTCCGACGTCACCAAGATGCCCCGGGCGTTCAACTGGGAAGTGGAGGCCCGCAGCGCCTGGGACCAGTCCCGGGTGCCCGGCTGGTCCAGTTCCGGCTCCGCCAGCGCGGCGGTGGCGCGGCTGGTGCCCATCGCCATCGGCTCCGACGGCGGCGGCTCCACCCGCCTGCCGGCGGCCTACTCGGGGATCGTCGGCATCGCCGCCACCCCGGGCCGCATCCCCTGGATCCACGCCGCCTCCCCCACCCTGGCGCTGTCCGCCAGCACCGGGCCCATGTGCCGCGACCTCAAGGACGCCGCCATCGCCACCCAGGCCCTGTCGGGCCCGGACGGCCGCGACTTCTTCAGCCTCCAGGATCCGAACCCGGATTTTCTCACCACCCTCGACGCCGGGGTGGAGGGCATGCGCCTCGCCTGGTCCGACGACTTCGGCTATGCCGCCATGTACGCCATGGCGGAGAGTCCCCGGGTGATCGCCGCCATCCGCGCCGCCGCCATGGGCTTCACCAAGCTGGGGGCCCGGGTCGATGTGCTCGCCGATCAGTGGGACGACTTCTTCCCCGGCTTCATGATGATGAACCAGGCCTTCGGCAGCGGCGGCCGGGGCCGGGGCGAGATGCCCAGTGAGGAGGATTACTGGGCCTCGGTGACGGTGCGGGGCCGCAACTACGATCATTTCATGGAGGTTTTCAAGACCCACGACGTCATCCTCGCCCCCACCGCACAGCTGCTGGCGCCCAAGGTCGAGGAGTGGAACGCCCGCTGGACCGGCGACGGCGCCGAATTCCCCCACGGCACCTTCGCCGGCAGCTACGTGAGCCACGTGATGATGTTCAACTGGCTGGGCTTCCCGGCCTTCAACATCCCCGCCGGCTTCGTCGACGGCCTGCCGGTGGGCATGCAGGTGATCGGCCGCCCCGGCAGCGAGGCGACCATGTTCCGGGTGGCGCGGGCGTTCATGAACGCCTATCCCAGGGATGAGCGGCCGCCGGTTTGATTTTTTGGGGGGGCTTGACGTTTGAGGTATGGCGTCTGACGTCTGACGTCTGACGCCGGGATGATCACGGTAACGACCGCTGCATGGTCTTTCCCGTGCTCATCGAAAAGCACGAGCATAGGTAAGGGCCGCTGGCTTTTGCGTCCGACGTCCGACGTCCGACGTCAAGCCAGCGCTCTTCAAGGAATCAACCCCAGCCGCCGCGCCCGCTCCACCGCCTGGAGGCGGCTGCGGGTGCCGAGCTTGTCGAAGATCTGCTGCATGTACCATTTGATGGAGCCCTCGGTCATGCCGAGGCGCTCCGCCACTTCCCGGTTGCGCAGGCCGATACTCACCTGCTGCAGGACTTCCAGCTCCCGGTCGGTGAGCCCGCCGTAGATGCCCTCCTCGGTGTCGGTCCTCGGGGTTTGGGGCACCAGGCCGCCAAAGGCCTCCAACAGCTTGCGGGCAAAGCGGTCGGTGGGGTTCGAGGCCTCGGACTCCGCCTGGCAGCACTGCTCGAGCAGGGTGCGAATGGGGGCGCCCTCGTCGATGAAGCTGCGCATGGCTCCCATGGGGGCAGCCACCGCCATGGCTTCCCGCAGCACCCGCTGGGCGATCCGCGAACCCTCCCCCAGCAGCAGCGCCTCTGCCAGCAGGATGCTCCAGCGGACATAGGCGTACTGGGCACCCCGCGCCTCGCAAAAGCCCCGCCAGTTGCGCGCCACCTGGGCGGCGTCCGCCACCCGGTCATCGAGCAGCGCCACCCGGGTCCAGGTCATGGCGCGCAGCTCGTCGATGCCGAGGCGGGTGATGCGGGGCAGCACCTCGTCCCGGGACTCGGGGATACCCGCGTTCCGGGCCAGCTGGAGGATGCGGCCGGTGGTGCCCCCCGGGGCGCGGGACAGAATGCGCACCTGCTCGTGGATGACCGACAGCCTAAGCCGCTCGAGATTGCGGTCGAGGGCGAGGGCCATGGCGTCGTCGAGCACCGACAGCGCTTCGTCCGGCTCCCCGTGGAACACCGCAAGGCGCGCCTGGGTAAGGGTGACGGCGACGAACTGGTCCACCATGCCCCAGTCGGTGGCATTGGCGGAATGGCGGGACAACAACTCCGCCGCGCGCTCCGTCTGGTTGCGCTCGTAGAGGATGACGGCGAGGGGCAGGCCCGGCAGGGCGATGAGGGAAGAGCTCTCGCCGCCATAGCGCACCGCCACCGCGATGCTCTCCTCCAGGGTCTGCACCCCGGCGTCGGCCTTGCCCATGGCGAACAGACTGGTGCCGATCACCGCCAGGGCGGCGATCAGGGCGAAGTCGTAGCCGGAGCGCTGCAGCACGCCCCGCGCCCGGGCGGCGAGGCTGTCCACGTCGTCGAAGACGAACTGCTCCCGCTGGGCGTGGAGCAGCTGTGCGTAGACCGAGCCGGCGAGGTAGGGGTGCAGGTCCTGGCTGCTCAAGGCCAGCAGTTCCTGGCACTTGCGCTCCACCTCCAGCACGTCGTCCCGGGCCGCGGCCAGGGTCATCTCCCGGTGCAGCAACTGGTGGCGCAGCTGGTCGAGGTCGACGGCGGGGATGGTGCTGATGTTCTCCCAGTCCTCCACCCGGCGGCGCACGGAGCTGAGCAGGTCCTGGGCCTCCTCGAAACGCAGGTGGCGCATCAGGTGCCAGGCCCAGGTGAGCAGGATGGTGGGATATTGTTGCAGCTCGGGGAGGGGAATGCGCTCCACGAACTGGGTCACCAGGCGGATGCGCCCCTTGTAGGTCCAGTCCTGGGAGCAGGTTTCGAGGATCTCGGCGGCGCGCCCCGGGTGGCCGGCGGCGAGGGCGGCCTCGATGGCCTCCACCAGCTGCTCCTTCTCCCGGAACCAGTCGGCGGCGCGAAGGCGCAGGGCGGCCTGCCCCTCGAACCCGCCCTCCTCCAGGCGCCGCAGCAAAAAATCCCGAAACAGCGGATGGTAGCGGTACCACTGGCGCTCGTCGTCGAGGGCGACCAGAAACAGCCCCGCCCCCGCCACTTCCTCCAGCAATCGCCGGGACTGGCGGATCTCCAGCACGTGGTCGCAGAGCCCGGCGCAGAAGCGGTCGAGCACCGCGCTCTTGAGCAGGAAATTCTGCACCTCCGGGGACTGCACCGAGAGCACCTGCTCGGCAAAGAAATCCGATACCGCCCGATGGCTGCCGGAGTAGGTGCGCAGCAGGCTGTCGGCGGCCCCGGGATTGCGCAGGGCGAGGCCCGCCAGCTTGATGCCGGTGATCCAGCCATCGGTGCGGGTCGCGAGCCAGTCGAGGGAACCGTCCTCGAGAAGCGGCCAGCCACTGGCGGCCAGATAGTCGCGGATCTCGTCCCGGGTAAAGCGCAGCTGCTCCATGCCGATCTCCAGCAACTGGCCCCGGGCGCGGAGGCTCCCCTGGCCGAGGTTGAGGTGGGAGCGGGAGGCGGTAATGACACTCAACTGGCGGGGCGCCATTTCCAGGAAGCGGGCCAGGGCCGCCACCGCCTCGTCATCGAGAAAATGCAGGTCGTCGAGGAAGAGGATGACCGGCGTGTGGGCGTCCACCAGCAGGTTGACGAGGGCGGTCATCAGGGCGTCGGGGGTCTGGTGGCGGCGGCTGTCGATGAGGGCGTTGATGGGCGCCGCCAGGGACGGCAGGGCCCGGGCCAGGGCCCCGGCCATATAGGCCAGCAACTCGACGGGGTCGAGCCCGGTGGAGTCGATGGTCACCCAGCCCACCGGGCGACCGTTGTCCCGCAGGGTCTGGATCCACTGGGAGAGCAGACTGGTCTTGCCGAAGCCCGCCGGGGCCTGGACGATGCTGAGCCGGTGGCCCGCCGCCTGGTCCGCCAGGTCCAGCAGGCGGGCGCGGGAAAACAGGCTGCCCGCCTCGAAAGGGGGGGAGAGTCTCGTCTTCAGCAATTGGTAGGACATCGCAACCCAACAGGCATGACCGGCGGCGCGGTCCGGAACGGTGGCATCAACCCGGACGGGCTAGGGAACCTAGGCCCCGGCTGGAGGAGGGCTAACGATATAAGCTAAGGCAGGGGATGTCCACCGCCGCCCCGGAGGGCGGCGGTGGCCGGGGACGGGTTATCAGAAGTTGCGGGTATTGAAGGGCACGTAGTCGGCGGAGAGCAGATCGCGGCTGATGATGATCTTCATGATCTCCGAGGTGCCGGCGTAGATGGAGGAAATCCGCGCGTCGGTGAACTGCCGGGAGATGGGGTACTCATCCATGTAGCCGGCGCCGCCGTGCAGCTGCACGCCGAGATCCGCCGCCTTCATCTGCACCTCGGCGGTGGCGAGCTTGGCCTTGGAGGCCATCACCGCGGTGAGTTCCCCGGCGTTGCAGGCCTCGACGCAGCGGTCGATGAAGGTCTGCTGGATGTCCAGCTCGGTGCGCAGCTCCGCCAGCTTGAACTGGGTGTTCTGGAAGGATGCCACCGACTTGCCGAACACCCGGCGGTTCTGGACGAACTCCAGGGTCAGGTCGAAGGACAGCTGGGCGGCGGCCAGGGCCATGACGGCGCTGATCAGGCGCTCCTCGGCGAGGCCCTCCATCAGGTAGTAGAAACCCTTGGTGGGGTCGCCGAGGACATTGGCGGCGGGCACCTTGACGTCATTGAAGAACAGTTCGGCGGTGTCCTGAGCCTTCATGCCCATCTTGTGGAGGCGGGCGCCCCGCTCGAAGCCCTCCATGCCCCGCTCCACCAGGAACAGGCCTAGGCTGTGGGGGTTGTTCTCCGGGTCGGTCTTGGCGGCCACCACCACCAGGTCGGCGTTGATGCCGTTGGAGATGTAGGTCTTGGCGCCGTTCAGCACCCAGTTGTCCCCCACCTTTTTGGCGGTGGCGCGCATGCCCGCCAGGTCACTGCCCGCATCCGGCTCGGTCATGGCCACGGCGAGGATGATGTCCCCGGACACGCAGCCGGGCATGAAGCGGTCGAGCTGCTCCTTGTTGCCGAGGCGGCCCAGGTAAGGGCCCACCAGGCGGCTGTGCAGGGGGGCGTAGAAGTCGTTGCAGCGGGCGTAGGCCAGCTCCTCGAGGATGATCTGCTCGTAGCGGAAGTCCTTGTCGCCGATGGCGCCGTACTCCTCGTCGGGCCACACCATCAGAAAGCCCTGGTCGCCCGCGGCCTTGAAGGCCGAGCGGTCGACGATGCCCGCTTCCCGCCAGGCCTCCATGTGGGGCACGATCTCCTGGGCGAGGAACTTGCGGTAGGCCTCGCGGAACATTTGCTGCTCTTCGGTGAAGTTGCGCTTGAACATGGTCGGTACCTCGCGTTAACCGGCGTTGGGGCCATGGAAGGTGACACCGCGCTGGGCGCGGTCCACCAGCCAGGGAGAGGGCTTGAAGCGCGGGCCGTACTTGGCGGCCAGCTCGTCGCATTCCGCCACGAAGCGGGCGGCACCTACTGTGTCGATGTAGGACAGGGTGCCGCCGGTGAAGGCGGGGAAGCCCCAGCCCAGCAGCGCCCCCAGGTCGCCGTCGGCGGCGTGGGTCAGCACCCCTTCCTCCAGGCAGCGGGCGGTTTCCAGGGCCTGGATATGCAGGTAGCGCTTGACCAGCTCCCCGGCGTCCGGCTGCTCGGCGGCCACCGGGAACAGATCCTTGAGGCCCGGCCAGATGTGCTTGCCGCCCTCGGCGGGGTAGTCGTAGAAACCGCCGTCGCCGCGCCGGCCAATGCGCTTCTGGTCCTCCACCATCACCTTCATCACGTTGTAGGCGCAGGGCAGCACGTAGCGGTCGCCCTCGGCGGCGATGGACTGCTTGACGATCTTCCAGGGCAGTTCGATGGTGAGGGCATCGGTCAGCTCCAGGGGGCCGATGGGCATGCCCGCCAGCTTGCCGGCATTCTCGATGATGGCGGGGTCGACGCCCTCCTCCAGCATCTTCATGCCCTCGTGGATGAAGGTCTGGAACACCCGGCTGGTGTAGAAGCCCCGGGAGTCGTTGACCAGCACCGGGGTCATGCGCAGCTGGCCCACCAGGTCGAGGGCCTGGGCCAGGGTTTCCTGGCTGGTCTGCTTGCCGCTGATCACCTCGATCAGGGGCATGCGCTCCACGGGGGAGAAGAAGTGCAGGCCGATGAAGCGGTCGGGGCGCACCGAGGCGCGGGCCAGGTCGGAGATGGGCAGGGTGGAGGTGTTGGAGGCATAAATGGCGGTGGCGGGGAGCACCGCCTCGGCCTTGCGGGTCACGTCGGCCTTGATCTCGATATCCTCGAACACCGCCTCGATGACAATGTCACAACCGTCCAGGTCGCTGTAGTCGACGGTGGGGGTGATCAGGGCCAGCAGGGCGTCGGCCTTGTCCTGGGTCATGGTGCCGCGCTCCACGGCCTTCTTGACGATCTTCTCGCTGTAGTTCTTGCCCTTCTCGGCGAATTCGATCTTGCTGTCGAGCAGCACGACCTGGATACCCACCTTGGCCGCCACATGGGCGATGCCGGAACCCATGAGACCCGCGCCGAGCACGCCGATCTTCCCGTACTTGACCTTGGCGAAGCCCTCGGGCCGGCGGATCAGCTTGTCGGCGAGGCCCTTGTTGACGAAGCTGGTGCGGATGATATTGCGCGCCTCGGGGCTGGTCATCAGCTTGGCGAACAGCTTGCTCTCCACCGCCAGGGCCTTGTCGAAGGGCATGATCATGCCTTCGAAGATGGCGTCCAGGTTAACGATGGGGGCTGGATAGTTGTGCCAGGTCTTGGCGGCGATCTTGCCCGCCAGCACCGAGTAGCTGAAGCCCTGGATGGGGTTGAGCAGGCCCTGGCCTTCCTTCACCCGATAGCCTTTCTTGTCCCAGGGGCGCACCGGATCGATGCCGTTGTCGATGGCCTTGCGGGCGGCGGCGATGAGCTGGTCGGCGGGCACCACCTCGTTGACCATGCCGAGCTTCAGGGCCTCGGCGGGGCCGACGGTCTTGCCCTCGACGATGATGGGCACCGCCTTGTCGATGCCGATCAGGCGCGGCAGGCGCTGGGTGCCGCCGGAGCCGGCGAGCAGGCCGACGGTGACTTCCGGCAGGCCCAGCTTGATTTTCGGGTCGTCGGCGACGATCTGGTAATGGCAGGCGAGGCACAGCTCGTAGCCGCCGCCGAGGGCGAGGCCGTTGATGGCGGCGACGAAGGGCTTGCCGCAGGTCTCGAGCTTCCTGTGCATGCCGGTGGCGAGCTGGCTGAAGGCCAGGGCCTCGTCCACGGAGATATCGTGCTCCATGCGCTCGAGGATGCCCTTGAGGTCGGCCCCGGCCATGAAGGCGGGCTTGCCGGAGGTGATGATGGCGCCCTTGACGGCGTCATCGGCGGCGATCCTGTCGATGGCGTCGTTCATCTCCGCGAGCCATTCCGGGGAGACCACATTCATGGGGCGACCGGGGTCGTCGAGGGTGATGAGGGCGATGCCGTCCTGCACGTCGTACTTGATCTGGTTGGTCATGGTGCGAATTCCCGTAGCTGTCTGGGGTGGGAGGCGCGAGGCCTCACACCCGCTCGATGATGGTGGCGGTGGCGAGGCCGTTGCCGGCGCACAGGGTGATGAGGCCGGTGCTGAGATCGCGGCGCTCCAGCTCGTCGAGGAGGATGCCGGTGATCATGGCGCCGGTGGCACCGAGGGGGTGGCCGAGGGCGATGGCGCCGCCGTTGACGTTGACCTTGCCGTGGTCGAGGTTCATCTCGGCCATGAAGTTCATCACCACCGAGGCGAAGGCCTCGTTGATTTCCACCAGGTCGATGTCGGCCATGGTCATGCCGGCGCGCTTCAACAGCTTGTTGACGCAGGCCACGGGGCCGTCGAGCATGATGGTCTGCTCGCTGCCGATGGAAGTGAAGGCGCGGATTTTGGCGCGGGGTTTCAGGCCCGCCGCCTTGCCGAAGGCCTCGCCCCCCACCAGCACCACGGCGGCGCCGTCGACGATGCCGCTGGAGTTGCCGGCGGTGTGGACGTGGTTCACTTCCAGCACGGCGGGGTAGCGCTGCATGGCCACGGCGTCGAAGCCGTAGTCCTTGCCGAAGGTGGTGAAGGCGGGCTTGAGGCTGGCGAGGGACTCGGCGGTGGTATCGGGGCGGCGGTATTCGTCGTGGTCGAGCAGCACCTTGCCGAGCACATCCACCACCGGGATCACGGAGCGGGCGAAGCGGCCCTCGTCCCAGGCCTTGGCGGCGCGCTGCTGGGATTCCAGGGCGTAGGCGTCCACGTCCCCGCGGGTGAAGCCCTTGCGGGTGGCGATGAGATCGGCGCCGATACCCTGGGGGGCGTAGTAGTTGTGGTAGGCGACCCAGGGGTCGGCGGCCCAGGCGCCGGTGTCGGAGCCCATCAGGGTGCGGGACATGGACTCGACGCCACCGCCAATGGCGGCATCGGCGGCGCCGGTCATCACCTGCATGGCGGCATTGTTCATGGCTTCGAGGGCGGAGGCGCAGAAGCGGTGAACCTGCTGGCCTGCCACGGTCTGGGCGTAGCCCGCTTCGAGCACGGCGGCGCGGGCGATGTTGCCCCCCTGCTCCCCCACCGGCTGGGCGCAGCCGAGGATCACATCGTCCACCAGGGCGGTGTCGAGGCCGTTGCGGGCACGCAGCGCCTTCAGGGTTTGCGCCGCCAGCTGCACCGAGGACACCTCGTGCAGGGAACCGTCGGGACGACCGCGACCACGGGGGGTGCGAACATGATCGTAGATGAATGCTTGTGCCAAGGTGACCTCCAAAGGGGTTGAATGCGGGGGCGTTGCCCGCGGGCATGGCCCTGGGTCAGGGCCCCGGGGGCGGTGATGGGGATTGTCGCCAATCCGGCCTTATCCGGCTTTGGCATCTTGCCCCCCGGGCGGTGAAGCGGCACCTATCGAAAGATTGGGCAGCCCCCCGGCCCCGCAACCACCATTGGATAGGTGAAGGCGCGGGGCCGGGATTGCTACCTTGTCGCACTTGAATTTCGTGCATTGTGCATTCAACACCCTGATTCTGGAGGCCTGATGGCTATGCAACAGCTGACCCTGCCGGAAGTGCTCGGTGGCGCCCTTAATCGCAGCCCCGATACCGAAGCGCTGATCTTCCCCAATGTGCGACTCACCTACCGCCAGTTCCAGGGGCGGGTCAGTGCCTCCGCCCGGTCGCTGATCGGCATGGGTGTGCGCCCCGGGGATGTGGTGGGCGTGCTGATGCCCAACTGCGCCGAGAACGTCACCCTGTTGTTCGCCGCCGCCAGCATCGGCGCCCTGTTCGTGCCCATCAACAACCGCTTCCGCGCCCGGGAGCTGGCCCATGTGATCGCCGACTCCGGCATGAAGGTACTGGTCACCAACGACATCGTCGCCGAGCAGGTCAACTACGCCGAGCGCCTCCACCAGGCCCTCCCCGAGCTCGCCGGCGCCGCCCCCGGCGCCACCCCGGGGACGGCGGTATCCTCCGCCCTCGACCACGTGGTGCTGCTCGGCACCAGCGAGGCGGGCGGCATGCTCAGCCAGGAGCAGTTCGAGGTCTACGGCCGCGACGTCAGCGAGCAGCAGCTGAGCGGCTTCACCGCCACGGTGCGGGGCGACCAGCCGGTGCTGATGCTCTACACCTCCGGCACCACCGCCATGCCCAAGGGCTGCCCCCTGACCCAGGCGCAGATCGCCGGCATCTCCCTCGCCATCGCCGACCGCCTCGGCCTCGTCGCCGGCGACCGCCTGTGGAATGCCCTGCCCATGTTCCACGCCAGCAGCCTGCTGCCGATGACCGCCGCCTTCCACAAGAGCGCCACCTTCGTCTCCCAGCTGCATTTCAGCGCCGACCAGACCCTGCGCCAGCTGGTGGACGAGAAGATCACCGTGGCCTGGCCGGCCTACGACCTGATCTGGCAGCAGATCCTCACCCACCCGGACTTCGACGCCAGCCAGTTCAAGGGGCTGCGCGCCCTGCTCTGCGTGGGCCCGCCGGAAACCCTGATGCTGATGGAAAAGTCCCTGCCCAACGCGCGGATCCTGTCCTGCTACGGCATCACCGAGTGCTCCGGCGTGCCGGTGATGCCGCTCTACAGCGACGACCAGGCGATCCGTTGCGGCACCAGCGGCCTGCCCATGGAGGGCCTCAGGGCCGAGATCCGCGACCCGGAGACCGGCGCGCCCCTGCCGCCCCGCCAGCGGGGCCTGCTGTGGATGCAGGGGGACTATGTGATCAGCGGCTACTGGAAGGACCCGGCGAAGACCGCCGCCTCCTTCGACGCCGACCACTGGTTCAACACCGGCGACCTGTGCTCCATGGACGAGAACGGCTACATCTACTTCCACGGCCGCCTCAAGGACACCCTCAAGGTGGGGGGCGAGAACGTGGCGGCGGTGGAGGTGGAAGCCTTCCTCACCACCCACCCGGCGGTGAAACTGGCGGCGGTGGTGGGCGTGCCCGACAAGAAACTTCAGGAAGTCCCCGCCGCCTTCGTCGAACTGCGCCCCGGCGCCAGCGCCACCGAGGCGGAGATCATCCAGTTCTGCAAGGACAACCTCGCCGGCTTCAAGGTGCCCCGCCACGTCCGCTTCGTCACCGAGTGGCCCATGTCCGCCACCAAGATCCGCAAGGATGATCTGCGCGGGCCGCTGTTGGAGGAGTTGGGTCTGACGTCTGACGTCTGACGTCTGACGTCTGACGTCTGACGCCGAGAGAGTACGGGCCCCGCGCCACGGAAGACAATCCGATGGCAACGAGGCCCACAGGAGATGGGTCTGGCGCCGGCCTTGCTGGAGGGGGTGGAAAGGCTTGTGCGTCCGACGTCAAGCGTCAGACCATCTTTCTCACGCCAACCCAATCACCTTGGCAAAGGCCGCATAATCCTCGCCGGGGGTCGGCACCGGCTCCCCCATGCGCTGGGCCAGCAGGCACATGATGGGCTGGTGACTGCGGGCGTTGGAGGTGCGCGGGATGGTGCCCCGTTCGATCTGGCGGTCCACGGCGCGCATGCCGACGATGGCCATGCGGAAGGTGGCGAGCAGGTCGTAGTAATCCAGCGGTGCCACCTTGCGGCCGAGCTTTGCCTCGTAGTGGGCGATGGTCTCCTCCCGGTTGGGCAGGCCTTCGAGACGGGGCACGCCCATGCCGTGGCTGAACAGATCGTCGAAGAACAGCCACCAGGCCAGGTCCACCTCGGCGGGGCCTAAGTTGGCAAGCTCCCAATCGAGCACCACCGTGACGGCGCCGCTGCTGTCATTGGCGAAGAGGATATTGCTGGGGCTCGGATCCCCCCACAGGACACTCACCGGGGCGTTCTCGGGGCGCTCGCTCATCAGCCGCTCGAAGGCCCGCTCCATCAGGGGAATGGGCTCTCCCCGGGCCCACTCGTACCACTCCCGGACCCAACCAAGATAGCCTTCGATGCCGGGCTGGCCGTACTTGGGGTCGGCGAGAAAGGTAAAGCCATCCTGCCAGTCGAGGCGGTTGACGGCGGCCATCTGGTCGATGCCGTTCAGCCACACCTGGCGGCGCTGCCCGGGGGTCATGTCCGCCAGCCAGCCGGCGCGGTTGTAGTTGGGGCTCTGCTGCACCACCCGGCCGTCCATCTTCTCCATCACCAGAAACGGCAGGCCGAGCACGCTGTCATCCATTTCGAGGCCGATGAGGTTGGGCACCGGAACCTGGCTGTGGGCCGCGACGGCCTCCATCACCCGGTACGGAAAATCGATGCTGGCGGCGACGAAAAAATCGCTGGACTGGTTCTGGCAGCGCACCACCAGGCTCAGCTCCCTTGCGTTGCCAGCCTCGCCATGGGCCACATCGATATAGAAAGTCTCGGCGGAAAACCCCGCGCCGGAGCGATCCTTCATGGCGGTAACCCGAAGATCAGGGGCGGCCATGCGCGCTTTCAACCAATCCTCGAGGAGGGATTTCAAAGTGTCATTATCGGTGGGGAGCATGGTAAGTCTCGTGTATTAATGCGGCGGCTATGATGCCACGGCTGTTACTGGGTACCAAGGATTACGGAGCAGCGGGCCGGCGAGGTAGAAAGTCATGTTACCCGCATCGTGGAAATCGTGGATATCGCCGCCACCGTGATAACCCTGGGTGTGGCAGGGGCGCGGCGACAGGGAGAAGCTCAGGTGATGGCGGTCGGGCACCAGCTCGGTTTCCACCCCGTCCGGCCAGTTGTAGTGACCCACCATCACTTCGCTGTCATCCCACCGGAGGCTCGCCTCCCGGCACCGGAGGGTATCGAATCTGTCGCCTTTATCGGCGCTGATCACACTGCGTTGCGCCATCCGGATTGTCTCGACTGTTGCTTCTGCAGGGACACAAACCCGGGGAGGGATGTCAAGTTTGGCCACGGCAAACCCACGGACAGGTCATGCTCGACCCCGGAGTCAATGGCAACGGATTTCATTGCGGTGACCTGCCCTTTTTACCCGCCACACCGTATTGATGATCAGTCGTGATTCAGCGCTACCCGGCATTGTGTCGAAGGCCGGTCCAGGACGCCGTCGCGACGCCAACGCCAATCTCATCATTGAACTTCTTGAAGACAGTGACTTATCCTCGGGGACGGCTTGGCCCTATACTCCCGGTGACCGACCCGGGATCGCCATGGTTCAAAGGGCTAACCCGGCGCCCTGGTAACAGCATCAACCCCGGTCACATTCCGGCGGCGCGATGGCGCCACAGGGGGCAACGCCGACCCCATGATCATCCAGTCCATAATCAAAAGAGGGCAGTAGTTTGAACAGACTCGACAACAAAGTGTGTGTGATCACCGGCGCCGGCAGCGGCATCGGCAAGGCAACGGCGCAAATGTTCGCCCGCGAGGGGGCCACCGTGGTGGTGACCGACCTGCGCGCCCCCGCCGCCGAGGAAGTCGCCCACGGCATCGTCGCCGAGGGCGGCCGCGCCATCGCCCTGGCGGTGGACGTGGGGGAGGAAGCGGATCTGCAACGGATGGTGGATACCACCGTGGGCACCTTTGGCAGCATCGATGTGCTCTACAACAACGCCCTGTTCGTGAACACCGATTTCGCCATGCGGGACATGGATATCCTCGAATTCGACCCCGAGGTGTTCCACGCCAACATGCGGGTGAACGTGGTGGGCAGCGTCATCGCCACCAAGCTCGCCATTCCCCATATGCTCAAGCGCGGCAACGGCTCCGTCATCTTCACCTCCTCCGGCAGCTCCCTCGGCGGCGATGTCACCGCCTACAGCTACGGCGCCTCCAAAGCGGCCCTCAACTGGTATGTGCAGGCCTTCGCCGCCACCTTCGGCAAGCAGGGGGTGCGCAGCAACGCCATCCTGCCGGGGCCGATCCAGACCCCGTCGAAGATCGCCTGGTCCACCCCGGAAATGGACGCGGACTTCCTGGATGTGCTCAATGCCCCACGGCTGGGGGAGCCGGAAGACATCGCCGCCATGGCGGTCTACCTGGCGTCGGACGAATCCCGCTATGTGAACGGCGTGCTGTATCGCGTCGACGGCGGCATGAGCTGCACGGTGCCGTTCATCAGCGTGACCCGCAAGGCCCTCGGCCGCAAGGCCTGAGCCCATCCGGCACCGGGGATTGCGCTACGCGCCAAGGGATTCCGGGGAAATCGTGCAGCCGACGTTTTTCAGAACCCTGCGCAACGCCCTGGCTACCTAGCACCCCCCGGAGCGAGAAAGTACCCCGCAACCCTTGGCGAAGGGTGTCGCCAGGGCTGCACCGGCGACAAAGCCCTCAGGAGCGGAACCGCCCGCCATCGATGATCAGGGTATCGCCGGTGTGGTAGCTGGAGCAGTCGCTGGCCAGGTAGACGACGATGCCCTCCAGATCCTCCGGCTGACCGGAGCGGCCCATGGGGGTTCGGGCGGATACGGCGGCATCGATCTGCTTGAAGACCTCCGGGTCGGCCTGGGTCATCTCCGTGGCGATGAAGCCCGGGGCAATGACATTGACCCGCACCCCGTGGCAGCCCAGCTCCGCCGCCATGGTGCGGCCCACCGCATCGAGACCGCCCTTGGCCGCGGCGTAGTGGGACATGCCGGGCACGCCGTAGAAAATCGACATGCTGCCGCAGATGATGATGGAGCCACCCGGGTCCCCGGCCTCGGAGCGCTTCACCATATGGCGGGCGGCTTCCCGCAGGGTGTAGATGGCGCCGTGGAGGTTGATGTTGAGCAGGTCGTGGTACATATCCGCGGTCATGTCGCAGATGGAGTTGGAACGGCTGGCCACGCCGGCATTGACCACCACGCAGTCGAGGCGGCCCATCCTCTCCACCGCCGCGGCCATGGCGTCGATCACCGCCTGCTCGGAGCCCACATCCACGGACTGGGACCAGAGGCGACCGCCGTATTGGGCGAGCTGGTCCAGGGCCGCCTGGTTCTTCTCGGCGTTGCGGCCCCAGATCACCACGTCGGCGCCGGCCTTGGCGAGGCCCCGGGCATAGGCGAGGCCGAGTCCGGAGTTGCCGCCGGTAACCAGCGCCACCTTGCCGGTCAGATCGAACAGATTGTTGGTCATGGATGTTCTCCAGATTCAGGTAAGTGAGTTGAAGGCCTTGTCAGGCCGGAGGAATGAGTCGCTCGTCCCGCCAGCGGCGGATCCACTTGGCCACGGTGTCACCGCTGTCGACACAGTCGGAAAAGCCCGCCCGACGCAGCTTGATGGTACTGGTGAGCACGGTGCGGTCGCAGTTGTTGAGGGCAAAATCCGCGAGGGCGCAGGATTCACCGAGAAAGGCCCGCCAGTCCGCCGGGGCGGCGAGCCGGTGGCGGCGCACCAGCTGCGCCCAGAGCTCGCCATCCCGGCCCACCGCGTCCACCAGGGAGCAGGCCTCGGCCTCGCCCACCGGCATACCGATCTCGGCGGCGATCAGGGGCCACATATCGGGCCAGATATAGACGTCGCCGTTGGCGATATTGAAGGTCTGGTCCCGGGCAGTGGGCGCCTCAAGGGCCCAGGCGACGCCCCGGGCCAGCAGCTCCACATCCACCATTTCCATCACCCCGTCGCCCGGCACCGCGCCGGGCCAGCACAGTGGCAGGCCCCGGGCCTTGCGCAGGCTCGCGAACACGGCGATGGCAAGCAGGCCGTTGAGGTTGCTGCCCATGCCGCCGCCGACGATGCTGGGGGCGCGGAAGGTGGTCCAGTGCCAGGAGCGCCCGGCCTGCCGGTCCCGGGCCTGGCGCTCCCGCAGGTAGTCCTCCTGGCGGAAGTAAAAGTCGTCGAAGGGCGGGCGCGGCAGGGATTCCCGCAGGGGTACAGGGATATGACCCGGGTAGTGGGGGCCGTAGGCCTTGGTGCCGTGGATCGCCACCACCTGGCACAGCCCGGGGGCCGCCGCGAACAACGGCTCCAGCAGGTTCTCCAGCATCCGCCCGTTGCGCTCGGCGTGGTGGGGATCGGTCCAGCTGGCCACCAGGTCCCCCGGGGTCTCGTTGATGGCGGCGTAGACCACCTGGGTGACGCCGGTCAGGTCCCGCGCCAGGGCCCCGCAGGCGGCGGCGTCCAGCAGGTCCACCCCACGGTGTTCGACCCCGGCGGGCAAATCGGCGGGGCGCCGCCGGGACAGGGCCACCACCCGGCAATCCCCGGCCGCCGCCAGGCAATTCACCACCGCCCCGCCGACAAAGCCGGAGGCACCCGCCACCACTACCGTCCGCTCGCCCATCCTATCGCCTCCCCATTGTCCCCTGTCGCGCGCCCTACTTCACTTCCACCTTGACGGGGAACTTGTCGAAGTAGAACTGGAAGTGCCTGCGGATATCCGCCGCCTCGACACCGAAGTCGCGCTTGAGGTTATAGACCACCTTGCCGTGCTTGCCCCGGGGATGGGCGTCCAGGTAGGCGTGCAGTTCCGCCAGGGCGGCGTCGGTGAGGGGCAGGTCCGCCTTGCGGTAGATCTCCTTGAGCACCGAGTCGGTGTCCGCCATCATCTCGTCGAAATAGACATCGATCACCTGGGCCTCGGGGAGGGAATCCCGGTCCCGCACGCAACGCTCCAGCAGGCGCTTGTAGCGGTCGACCCAGTAATCCCGGTAGAGGTCGGTATCCGGGGACTTGCGCAGGATGCGGTTGGCATAGCAGGACATGGTGATGGCCGACTGGATCGACGCCACCGGATCCCGGTGGGTGATGACGATGGTGGCGTCGGGGAAGGTCTTGAGCAGCAGCGGCAGCTGCTCCATGTGCTGGGGGCATTTCATCACCCAGCGATTGGGGCCCTTCAGCCAGGTCAGCGCCTGCATGGCTTTCTTCAGGTAGGCGTAGGTGCCGGTCTGGTCGTGGGCGAAGTAGTAGTCCCGCCAGCGGGGCACCTGGGCCAGCCACTCGATCAGGTAGGACGAAAAGTCGATGGCCTGCAGTTCGATGTCCTCGCTGATGTGGTCGGGGGAGAACTCGTGCATGGCCTTCATGTAGGGCAGCACAGCGTCCTGCTGGGCCCAGCCCTCGGCGGCCCGGGTCCAGCGGGGGTCGACGCCGTCGGGGCCCGGCACGTCATCCTCGGTGGGAATGGGGGCGATGGCCTCCCACCAGGGCAGGGACCGCAAGCGGGTATCGGCGCTGATCAGGTTCAGCAGGTGGGTGGTGCCGGAGCGGGGCAGGCCCGCCACCAGGATGGGCCTGTCGATCTTCACATCGAGGATCTCCGGGTGGCGCTTGATGAGATCCTCGAGGCGCAGCCGGGTGGCGGCGTAGCGGGTGTACATCTCCAGCATGTTGAAGCGGGTGACGTTGGTGGCCCCGCTGTCCTCGTTGAGGGCGTCCACCCACACATCGAGGCGCTCGCGAAAATCGTCGGCACCAAAATCACTGAGCCCCGTCTGCGCCATGGCGGCGGTGAGAATGCCCTCGGCGGTGATCTCCACGGGGTTGGCTTCCATGGCGGCGAGAACCTGCTGCTGGATGGGCGTCAGTACCGGGTTGTGCAGGTCGGTGACGTCGATGATTTGGCTATTGCTCATGGGTGATTACCTTGCTGGCTGTTATGGGAGCGCCCGCCACCTTGCCACTGGCGGGGCGGGATCAGGCTTGGGAGCTTCGTGAAAAGTGGGAGCCAAATCAATCGGTTTTCCCACCCGTCGAGGTGTCCCGGGATTGTCGCGTCCAGTTATCGAAAAACATGGCGCTAAAGATACAAGTCGCCCTGCTAGCGCACGGTGTTGAGCCCGCCGTTGACGGAGAGGATCTGGCCATTGATGAAACGGGCCCCCTCCCCGGCCATGAACACCATGAAGGGTGCGAAGTCGGTATCCGGATCACCGAGCTTGCCGCCAACGGGGATCAATCCCGCCATCATGGCGTCGTGGGCCGCCAGCTGCTCGGCGTCGAAGGTGGCGCGGTGCTCCTCGTACATGGGCGTCCACAGGGCCGGCACCAGGGCATTGGCGGTGACACCGTGGCGGCCCCACTCGTGGGCGATGGTGCGGGTCCAGGAAAATACCGCGCCCTTGGCCGCCGAGTAATGGGCGCCGTTGACATAGGGCACGAGCCCGGCGTCGGAGCCGAAATTGAGAATGCGCCCGCCACGATCCTTCATGTGCCGATAGGCAGCCTGGTTGGTGAGCAGGGTGCCGCGCACGTTGACGTCAAAAATCAGATCCCATTCACTGTCGGTGATGGCCTCGGCGGGGGTATGGCGCTCCACCCCGGCGATGTTGGCAAGCACGTCGAGGCCGCCGAATTCAGCCACCACGGCATCGAATATCCGATCGACCTCCGGGCGTTGGGCGATATCGCAGTGGTGGTAACGGGCGCTACCCGGTCCCGCGCGGTTGAGGGCGTTGACCAGCGCCTCTCCCGCCTCGTCGAGAATATCCAGCACCGCCACCCTCGCCCCGGCGGCCACGTAGGCCCGCGCCGTGGCGGCGCCGATGCCCCGGGCGCCCCCGGTGACAATGATCCTGCGATCGCCCAGCTCCATGATTCCTCCCGAGTATTATTGATGTGATTGTCGACAAGGGCGTCAGCGGCGGCGGGAGACCCGTCACGGCAGCGGCTATCCAAGGGCAGCCGCTATCCAAGGATAGGTACACCACCGCCCGTGGGAAACGACACTGCCGCATTGGTCCCGCCCGGCAAGCCACGACTCTACCATAGGGTCTCGCCACTCAGCGGCGGGGTATGTACCCAGAAACGCCTTAGCTGTTGGGAAACCGCCATGAGCGCACTACTGCGGCGCATCCGCCTCGTCCACCGCCGGGGAGAGGTCCGGGGCGCCCTCGAGGATGACTTCCACCACTTCCGCGTGGCCCTGCGCCATGCCGAGGGCAAGGTCAGCGCCATCGCCGGCAAGGCCCTGCGCCACCCCTACAATCTCTGCCCCGGGGCCCTCGGGCAGCTGCGCCAGCTGATTGGCCAACCGCTGAGCGGGGATCTGACGGTGGTGGCGGGCTACAGCGACCGCCTCAAGCAGTGCACCCACCTCTACGACCTGGCATGCCTCGCCATCGCCCTGGCGGCGGGAGACGCGGGTGCCCGCAGCTACGATGTGCGGGTCGATGACCCGGCGGGGGACAGGCCCCGCGCCGCGCAACTGCGGGTCGACGGCCGCCCCGCGCTCGACTGGCGGCTGGAGGGTGACATCATCCTGTCCTCCGGCCCGTTCAACGGGGTGAGTGTGCGGGGAGCGTTTCGCTCTTACATCGACGGGGCCGACCTGCCCGCTGAGACGGTGATCGCCGCCACGGTGCTCCGGCGCGGCATCTTCATCTCCAAGGGGCGCTTCCAGCACTGGGGCGAGAACCTCGATGCCCAGCGGGGTGGCTGCCATACCCTGCAGCCGGAGCGCATCGACGACGCCCGGCTGATCGTCGACAGCGGGCGGGATTTCTCCCACGACCCCGCCGCCCTCACCCGGGACGACAGCGACTGGCTGGCCGTCACCGCGGATGGTTTTGCCAGGCCCCATGGGCTTGCGGAGCTGGACGACCCGGCGCGCCCCTGACACCGCCGCGCCCTGCCCCGCCGGTGGCAGGAATACGGCAATGCCATTACCATGTCCAGCCCGCCGGGCGACCCGCCCAGCCCCATGACAATCCGCAAGAGACCGACCATGCACAGTCCGCTGATCGAAAATCCCACCGCCTTCCGCAACCAGTACGGCCCCTGGGCCGTCATCGCCGGCGCCTCCGATGGCACCGGCGAGCAGTTCGCCCACCAGATCGCCGCCACCGGTATCAACTGCGTGCTGGTGGCCCGCCGCCACAGTGTGTTGCAGGCCCTTGCCGCCAACCTGGAGAAGACCCACGGCATCGAGACCCGGGTGGTGGTGCTGGATCTCAGCCTGCCCGCCGCCGGCCAGCAGCTGTGCAAGGCGGTGGCGGATCTTGAGATTGGCCTGTTCGTGTCCAACGCCGGGGCCGATACCGCCGGCAAGCTGTTCACCGAGGGGGACCTGGACACCTGGCACCGCCTGATCCACATGAACATCCACAACCCCATGGATGCCGCCCATATCCTCGCCCAGGGGATGATCGCCCGGGGTCGCGGCGGGCTGCTGCTGATGGGCTCCGGTCAGGCCATCGGCGGCCAGCCTCGCACCGGCGTCTACTCGGCCTGCAAGGGCTTCAGCCTCAATCTGTGCGAAGCCATGTGGACCGAACTAAAGCCCCTGGGTGTCGACGTGCTGAGCGTGGTGGCACCCCTGATGCACACCCCCACCCTGCAGCGCACCCTCGGGGATCTGGTGGACAAAATCCCGGGGGTAATGCATGCCGACGAGGTGGTGCGCACCTCCCTGGAACAGCTCGATACCGGGCCGCTGTACATCTTCCCCACCGGCATCCCCGGCGACGATCCAGAGGCGCTGATGGCCGCCCGCAGGGGGCGCATCGACAACGTGCTGCAACTGGCCAAGGCCATGTTCGAAGGGGGCTGATGCCCGGTGCTCGAAACAGGTGATACGGCGGGCAAAACCCGCCGTCATCCCCTCAGCTCACCCGGGGAATGATCTCCTCAGCCACCCAGCGCAGGCGGTCGAGGTAGGCCTCGACACCCTCCAGCCTGGGCAGCGGCACAATGGTTTCGGTGACGCCGAGATCGGCGAGCTGGCCGCACAGGTCCACCAGCTGATCCACATGCCAGGGGTCGATCTTGATGGCGATCTCCTTCTCCACGTGGCCCTCCCCCAGGGCCATTTGCTCGATGGCAAAGAACATGTCCAGGGGCTGGCCCCGGTAATCGCGGTGGGCGCGGATGGTGTCGAGGGCCTCGGGAAATTTTTCCGGCGGGGTGAGAAAGGGAATCCAGCCATCCCCCCATTTGGCGATGCGCCCCAGCACCGGCGCGCTGTCGCCGCCGAACCAGATGGGCATGTGGGGCTTGCGCACCGGCTTCGGCGCGTAGGCGGCGTCGGTGAAATTGACAAACTCCCCCGCGAAGGACGGACACTCGTCGTTCCACAGGGCGTGAATGGCGGCGATGTATTCATCGGCCATCCTGCCCCGCTTGTGGAACGGCACGTTCATCATCTCGAATTCCTCCTTGAGCCAGCCCACGGCGAACACCGGGGTTGCCCGCCCGCCGCTCATCCAGTCGAGGGTGGACCAGGCCTTGGCCTGCACCACCGGGTGCTGGAGGGGCAACAGGGTGATGGAGGATTGCAGGCCGATGTGGCGGGTGCGGCCGGCGACGGCGCTGAGGGCCACGGTGCCGTGGTGCCAGAACGCGCCGCTCGCGGCAACATGGCTGTTGGGAATGATGAAATGCTCCCCCATCAGGGCCTTGTGGTAGCCGAGGCTATCGGCGAGGGCAACGGCGTCGAGCACCGCGTTGCCGTCCATGGCGTATTCCCAGGGTTGGGACATGGCGGCAATTTCCAGGGCATGGGGCACGGCAATGCAAATCTTCATGACGACTCTCGCGGAAGGTTATGGCGGTCAACGGCCCCAGGAGGATTGTTCCATCGCCATCACATCGGCCATGGGGGCGGTGTGCACCAGCAGCCCGCCATCGCAACAGATGGTCTGGCCATTGATGAATTCGGCGTCGCTGGAGGCGAGGAACGCCGCCAGCGCGGCGATGTCGTCCGGACGCCCGACCCGCTTGGCGAGGATATGACGGCGGTTGATGGCCACGAAGTCGCTGATCTTTTCCTCCAGGGCCGCGTCGACGATAAGCCCCGGAGCGATGGCGTTGCAGCGGATGCCGTCGCGGCCATGGTGGGTGGCGATGTACTTGGTGAGGGTGACCACCGCCCCCTTGGAGACGCCGTAGGCCACCCGGGAATTCTCCGCCAGCAACCCGGCGCCGGACGCCGTGTTGATGATCGCCCCGCCCCCCTGGGCCACCATCACCGGGATGGCGTGCTTGGCGGTGAGGTAGAAACTCCGGGCATTGGTGGCAAAGGTGGCATCCCATATATCCATGGGGGTATCCACCACCGTGGTGTCGCTGTTGAGCTTTTCCAGATCCGTGAGGGCGGCGTTGTTGTGGAGAATGTCGATGCGCCCGAAGGCGGCCAGGGTATCGCGGATCAGCGCCCCGCAGGAATCGGGATCGGCGGCATCGAAATGCAGGGCGATGGCCTCCCCGCCGATCTCCGCCGCCACCCGCTCCGCCGCGTCGCGGAACAGATCCGCCACCACCAGCCGCGCACCTTCGCTGGCCATGCGCCGCGCCGTGGCGGCGCCGATGCGACCACCGCCGCCGGTTACCACCGCCACCAATCCATCCAGTCGATTTTTCATAGGGTTTCCCGCCTTTTATTGTTGTGAAGTTGGCGCGGGCCCCGCTGGCCCGCGCCGATGACCGTTCAGCCCGCGCCAATCATCTCGGCATCGTCGCGGGCATCGTAGATGCCGAGGGGCAGATCCTGAAACCGGGAGCCAAAGTAATAGCCCTTGCGACCGCTGGTGAATGTCCGGCTGTGAATCGGCTCGATGCCCGCCGCGGAAAATTTACGGAGCACCGCTTCCACATCGTCGCACTTCACCTCAAAACTCGCGAGGGACGCCTTGAACTCGGCCTCCACCGGCGCGCCACCGCGCTCCACCAGCTTCACCCGGTGGGGACCGGTGAGGGCGCGGCGGCCCAGCCCGCCGGGGTCGGTGGCGACGAAATCCATGTCGAAAAACGCTTTCATGTCCCTCGCCACCGCCTCCACGTCGTCCACCGCCAGCACCACGCAGCCGAGCTTGGGGCAGGCCGCCTGCTCCAGCGGGGTGAAATTGCCGAGGGCCGCCTCCTGGTCGCCGATATTGGCGATCATGATGGGAATGCCGTGGAATTCTGGCCCGAACAGGTATTCCCAGGTATCGGTGTTGGGCAGGTAGTTGGGGGCCAGCACCCGGTAGCCGGCGTCCTCCAGCTTCGCCTTGGTGGCCTCCACGTCAGCCAGTTCCAGGGCCACCTCCAGGAAGGGGCCATCGATGCCCTCGAAGCGAAAATCCCGCAGGGTCTGGATGGGTTCGAAGCCGTGCTCGCCGATGGACACCCTGAGGGGGAAGTCGCCGACGTCGGAAATGCGGTACTCAAAGCCAAGCACCTGATTGAACGCGGCCATGGTGGCGTCGATATCCTCGACGATATGGCCGATGCGGCAGATACGGGTCTGGGACATGGGAGTTCTCTGGGGTTTTATCGTCTTTATCAGGCCTTCGGGGAATTCCCGATACAGCCCGGCGCGCACAGCATTTATCAGACAATTACATTATCTTGTCAACAACGGCACCTGCTTGCCGAACCCCCAGGGGACCACTTTCGCCCCGCGAAGGTTCGGCTTTGAGCGCACAGAATCCCCAACAGATGGCGTGATTGCAACAGCTTGGCGAAAGCACGACAATCGCCGGCATTGACACAAATAAAGACATGCGTATTAAGTACAGCCGCCGCCCACCGGTTCGGAAATGCCGAGAGCCCCGCGCCGTCGTGGTGCCCCCCAAGGGCGGCGGAAACGGCCGCCACACAATAATCCCAACAACCCGCGACATTCCCAGGAGATTTCATGACACGCAAGCACGGGTTGGTTGTGGACCACTCAGGGGAGGCAATGCCCCAGGCGCCGGAGATGACCTTCAGCCTGTCCGCCACCCAGACCCTGGTCACCGCCCTCGGCGAGCTGGATCTGCACGGGGATTATTACTGGGTCGATGAGACCTGGTTCCAGGACACCACGCCCCGCCCCGGGGAAAGCGCCACTTTGCAGGCTGCCTTTGCCGAGGAGCGGCAATGGAACGCCATTCCCGACTACGGCCTGATCAACGCCCAGGCCACCCTGCGCCTCAACGACGGCCACTGGGAATTCACGCTCTGGGGCAAGAACCTGGCGGACAAGGAGTACTACATCGGGGTCGGCAACTACTACACGGCCTTTGGTACCGCCAACTGGTTCAAGGGCAACCCCCGCACCTACGGCGCCAGTGTGAAATACAACGGGTAGCGCCACCGAGTTCCCCAACCTTGACAGGGCCGCTTCGCGGCCCTTTTTTTTACGCCGTCGCATTTCATGGCGTCGCAAGGAACCCCGCGGGGCTCACCACCGCAGCGGCAGGCGCGTCACCGAAATGCTGAAGCCACCCGCATAGTGCGGCGGATCATCCGGGTCGAGACGGAAAGGGGGAATACGCCGCAACCACTCTTCGAGGAAGATGCGCAGTTCCAGGCGCCCGAGGTTGGCGCCGATGCAGCGGTGCACCCCCTGGTTGAAGGTGACGTGCCGTTCGCGGCGGTGCGGGCAGAAGCTGGCGGGTTCGGGAAAGGCCTCGGGGTCGCGGTTGATGGCACCGAGCACGATCAGGAACTGATCGCCGGCGCGGACATCGACGCCGTGAAATTGCAGGTCACGGGTGGCGGTGCGCATGGGCGTGGCCACCGGGTAGAGGCGCAGCAGTTCCTCCAGCGCCTC
>Ga0265293_10002418_pt1 | contig 37627 bp, 37 predicted proteins | sample Munlanlewell138R_FD_192505 | JGI IMG/M metagenome (GOLD analysis project Ga0265293, IMG submission 192505) | Leachate microbial communities from a municipal landfill in Southern Ontario, Canada - Leachate well 138R | ecosystem: Engineered > Solid waste > Landfill > Unclassified | place: Canada... | reverse complement strand
GATTTAAAACCCGAATTTTAGCTAAAATTACAACACTTACAACCATTCAATATCTCAATAAATTTGTATTCGACAGAAATATTAACAACCTAAAAATTAATCTCGTTTAATAATGCACTACGGGTTAAATCAATTTAATGAAAGGCTTGTTAATAAATTTAGGAAGTTTTCAGTAGCATTTTTTTTGTTATTCTTATTTGTATAAATAACTAAATTATTCAACTGTCAGATTTTTAGGTATTTATAATTAATAGCAATGAAGATTCTGAAATTATTTTAAAAAAGAACGTTAAAATATTAACAGCAATGTTTTTTTTTCTTATTTTAGTGCTTTATTATAAACTCTAATTTATATACAAGATTATGAAAATTTATAAATTACTCTTTTTAGTATTGGCTTTTGCGGGTGTGAATTCCTGTGCAGAATATGTTGGTAACGATGGAGGAGGCAGTTTCGACGATGACGATCCTAGTATCGAATTTGTCGCTCAACTTGTTGAAAACGATGCTAAGCGGGTAGGAGACAGGTTTGAATTTATTGCAACTTTAAACGGAGTGAACGTTACTTCCTCAACTTCTTTTAGAGTTATTGGTGAAGACATTCCAAGCAACATCTATATTCCGTTTAGAGCAGGTGAGCACAGTGTAATAGCCACGAAAGATGATTATACAGCAAATTTCAAATTTAACGTATTACCTCTAGAGGGTGGTGATGAAAATTAAATAGTTTCAATTGAAATATGGGGAGATTACCCAAAAACACAAAAAGAATAAATTAAAAAATTATGAAAATAATATACAAATTACTCATCATAATGATGGTCTTTGTAGGACTACATTCATGTACAGAATACTATGACAATGGAAAAAGACACCCAGGACCTGAACCAGCTGAAGTTCCTGAATTTAAAGCTGAATTATTTGAACCTGGTGTTAAGCACATCGGAGATACTATCATGTTGAAAGCCGAATTGAATAGTGTTGATGTTTCTACAACTACTATTTTTAGAGTAAATGGTGTTGAACTTAAGCGTGATTATAGTCCATTAAATGGAAACCGATATATAGCCAGAGAATTAGGTACATACAATGTTGATGCAACCTTAGATGATTTTACAGACAGTTTCACCTTTGAAGTAGTCAGAGAAGAATAAGGTAATTTTAAATAAGTAATGGATAAAAGGAAAAGGATTGTACAATAGATATTATATACTAAAGGTTTAAACCTAAAAAGTTCTTTTATATTGAGTTATTTATATGAGAATTTTTAAAAATTCATTAATAAATACCGTTCTACTTGTTCAGTAGTGATGAATTTTTTTTAATGAATAAAACTTGGTTTCCTTTAGATACTTCACCTTTACCATTGAATGAAAGGAAGACTTGTTACAGCTATTTTTGTAATAATTGAACTATAAATATTAGTTCTAGTTTTAACAAGATTTATCTTTATAATCCAAAAGTTGTTCAGTTAATAAACGTTCATAAAACGTATATAAAATGAGTAAATCTTAAACTTTAAGATAATATTGAAATATAAACAACGCCGCTGTAAAGCGGCGTTCTATTTATTTAAAACTTCATCAAACAAATCCATTAATTCTTGATTCGGCTCTTGATTTTGATGTTTACTTCTAAAATAATCATGAAATAGTTCTTTAATGTTCTGATTAAGATTAATTTCTTTATTTTCTATCTGACCATCAATTTGAGCGTTTTTCACTTTTGGAATTAAGTGAACAATGCCTTCATGTGTTTGATAAAGCATTTTTCGGTCATCGGCTTTAAGAAATGTATCACTTTCTAGAGTTAGCTCCACTAAGGTTTCCTTATTTTCGCTAAGCCAATCAACTGCAACTTCAACCGAATTAAAAGTCTTCCGATGTAAAGATTTACCCTTTTTTAAGGCTATTTTCTTCAATTGTACGGCCTGATCAGGATGAGCATCAACAATTACAACATATTTGACTTGTCCAGCTTCGCTAAAGCTATAAGAAAGGGGAGAGGATGAATACACCACAGGTTGTTCATCGTTTCCTATGTTTTTATAACTGTGAATATGTCCCATAGCGGTATATTGAATCTGCTTTGGAATTGCTTCGGAATAAATCAAGTCGGCATTACCAATTTTAAGTGGTTTTTCGCCATCAGGCTCTTCTATAAGGGCACTTCCTTTCTTGTTGATATAAAGATGGGTGGTTAATAAATTTACTCCTTTAGAATCGCAATATTCACTAGCTAGATAATTCCAATGGTCTGCAAGAACTTTATTTAAACCTTCTGCTTTTTCTTCGCCCAAATAGCGCTTTAATCGAATTTCGTTCGCATAAGGAGTATGAATAAGTCGAATTGGAAAGTCAATATGATTGATATTCAATTCAATAAAACCTTTATCAGTCTTTGATATTTTAAAATGTTCTAATTCTAAAACTGGAATTTCTGTCAGAGGATGTCCAATAAGAAAAATTCCAGAAACACGTGCTAAAGGATCTGGAGCATCGATAAAGTTTGGCGCATCATGATTTCCAGAAATAGCAACAACAGGTCGCTTTCCGTTTGCAGATAATTTCTTTAAGGTTTTATAAAACAATTCAATAGCTTCCGTGTTTGGTGTAAAATTATCAAACAAATCACCTGCTATTATAACCAGATCAACCGCTTCATTATTCGCAATAGTAACGATTTCATCAAGTACTTCAATCTGTTCTTGCATTCTTGAAATGCCGTCTAATTTTTTTCCTAAATGCCAATCAGCCGTATGTAAAATCTTCATGTTTTTATTTTTAATAAAGATTTAAATTAGAATAAAAAAGAGGCAAAAAAGCCTCTTAAAAACTAATTATTAGATTTATAAACTACATTTGTTCTAAGATAGCTGGATCTCCGTATTTTACAATTATTTCTTGGAGAGACAAACTAAACTTTTCTTGAATAGAGCCAGATTTTTGTTGAAAGGCAACTAAATCTTTTGGATTTAATTGACTTGTTGTAGCGTTGGCAGCGAAGTTTTCATTGTGTTTCTTTACATCTTCCGCTTCAAAGCTTTCGTCTATCAAGTTTTCAAATTCTGATATGTAATTTGAAAAAACAGCATCAAATTCTTTATTGAAATTCTCTAAGTTATCTTCCAAAATTATTGGAGTAATCTGCGATTTATACGCTTGAATTTGTTCAATAATTCCCGAATTATTAATGTATGTTTTTGCTTCATTTGAAGCTTGAGCTAATCCAATCTGTATGGTAAGAGCTGCAATTAAGGTATAGAATAGTTTCCTCATGGCGTTAAAAATTTAAAATAATTTACGCTAATATACGAAACGTCTTTTAGTTACATTTTAATTTTATAAAAAAAAGCAAAGAAAATACTTTGCTTTTTTTAATGATCTATCATTATTGAAAATACTTAGAAAGTATTCCTTGCAATTGCAATCCCCAATTTTCACCTGCTTTCATCTGTTCTTCAGTTAACTCTTTTGAGTGTTTCTGCATTTTTTCACCTACTGGAGAATTGTAGAACTCTAACATTTTCAATATATCATCGTGCGTATAATATTTCATCATATTTTCTGCCATCTGTTCGTATAAACTTGGCAAAATAGATTCAAAATCTTTAATAAAATCTGCACGACGATCAGCAGGAATCTGTTCGATAATCGGTTCTAAAACTGCAGTGATACCCGCAGCCGCACCAGATCGTTTTAATACCTCTATTGTATCCGCTTTATAACTTGCAGTTTGAGCCGAGGCAACTTGAACAGCAAGAAACATGCTTGCTGCAATGAATATTTTTCTCATATCAATTTATTATAAGTTAAAATTAATACCTTGTGCCAATGGAAGTTCCGTTCCGTAGTTTATAGTGTTTGTCTGACGGCGCATGTAAGCTTTCCAAGCATCAGAACCTGATTCGCGTCCACCACCTGTTTCTTTTTCTCCACCAAATGCTCCACCAATTTCAGCTCCAGAAGTACCGATGTTTACGTTGGCAATTCCACAGTCTGAACCAGCGTGAGAAAGGAATAATTCCATTTCGCGCATACTTGATGTAAAAATCGAAGAAGATAAACCTTGAGGAACATCATTTTGCATCGCAATTGCTTCTTCAATGGTGTTGTATTTCATTACGTATAAAATAGGGGCAAAGGTTTCTTCTTGAACGATATCGAAATGGTTTTCAGCTTCAATAATACAAGGTTTAACATAACAACCGCTTTCGTATCCTTCTCCAGATAAAACTCCTCCTTCAACTATTATTTTTCCGCCTTCTTTGTTTGCTTTTTCAATTGCATTTAAGTAATCTTCAACTGCTTTAGTGTCAATTAGTGGACCTACGTGATTGTTTTGATCCAATGGATTTCCTATTTTCAATTGGCTGTAAGCATTTTTCAAAGTTTCAATTGTTTTGTCGTAAATGCTCTCGTGAATAATTAATCTACGAGTAGATGTACAACGTTGTCCTGCTGTTCCAACAGCACCAAACACAGCACCAACTAATACCATGTTTAAATCGGCATGTTCAGACACAATGATGGCGTTATTTCCACCCAATTCCAATATAGTTTTTCCAAAGCGTTCAGCAACTGTTTTAGCAACGTGACGGCCAATTCTTGTAGAACCTGTAAAAGATACTAAAGAGATGCGAGAGTCATTGTTAATTAAATCTCCGCTAGCGTTTCCTGTTACCAAGCAGCTAACACCCTCTGGGATATTGTTTTTTTCGAAAACTTTAGTTACTATATTTTGACAAGCTACAGCACATAAAGGTGTTTTTGAGCTTGGTTTCCAAATACATACATCTCCACAAATCCATGCAAGTGCTGCGTTCCAAGACCAAACAGCTACTGGAAAGTTGAATGCACTAATTATACCAACAATTCCAAGCGGATGATATTGATCATACATACGGTGCATAGGACGCTCTGAATGCATTGTGAAACCGTAAAGTTGACGAGATAAACCAACAGCAAAATCACAAATATCGATCATTTCTTGAACCTCTCCCAAACCTTCTTGTAAGCTTTTGCCCATCTCGTAAGACACCAATTTACCTAAGGCTTCTTTGTTTTCTCTTAAAGCTTCTCCAATTTGACGAACAATTTCTCCACGTTTTGGAGCTGGAACAGTTCTCCAGGTTTTAAATGCTTCAGATGCTTTTTGAACTACTTTCTCGTAATCTTCGTTGCTTGAAGTGGTTACAGAAGCAATAAGTGAACCATCAACTGGTGTATGAGAAGTTATTTCTTTTCCATTTGCAAACCATTCCGAACCTGTTGAAGTACCTAAATTGGTTTGATTTAATCCTAATTGTTGTAAAATCGTATTCATAATTATTTGGCTTATAGCCTTTTGTTTTTTAAATTAATGTTTGTGCTAATATACGAATTATCCTATAAATCGTTGGTCTGCTTCCATCGTATTTCCGCAATTTTTACATTTTCTTAAATCTTCTGATTGATAGAAATTTTTGAAATGAGGTAAAAAATCGGTTTCAATATTGGTCAATTTGAAATAAACTTCATGTAGTTTTTCATTACAATTTTCACAGAACCAAAGCAATCCATCTTTGATGTCTAAGTGATCGCGTCTTATTTCTACAACTAATCCCACAGAACCCTCTGAGCGTATTGGAGAATGTGGCACTTTAGCCGGTAGAAGAAAAATATCTCCTGGATTTAAAGTGATTAGTTCTTTTCCATTTTCTGTTTGAATGGCTATTTGAATCGTGCCTTCTAATTGATAGAAAAATTCCTCAGTTTCGCTAAAATGATAATCTTTTCTTGCGTTGGGACCACCTACAATCATCACGATATAATCGCCCGATTCAACATATAAATTTTTGTTGCCAACAGGTGGTTTCAGTAGATCTCTATTTTCTTCAATCCACTGATTTAGATTAAAAGGTTTTCTTATTTCCATATCTATTTACTGCTTAACCACGTTTGTGGATTATTGAATTGCGTGTTTTTCATTATCATGAATTTGATAACTGCTTTGCCCTCAAAATTCAGTCCAAGTGTACCAATTTGTTGCTTGGTAGTAACTTTTTGACCAGTAGAAACATTTACAGTAGCCAAATTGTAATAGACGGTTGTATATTCTCCATGTCGAATTAAAACCGCTTTTGAATTTCCAATGACTTGGATTTCCGATACTGTTCCATCGAATACACTTCGAACCGGAGTTCCACGTTCTGAAGTTATTTCTACTCCGTGACTTTCATAGGTTACATTGGCATGTTCCGGATGACGGATGGTTCCATAGCCTGTGGAAATATAACCACGTTCAACTGGCCATGGTAATCGACCACGATTATTAGTAAAATTATTCGCCAGCGTTTTTTCTTCTGGTGTCATTTCCAATCGGGTAGAGGAGATCGGTTTTGAAGGAAGGGTTTTACCTTCGGCTTTTGCCTTGCGTTCTTCAGCTTCACGGCGTTTACGGTTATCTTCCTCGATTTTTTTACGAACAACGGCTTGAATTTCACGTTCTAACTTTTGATTTTCCTGCTGGCGTTTTCTGATTTGATCTGTGTATTTTTTGCTGTCTCTTTTTACAATTGACATCAAATCACTTTGCTTACGTCGGTCGGTTTCTAAAGCTTTTTTCTCTTGCTCTTGTTCTTGAATGATTTTTTGTTGCTTCTCTTTTTGTATTTCTAGATTAGCATTGATGCGCTCTAATTCATCTGTTTTAATTTGAAGTTCATCTCCCTGAGTTTTCCGATAATTGGCATACTGCTTCAAATATTGCACTCTTTTGTATGCTTGAAGGAAACTGTTGCTCGATAAAATAAATAAAACTTTACTTTGTTCAGAACGAGATTTATAAGACATTCTGACTGTTTTGCTATAATCTTCTTTTAAAACTTTTAATTCTCTACGTAATTTATTTGCGGCCAAAGTATTAACATAGATATCATTTGCTAAATTTCGATATTGTCTTTGAGAATTAGCAATGAGTTCTTGTTGAAGTTTTATTTTTCTGTTTTGGGCATTGAGCTCAGACAAAATATCGCGTTCCTGCTTTTTATTGGTATTAAGCAAGGATTGAAATTCTCTAATTTCTTTTAAAATAGCATTTTTTCTCGCTTCTAATTTTCGTTGTTGCGCTTGGTAATCCTCTTGCGCATACGAAACGACCGATACTAATAACAGAATAAATAATAAAATGCGACGCATCTGACTGAATTTTGTTCAAAAATAATTAATTTTTATGGAACTTGGTGCTGCTTTTGTGAATTGCTGTATGTTAAAGGTTTCTAAAAAACTTTTTATTTCTAATTACACCCTTTTTTTTAATAGAATAATAACTATTTTTGTCTTGATAAACACTGTGCAATGCTACGATATTTTTTATTCTTTATAATTTCAATCACATCTCTTTCAGCAACTTCTCAAAACAGAAGAACTGTAATTCCTCCGACTAAAGAATACGTTCAATATTTGAACGCAGCAAAAGCACACGGAATTAAAAACTTGAAAGATAAAAAAGCTTTAGATCGCTATGTTTCACAAGGAAAACTAGTTAAAACGAAACAACGCGGATATGGTTATCGTTTAGACAAATTTACTCACAGTCATCCTTATTTGGTTCCAAAAGCAAATCGTGTATTGGCAGAAATTGCTCGTGAGTTTGTCAAAAAATCGGGTCAAAACTTTTTTGTTGTTACTTCATTAACTCGTACAGAAGCAGATCAAAATCGTTTACGTCGTGTCAACGTAAATGCTTCTTCTAATGATAGTTCACATTGTTTTGGAGCAGCAATTGATATTTCTTATGTACGCTTTAATCATAATAGGCAAGTCAATCATAAATTAGATAAACATTTAGAAGATGTTTTGAAACAATTTCAAAAAGCTGGCAAAATCTATTTTGTGAAAGAGCGTGTAAACAGATGTTATCACATTATTGTTCGTTAAATTATCCTCTTTTTTTAAACCTTGGCTACTCGAAAACCACAAAAAACTGTTCGAAGAAAAGCACGAAAGAAGAAAACTCCCGCCTGGAAGTGGCATCTAACAGCCTATTCTTTGTTGATTATCTTTTTTCTAGTGTTTCATTACCGCGATGGATTAAAGTATTTCTTTCAGGATTTGTATGAAACCATTTTCCATAATGAACAACCTAAAGAAGTTACTGTTCACGATATTCGTGCGATAGAAATTCTTGATAAGCACGATGAGCATTTGTTCGGTTTTGATGTTTCGCATTATCAATCTCGTATCAATTGGAAAGTAACTGACAGTTTGTATCAAAAATATCCCATCGATTTTGTATTTATTCGTTCTACAATGGGAGTTGATGGTATTGATTATGAGTTTAAATATAACTGGAAATATGCTAAAACCCGTTTGTTGATCCGTGGTGCGTATCATTATTACCGCCCGGATGAAAATAGTACGCTTCAGGCACAAAACTTTATAAAAAACACCTATTTGGAACCCGGAGATTTTGTGCCAGTATTAGATATTGAAGACTATCCTAAGCACCAGAGCGTGGAAAGATTGCTTGAAGGTGTACAAAATTGGTTGGAAATCGTTGAAAAGCATTATGGAGTGAAACCTATAATTTATTCGGGTGAAAACTTTTATAACCGAAATCTAAAAGACCATTTTCCCGATCACAAAATTTGGATTGCCAAATACAGCGTATTCAACGAAAAAATGAAAGACGACTGGCAGTTCTGGCAGTTTACGGATAAAGGAACCGTTCCCGGAATTAAAACAACAGTGGATTTAAATATTTTTAAAGGAAACCGGCAGGATATTAAAGCGTTTTTGGTGCAGTGATTGATGATTGTACGAGACGAAACTTTCTGATTTTAAGGCATTAAAAGATTTATAAAAAGCCTGTTGGTTGTTTTATGGAATTTTATTTGGATATTTAAAATAAAGATTACATTTGCTACAAATTTAGAAAATAAAAATAATGAAAAAAATAGTATACTCTAAAACCCACGGTATTGAATTTATCTTGTTTGAAGACGGTACTTGGTACAAACGGGTGGAGTAAAACAAACTGCTAGTAACGGGCAGTTTTTTTTTGACCTATAAACACAAAAATGTTTTAACCCTTCACATCCAGTGCATCACGCAGCGCATTTCCGATCATCATAAAAGAAACTACTAACAAACACATCGCTATTCCGGGAATCAGTGCCAGATAAGGTTTTCCTAAAATAATATAATTATAGTGTTCTTTTATCATTCCGCCCCAACTTGGTACAGGAACTTGTGCACCCAATCCTAAAAAGCTCAGTCCACTTTCCACCAGAATTGCCGAAGCAAAATTAGCTGCGGAAATTACAATAACGGGAGCCAAAATGTTAGGTATGATATGTCGGAAAATGATTCTCAAATCCGAGAAGCCCAAAGCTCGTGCTGCTGTAACATATTGCATTTGTTTTACACTCATTACCTGTCCGCGAACCACACGGGCTACTTCCACCCACATCGTAAGTCCTACAGCAATAAAAACTTGCCAAAATCCTTTACCTAATGCTAGCGTGATAGCAATGACCAGCAATAAAGTAGGTATTGACCAAATGACATTAATCAGCCATAAAATCATCGTATCTATTTTACCGCCGTAATAGCCCGCCGCGGCTCCCAATGAAATACCAATAATCAATGAAATAAATACAGCAACAAATCCGATAGAAAGCGAAACACGCGCGCCTATAATTAGTCGGCTTAAATAATCTCGACCTTGAGTGTCGGTTCCTAGCCAATAGGTTTTTGTTTTAATAAATTGTTCAGCGATTTCATCATCATTTTGTGTAGGAAAACTACTTTTGAGTATGAATTTTGTTTGAGCAGTTGATGGATCTACAGAAAACTCTCTATAAAACAAAGTGTCGTTTTTAAAGGAGTATGAAAGTATTGGAATGCTTTCTTCAGTGATTTTTTTTCCGATAAAATAATCATTGATAGACGCTTCTTTTTCGGCAAAAGGTACAGTTATTGTTTGAACAGAAAACCCTGGTCTTTGCGCGCTAATACTTACATCGCCATTGTTTGCGTTTTGGGTTTTATCTGGTGCAATAACGTAAGCAAAGATGGCAACTAAACTTACCATCAATATAAAAATCAAAGAAAAAACGCCCCAAGAATTTTTTCGGAATTTTTGGAGCGTTTTTCTGTTTGCCGAAACAATTTTCTTAAACACTTTGTTCTTTTTTTAATTGTTTTTCAAATCTCTTAAAACATTCACGGCTTCTTCTACGTATAAATCGTTGCCGAGGTCTTTGTGCCAACGTTTACGTTTATTTTGAAGAATAGTATCAGTTGCAAATGCTTCTATTTCATATGGTAAAGATTCAAAAGTCAGATCGCTTTTATAATCTTTAAGAACATTAAATTTCTTTGTTTGTTCTTCAATGTTTAAAGATTTGGCTTTGTAATCTTCGTATCTTAACGGAAATGTATAATCGTCTTGTTGTTCTTTAACCCATTTTGCGCTTTCATCAAGTATTGAAAATTCAGGTTTTTGAGCTACTCGTTGATTACTTTTTTCGATTACGGATTTTAAATTAAAATCGAATTTGTTATATTCAGCTTTTTCAATTTTATCCCATTGCATGGCGTTGTCTTTATCTCTTTCACCTGTATCGATATATAAGAAACGATCTGGTAAAACAATATCACTTTCAACACCTTTTAGTTGGGTTGAACCTCCGTTTACTCTATAGAATTTTTGTGTTGTAAACTTAACAGCTCCTAAATCACCGATTTTATTATTGCCAAATCGGTTCAAATCAAATAAGTTTTGTACGGTTCCTTTTCCAAACGAATGTTTAGAGCCCAAAACCAATCCTCTGTTATAATCTTGAACCGCAGCAGCAAAAATTTCTGAAGCAGATGCAGAATAATTATTGATTAAAACCACTAAAGGACCATCCCATTGAATGTTTCTATCTCTATCGTACAAAACATCTCTAGCACCACTTTTTGTTTTTACTTGAACAACAGGTCCTTGCTCGATAAACAATCCAACCATATCAACAACAGTTTGTAAAGATCCACCGCCGTTGTTTCGCAAGTCCATAATGATTCCTTCTACGTTTTGTTCTTTCAGATATTCAAGTTCTTTAGCTACGTCTTTAAACGCATCGCGGTTGTCTCTATTTTCAAAACTAATATAGAATTTTGGTAAATGAATGATTCCAAATTTGCCCCCATCAGTCTGAATGATAGTAGATTTTGCAAAGGTTTCTGCAATTTCAAATTTATCTCGAACGATGGAAATAATTTCGATAGTTCCGTCAATTTTTCTAACAGTTAATCGAACTTCGGTATCTTTTTTACCTTTGATCATCTTAACCACTTTTTCCAAACGCATTCCTGAAATATCAACGGCTTCTTCGTCTCCTTGCGCAACTTTCATCACTACATCCCCGTTTTCCAATGAACCTTGTTTCATCGCTGGTCCACCTGGAACAATTTCGGTAATTTCTACATATTCATCTTTCTTACGAAGAACAGCTCCAATTCCTTCCATTTCTCCGGCCATGCTTTCGTCAAATCTTTCTTTGTCTTCCGGAGCAAAATAACTAGTGTGTGGATCGTACTGCTCTAAAATGGTATTGATGTAAACCGAAAGCCATTCTTCTCTTGTGAATTCTTGAAAACGTTCAAAAAAATCGTTAAGTGATTTTAAAACACTTTCACGTGATTCCTTTTCAAGTTCTACAAATTCCTTCTTTGGTTCTTTGTTCAAAGTATCGTTTTCCTGAAGTTTTTCTTTTGATTGAATACTAGACAGAACGCTTAATTTAAGTTGCTTACGCCAGCGGTCTCTTAGTTCTTCTTTCGAAGTTGCGAACGCTTGTTTTTCATAATCGGTATCGATGCTTTCATCTACTTTAAAATCAAAAGGTTCTTCTAAGATTTCCTTATAATAAACCTGAGCATCTTTTAAACGTTGAATAAAAATAGGGTAAGCTGTGTTAAAGAAGTCAATTCTTTGTTTTTTAAATTCGTCATCAATAGTAGTTTCGTGTTTTTTTAATACGTCTACATCAGATTGAAGTAGAAAACGTTTATTCGAATCAAGGTTCAACAAGAAGTTGTCGTAAACTTTTTTCGAAAATTCATCATCTAATTCTGTAGGTTCATAGTGCGCATTTTTTAAAACATAATTGAGTATACCTAACAAAAAAGTTTCCTTATCACGATCTGGTTCACTACTTTGTTTATTAGGCATAAAGCTCCATAGCGCTGCAGCGAGTGCCACCACAGCTAAAATAATTTTATAGTTTCTTTTCATAAATTGCCAAATAGCATTCATCAATAAATTTTCAACTAAAATACTCAAAAATTATGATTTAAAAGTATTTAGAATGAAATAAAGTTTTGTTAAGGAAGTGAATTTTTATTTAATTTTTTCAAAAAAATAAATATAACTGCCTTATTAAAAGTGATTTGTGAATTTTGGATTGTTGCATGTTCTACCTGCTTTGCTCTCTGATTAAGTAAATGTAAACAGGAAAGTGATCACTGAAACCAGGTTCTCCGCTCAATTGATTTCTCAAGGGATAGCCTTTAAATTGTCCAGACTTCTGAATTAAAAATGGTTTGTTGAAAATTCCAACTTTCCAATATTGAAACCCAGAAAAGTCTTTCCTTAAAAATGGTTCTGATATGATTATTTGATCAAAAACATCCCAAGCATCTCTGTACGCAATTGTTCCAAAACCTTCTTTATAAAGCTGGTACGTTGGATTAAAAACATCACCCTTTTCTACTTTATCGCGATGTTCCTTGGCATTTAAAATTTCTTTAACCGATTTATTGTATGGACCGTCGTTGAAATCTCCCATTGAAATAATTTTTGCGTTTGGATTGATTTTGTAAAGCGAATCAATGATTTTTTTATTTAATGCCGCTGCAGCTTCCCGGTTGGGGCTACTTCGTTTTTCTCCACCGGAACGCGATGGCCAATGGTTTACTATAAAATGCACTTCTTCTCCATCTAAAAGACCGCTTACCAAGAGTTGATCTCGTGTGTAAATGCGTCTTCCTCTACCACCGTTTGCGTCTTTATATTTTGCATTAGATGTGTCGAAAATATATAGAGGAATATTCTTTGAACTTGTAGGCTTGAAATGTTTTTTTTGATAAAGTAATCCTACATCGATCCCTCTGCGATCTGGTGAATCATAGTGTACAATTCCGTAATCTGCACTTTTGAGTAAAGGCATAGCTACAAGATTTTCTAATACAGTTCTATTTTCAAGCTCACAAACGCCTAAAACGGTTGGCATATTAGGGTGTTCTCCGGTTCCAATCTCTGCTATAGCCCGACTTAAATTTTGTAGTTTTTGTTTATATTTTCTCGAATCCCATTTTCGTAAACCTTTGGGTGTCCATTCCTCGTCGTAGATTTTTTCATCTCGAATAGTGTCAAACAAATTTTCTAGATTATAAAATGCAATCGTATGTATCTCGTACGACTTTTGCTGAGCTTGCACAACAAAGGGTAAATAGAACAGCGCAATAATTAGCAGTCTAAATTTCATATCAAACAATTTTTTGCTAAAATAATAAAAATAATCATTATATAATGGTTGTTTATTTAAAAAATTGTTATATTTACAAGGTGAGTAAGTTTATGGGTAAGACTTCTCATGATTAAATTGTTTGTTTTATGGGAAAATTATTACTTAGCATAACGCTAATGCTTTGTTGTAGCTCATTATTTGCACAAAGCACAGAAATCCGTGGAATAGTTGTTGATCACAAGACGGAACAACCTTTAATGTTTGCTGCTGTAAGTTTGATTCACACCAACATTTCTACAACTACTGATCTTGAAGGAGTTTTTGTTATAACAGATCCACCCCCTGGGAATCAACTTCTAACAATTCAGCTTAACGGCTATTTACAAAGAAGCTATACTTTAGAAATCATTCCATCGGAAAACATAGATTTAGGAACTGTTTTTTTGGAAGAAGACGTTACGGTTGAACAACAACTGAGTTTAATAACTCTTACCGAAAATGATTTAGGTGACGATAATTCGGGATCAGAAACCACTTCAAGTCTTTTACAAGCTACTCGCGATGCTTTTCAACAAGCTGCAGCTTTTAATTGGGGACAAGCTCGTTATAGAATGCGAAACCTTGATAATGAATATGGAAACATTTTTATCAATGGGATTTCGATGAACAAAATTTTTGATGGTCGGCCGCAGTATTCCAATTGGGGAGGCTTGAACGATGCAACTCGAAACCAAGAATTCATTTCTGGTTCCCGACCCAACGATTTCGGTTTTGGTGGAATCTTGGGGGTTCAAGCAATAAATACACGCGCTTCATTTATGCGAACCGGAACTCGTTTATCATTTTCAGGTGCCAATACCAATTACAACGGTCGGGTGATGATTAATCATGGTTCTGGCGTCAACGCTAAAGGCTGGGCATATGCTGCTTCCGCTTCTTATCGAATGGCAAATGAAGGCTTTTTCGAAGGAACAGATTATGATGCAAAATCCTTCTTTTTGTCGATAGAGAAAAAATTCACGAACCAAAGTTTGAATCTAACTGCGATTTATGCTCAAAACAGTCGAGGGAAAAACTCGCCAAATACTCAAGAAGTTATCGATTTAATGGGATATCGCTACAACTCTTACTGGGGAATGCAAGGAGGTAAAAAGCGGAATTCACGAGATAAAGATGTTCAGGAGCCACTTTTTATTCTTAGTCATTTTTGGGATATTGGCGAACGATCGAATTTAAATACGAATATAGCTTTCCAGTTTGGAACGATTTCAAATTCTCGTTTAGATTACAACGGAGCCAACAATCCCGATCCTACTTATTATCGTAATTTACCTAGTTATGAACTCAATAAGCACGATGTTTCTGGAGAAATTCCTATTTGGACACCAGATTTAGAACGAGCCGATCAAAACCGAAAAGACTTTTTAGAAAATTCTCAAATCAATTGGGAACGAATGTATTTACAAAACCGTATCATCGGCAGATCTGTATATGCACTTTATGCCGATGTTATGCAAGATCAATTAATTACAGCTAATATTTTATTTGATACGCAACTCTCTAATGTAGTGGGTTTTAACGCTGGTTTTAATTATCGAAATCTGTATTCACAAAATTATCAAGAGCTAACAGATTTATTGGGCGGCACTTATCTTTTAGATACAGACTCTTTTTTGAAAGACGATTTTAAAGACGCCGATTTAAATAATCCTAATAGAAAGGTTTATGAAGGTGAACGTTACGGCTACAATTTTATTATGCGAGCAAATATTGCGGATGTATTTACACAGTTTAAATTCAATTTGGGGAAATTTGATTTTTATTTAGCTCAAAACCTATCTTACACAGATTATCAAAGAGAAGGCTTGTATAAAAACGCACTCTATGAAGACAGTTCGTATGGGAAAGGTACAAAACTAAGCTTTGAAAATTTTGGTTTTAAGGGTGGAGCAACTTATTTCTTTTCAGGACAACATCTTTTTAATTTCAATGCAAGCTATTATACAAAAGCACCATCAATTAGGAATAGTTATTCCAACTCTAGAATCAGTGATGCAACGGTTCATGGTTTGAGTAGTGAAGCCATTTTAGGTACAGATTTAAGCTACATCATCCGTACTACAAAATTAAAAGGACGTATCGGTGCTTATTTTAATCAAATTAAAGATGCTACAAAAATTGCTTTTTTCTATGCCGATGGAATTGATGTAGACTTGGCAGATACAAGTAGTGATTTTGTGTCTGAAGTAACCACTGGTATCAATAGGCAAACTATGGGAGTAGAGATGGGGTTTGAATATCAATTATCAAAAACTATTAAATTGACCACCGCAGCGAATTATGGACAAGCTATTTATTCTGATCATGCTCAGGTATATTTGAACGTAGACGGAAGAAGAGAAAGCGGTTTAGATCCAATGGTGAATCATGGAACGGCTTTTATTAAAAATTACCGTATGCCTGGAAGTCCACAACAAGCTTATTCACTAGGTATTGAATATCGTGATCCAAGTTATTGGTGGATTGGCGCGAATGCTAACTACCTCGCTGATTTATATTTGGATTTTTCACCTTTACTTCGAACCAACAATTTCTTCTCAGAACCTGGTCAAAATGGAGCGGCTTTTCCTGAAATCGATCAGAATGTTGCAGCGAATTTATTGAAACAAGAAAAATTAGATAATATTTTTTTGCTGAATATTCAAGGAGGAAAATCGTGGAGAATAAAGGGAAAAACGGTAGGCTTTTTTGCAGTAGTAAACAATGTTTTGGGAATGGAATATAAAACCGGCGGCTTTGAACAGTCTCGCAATGCCAATTACCGTGAATTATTACAAGACCATGCTAGCGGGATTAGAACGTTTGGACCTAAGTACTTTTATGCTTATGGGAGAAATTATTTTGTGAACTTATACGTTAATTTTTAAACGATTGATATGAAAAAATCAGCTTATTTAATATTGATTCAGATGATTTGTTTTTGGGGATGTTCACCAGAAAGCCATCAAGAATTGCCCGATCATCATCCGGTTGTTTATTTTGAAGATTTTCAAGGAATTTTAGACGATACATTTGACGAAAGTAGCTTTCATAATAGTTCCGAAGCAGGTTCAAAAAAGTGGTTTGCCAATTCGTATCAAAGAAATGGTTATTATGAATTTTCTCCATTTAATAGCGCAGAAATCTTAAACATCGCATGGTTGGTAACACCAGGTATTGATTTGGACGCAGCCAACGCCAAAAGACTCACATTTGAATCGGCTCAACATCATGTAGTCGATTCAGAAAACAATCATTTGAAAGTATATGTTTCTAATAATTTTTCAGGAAACATTGGAACAGCACATTGGATTGAAGTTCCGTTTAAAACGCCGGAAATTGGAACCGCACACAATTATGATTTCTTTTCGTCTGGAATCGTAGATTTAAAAGCTTTTAACGGTACAATTTATATTGCTTTTAAAGCAACAGGAGGAATGGAAAGCTCTAATGCTGGAGCTTATATGATTGATAATATTAAAGTATTTTAAAAATTAAATCTCATGAAATCAATTCAATATATTTTATTAATTTTCATCACGAGCCTATTTTTTTCTTGTGCCAATAGTGATGATGTAGCAGCTCCAGATCTTGAGTTTCATAATGCAACAGCAACCATCACTTTAGAAGAATTGTACGCAAAAGCTTCATCAGATATTCAACGCTATACCGATGATGATATTCTAGAAGCTTATGTCGCTTCTAGTGATGAAGGCAGTACGTTTTATAAGTCGGTTTCTTTACAAAATAGAGAAGGAAGCTTGGGGTTTTCAATTCCGGTAGATATGTATAACATTCATACATATATGAATCCTGGTCGAAAAGTCTATGTTTACTTGAAAGATCTTTATTTTATTATAAATCATGGTGCTTTAATTGTTGGTGATGTCTATCAGGAATCTAGTGTAGGAAGATTACGACCACAGGATTTCTATAAAAAAGTTTTCCCTTCTGCAGAACTTATAAACGAAGAGGAGCTTTTGCAAAAAGTGACCTTGCAACAATTGAAAAACAATCGATTCATCAATGTTTTAGTAGAGATAGAAGAGGTGCAGTTTGATGATAATGCTTTAGGAAAACCTTTTTTTGATCCCGAAGCATTTAATATAGGTGGAGCTACCAATCATAGAATAATTGATAATACTGGAAATATGATTTTCAGAACCAGTTCATTTGCTTCATTTGCTTCAAAAATTGTTCCACCAAATAGCGGCGTTATTCGTGGAGTTTTAAACAAGTTCAACAACGATTTCCAATTTATGGCGCGTACTTATAATGACTTAAGGTTAAATCAACCTAGAAATAGAGCTTCTACAGCAATTGGAGGAGAAAACATGGTGTTTCTTTCAACTGTTGACGAAGATTTTGAAAGCTATTCTGTTACTTCTTCCAATCAAACCAGCTTTGCGTCTTATGGAAACGATTATTCACATGGAGGCAGGTATTGGGCGGTACGTTCTTTTGAAAACAATAAATACATTCAATTGACTTCGTTTGGTAACAACACCCTTACCAAGAGCTATTTTATAGTTCCAGTTCAATTTAATACTAACAATAGATTGTCTTTTCAAACTAAAGATGGTTACTACAATGGCGATGTTTTAAACGTATATTATGTATTTGAAACTGATTATACTTACGGTGAATTTATTGATCCATCAACCAATGGTTTTAACAACATTACTAATCAGTTTACTTATTCAACAGGTACGACAAATGGTTATGCGGCTAATTTTGTAGACAGTGGGATTTATTCGTTTCCTGACGATTTATTCGGAAACGGTTACATTATTTTTGAATATTCAAGCTCGGGGTCAGTAACAACAACTGTTCAAATTGATAGAATCAAATTTGAGTAAAAACGAAAAGCCGTTGAAAAGTTTTTGTATTTTTACATGAACGAAACACCCTTTTTATGAAGATACGAGAAGCAACTTCCATGGATTTAGAAGCTATTTTGAAAGTAATGGATTTAGCCAAGGAATTTATGAACCAAACTGGAAATAGTACACAATGGGTCAATGGTTATCCGTCAAGAGAAGTACTTTTAAACGATCTTGATCTGAAGCATGGTTTTGTGTGTGAATACGAAAGTAAAATTGTTGGCTACTTTTGCTTTATAAAAGGAAACAATCCAGAACCAACCTATTCACTGCTTGAAAACGGAACTTGGTTAAACCACTTGCCTTATGGTGTGGTGCACAGATTAGCTTCAGACGGAACGATTAAGGGAGTGGCAAAAGCTTGTTTTGACTATTGTTTTTCGCAGATTGAAAATATTAGAGTCGATACGCATCGAAATAATCAACCTATGCAGAATTTTCTTAAGAACTATGGTTTTAAAAGGTGTGGCACCATTTATGTTTCCGACGGAAGTCCAAGAGATGCTTTTCAAATGCAGATTGTAAAATAACAACGAAATCGATCTAATCTTAAGTTTTCGATTAATAAAAATAGTCTAGAAAATAAGTTCCAATGTCAACTCTTTTTCTATTTTTGTATAAAAAAGTAAATATGGACAGTCAGAAAATTCAGGAAGATTTCGGTAGGTTAGAACAATCGATTGAGCTGATAATCTCTAGATTTATAGAGTTTATCCCGACTTTGTTGCTATCAATTTTACTTTTTTTTATTGGACTTTTTTTAATTCGAGTTGCTCTTAAAATTATAAAAAGACGATTTGAAGCTAGAAATATAAGCCTATCGGTCCGTAGTTTTGTAATCTCTGTCATCCGATTTATTTTGTATGCGCTACTTGTATTAGTGGTAGCAAGTAATTTGGGCGTACAAACCACAGCTATCCTTGGTGCTTTATCTGGTTTAGTTTTAGCTATTGGTCTGGCGTTGCAAGGCTCGCTTTCAAATTTTGCTGGCGGGATTCTTATTTTACTTTTCAAGCCCTTTGAAGTAGGCGATTACATTGAAAACAATTCTGGTACAGAAGGAACTGTTGAAAAAATCGATTTGCTTTATACAACCTTGACAAAGTCAGATGGTATAACAGTATTTAGTCCGAACGGAACTTTGGCTAACTCTGTTATTCAAAACTTCACAAAAATCACCCAACGCAGGGTCGAATTTCAAATAGGCGTCAGCTACGAAGACAATATTAAGGAAGTTAAAGAAGTGATAGAGAAGCAATTATTACAAGATTCTAGAGTGCTTCAGCAGCCTGAACCTAGTGTTTTTGTAAAGGAATTAGCTTCAAATTCAGTGATATTAACCGTGCGTGCTTGGGCATCTAAAGCAGATTACGCCACTTTGAATATTGAATTGCAAGATGTCATAAAATCTGCTGTTTATGATAATGGATATAATAATCCGTTTCTTGCTCCGATTAAAATTATTGATGAAACTACCAAAGACAAGTAATATTAAGCCATTGAATAATCTTTATAGGCTTCTTCTATTTCATCAAACATCTTAAATAGTAGCTCGGGATCATCTTCAGTTACCAATCGCAATCGATGAGGTTTGAATCCATGAATTCCTTTAAAATAATTGGTGTAATGGCGTCGCATTTCTACAATTCCTAAACGTTCACCTTTCCATTCCATAGACCAAATTAAGTGGTTTTTGGCTGCTTCTAAACGGTCTTTAATGGTGGGAGGAGCAAGTAGTTCACCTGTTTCAAAATAATGTTTAATTTCATTAAAGATCCAAGGATAACCAATTGCCGCACGACCAATCATCATGCCGTCTAATCCAAATTGCTCTTTGTATTGTTTTGCTTTTTGCGGAGAATCAATATCTCCGTTACCAAAAATAGGAATATGAATGCGAGGATTGTTTTTAATTCGTTCTATATGGGTCCAATCACTATGACCTTTATACATTTGTGCTCGAGTACGAGCGTGAACCGTGAGCGCTTGAACACCAATATCTTGAAGTCTTTCGGCTACTTCATCAATATTTATTGAAGCATCGTCCCATCCTAAACGGGTTTTGACAGTTACAGGTAGATTGGTGCCTTTAATCACTGCTTTAGTCAATCTAACCATCAGATCTACATCTTTTAAAACCCCAGCTCCTGCACCTTTTGAAACTACTTTTTTAACAGGACAACCAAAATTGATATCCACTAAGTCTGGTTGAACAGTATCAACAATTTTAGCAGACATTAGCATTGCTTCTTCGTCTCCACCAAAAATTTGTATACCAACGGGACGTTCATAATCAAAAATATCCAATTTCATCCGGCTTTTAATCGCATCACGTATCAGACCTTCTGAAGAAATAAACTCAGAATACATCATATCTGCACCGTGTAGTTTGCACAAACGACGAAAAGGTGGGTCACTTACATCCTCCATTGGAGCCAAAAGCAGAGGATGATCCGGTAATTGAATAGTTCCTATTTTGATCATGCAGTTAAATTTTATGCAAAAATACTTTATTATTTTTAAATGGATGTCATCGAGTTATTATTGTCGACAAAATCTTGTTAGGTGTCGAGTATTGTATTGCGAAAGTCAAAAACAAAAAAAATCCCATTTTGGGAATGGGATTTTAGAAAAATTTAGAAAAAAATTGTTGTTTGTTGATATGAAAAAAATTATCAAAGCAATTAACAAAGGGCATTGTTAATTACATCACAAATATATGTCGACTTTTTTTACCACCAAACATTCAGGTCACATAAAATCGCAGTTTAACAAAAGTTTAACATATTTTGAATTCTGGTAATACTTTCTTTTTTGCCTAAAAATGAGATAATCTCAAATAAATCGGGGCCTTTCATGGATCCAACCATAGCAACTCGAAGTGGTTGCATAATTTTACCCATACCAATATTATTTTCAGAAATCCAATTTTTTAAGGTTTGCTCAACGTTTTTTGGATCGAAATTTTCTGTGTTTTCAATAACTTTCTGAATATCGGTTAGCCAAGTTACAGTTTGTTCTGTGAAATTTTTTGTTGCTTTTTCATCGTAATTAATTGGCGCTTCGAAAAAATAGTTAGACAAATCGTAGAGCTCAGTTACAAAATTCGCTCGATCCTTGACTAAAGAGACAACTTTAACCACCGTGTCTAAGTTTTTCTCAATTCCTCTGTTTTTTAGATCTGCTTGGAAAATTTCAGCAAGCTCTTCATCACTCTTTTTTATTAAGTATTGATGATTGAACCATTTATTTTTTTCAGGATCAAATTTTGCACCGGCCTTTTGCACTCGCGTAAGATCAAAAACTTCAACAAGTTCTTCTAGAGAATAAATTTCTTGATCTGTGCCTTCGTTCCATCCCAAAAGAGCTAAAAAGTTTACGACTGCTTCTGGAAAATATCCTTGCTCTTTATATCCCATAGCTACAGTTCCGTCAGCTGCTTTCCATTCTAAAGGAAATACAGGGAACCCCAATTTATCACCATCTCTTTTAGATAATTTACCATTGCCAACAGGTTTTAAAATCAAAGGTAAATGTGCAAATTCAGGTGCGTTCCATCCAAAAGCTTGATACATTAAAAAATGTAATGGCAAAGAAGGTAACCATTCCTCGCCTCGAATCACGTGAGTGGTTTGTTGTAAGTGGTCGTCTACAATATTTGCCAGATGATAAGTTGGCATCCCATCAGATTTAAATAAAACTTTATCGTCTAAAAGAGAAGTATTAAAAGTCACTTCTCCTCGAATTAAATCATTTACAGTAAGCTTTTGGTCCAAAGGCATCTTAAATCGAATGACGTATGGATCGTTATTGAATAATTTAGCGTCTATTTCGTCTTGAGTCAAAGTTAAAGAGTTGACCAACTGCTCTCTGGTGCTGTGGTTATAAATAAAAGAAGATCCTTGTGATTCAGCTTCTTTTCTTAGCCTATCCAAGTCTTCTGCGGTATCAAATGCATAATAAGCAAATCCTTTATGGACTAAGTCTAAGGCATAATCTCTGTATAAATGTTTTCTTTCACTCTGTTTATAAGGACCAAATTTTTCGTTTTTTCCTATAGTTTCATCGGGTTCAATTCCCAACCATTTCAGAGATTCAAAAATATATGCTTCTGCACCAGGTACAAATCTTGTTTGGTCGGTGTCTTCAATTCGAACATAAAAAATCCCTTTATTTTTCTTTGCAAATAAATAATTAAATAAAGCCGTTCGGACACCGCCAATGTGTAAAGGTCCGGTTGGACTTGGTGCAAAACGCACTCGTACTTGTTCACTCATAATCCTTAGAATTTTCCTACAAAGATAGAGAGTTAGCTTCTCTTTTCTAAAAAATAGGCTTGTTTTTCTTGGAAAGCTTTTTTTAGTCTATAAACCACCTTGATAGAAACCAGAGAATGAATGTTTTTTGGAGTTTCATTCTAAAAAACTCCTCAGTTCAATCTTTTATAGCTAGTTTTGCACAAATTTTTACATTATGGAGATTGATTTTCGTGAAATTTTCACAGCTGGTATGATACTTTTTGCTGTAATAGATATTTTGGGTTCCATTCCAATTATTGTAGACTTGCGAACACGCGTAGGAAAAATCCAATCAGAAAAAGCTTCTATTGTGGCAGGTTGTATCATGATTGCTTTTCTATTTGTAGGTGAACAAATTTTGAATTTGATCGGAATCGATATTAATTCATTTGCTGTAGCAGGTGCGTTTGTTCTTTTTTTCCTAGCATTGGAAATGATTTTGGGAATTCGACTTTATCGAGACGAAGAACCCAAAACAGCTTCTATTGTCCCTTTGGCATTTCCATTAGTAGCAGGACCAGGTGTAATGACTACTGTTCTGGCATTAAGAGCTGAATATCAAACTATTAATATTGCATTGGCCATTGTGCTGAATATAATCGTGGTTTATGTAGTTTTAAAACTCTCTGGCACTATTGAACGAATGATTGGTAGCAATGGATTGAGTGTGATTCGGAAAGTATTCGGTGTAGTTTTATTGGCAATTGCTGTTAAATTATTCGCAACGAATGTTAAAGGTTTATTGAACTAGTAAAATATTTTTGTAACTTCGATTTTTACAAATAAACTGAAACTTTATAATGAAATACATGACCTATATAGTCATTGCTGTTGCTATCGCTTTGATTATAGTAAACATTACCAAATTAGATCTTGATAATCTGTTTCAAGGAGATAGTGTTGTAGCGTTGATTTGTATTATTGCTATCCTATGTGCAGTCATTTTGTTGCTCATTTTTAACACTTCAAAGGCTATCGATAATAAAAATAAATAAAAATAAGATGTTTGACTGTTTGATTATTGGGGGTGGAGTCTCGGGTACTTCATGCGCGTTAGTTTTGGGCTCGGCGAAAGAAAAACCCTTTATGGTCGATAAAAAAATTGGATTAATCGCACATCAAAAAACAACGATGTTGCAAGACGCCATTTTTAATAACGCTTATGGAATTGCTCCCGGTACTTTAGGTAGTGATTTGATGAATCAAAGTCTTCAAAATTTAGAAGCTACTTATCCACATATCAAACAGATTCACAATGAAAAAGTTGTTTCAATCACACAACAAAACGATCTTTTTTTGATAACTACCAATCAAAATATTTACGAAAGTAAAATTGTAGTAGTAGCTGTTAATTCTAGTAATCCTTTTACTATCGAAGGCTGCTTACAACCTTATGTGATTCCACATAAAAAGTCGCTTCCTCAAAAAAACAGACTTCAATTAGCAAATAATGATCACCTCATTTTTGAAAACGCATATGTAACCGGAACTTTGGCTGGTCATCGAAGTCAATTAACCATTGCAGCTGGTAGCGGTGCTGCGGTAGCAACAGATTTACTTACACTTTGGAATAATGGTGTGGAAACTCACGCCCATGATAGTTTGAGGAAGAAGTAACTTTCATTGAATTTGCTTCTAAAGTTGACAATAACTAATGTGAAAAAACTGTTTTTTATAGTAATTATTTCATTAAATTACGTAGTATTGTATTAATGCTATTGTTTTTAAACTATGAAAAAATTAATTTACCTTTTTCTTTTGTCAGCCTTTTTTGTGAATTGTAAAAAAGGACAATCAGACGCAGAAACGAACCAATCTAACTATAACGAAACAGCAGTTTTGGAAAGAGATAGTTTGTTAGAGCAACCTCTTTCAGCCATTGTAAGCGATACGATTGTAGAGCAATCTACCGATTCTTTGACAAATGAAAAGCCCGAGAAAAAGCCCGGATTCTATATAGAACGAGGAACAAAATATAGTATTTGGCCTCATAAAATCAATGATTCTTTAAGAAAAAAATTTAATGAAGAGTTCTCTGACGAACAAAAGTACATCATCGCAGCCCTTAATCGGATCGATACAGATCATATTGCTAGAAGGGATTCTTTAATAGTCCCTAATGAATTTCACGATGATTTTTTACAATATAGTCCGTTTCCACAAAAAGTAAATATACTAAATGATGTAGATAAATTTTTGATTTTCTCTTATCCAGTTCAAGCGTTTGCAGTATATGAGAAAGGAATTCAAAAAAAATGGGGACCTACTAATATGGGCAAAAAAGCAACTCAAACTCCAAGAGGATTGTTTTTTACTAACTGGAAAGGACGCCGAGTTCGAAGTACTGTTGATGACGAATGGATTTTAAATTGGAATTTTAATATTCATAATACAGGTGGCATCGGTTTTCATCAATACGCTATGCCTGGTTATCCTGCTTCACATTCATGTCTTCGTTTATTAGATGCCGATGCACAGTTTTTGTATAATTGGGCAGACCAATGGATTTTGAAAGATTCACAAACTTTAAAAGTAAAAGGAACACCTGTGGTTGTTTACGGAGATTATAATTTTGGAATTAAAGGAGATTGGTACCAACTTTACAAAGATCCAAATATTACAACAATTTCAGAATCCGAATTAACAGAAGTAATCACACCGCACAAGGAAGAAATCCTGAAACAACAAAAAATTAGACAAGAATATTTTAAAGAAACGACTGGTTTGTAGTTTATTATTTGAACAAAACTTAAAAATTTTTCTTCAGAAAAACAGAAAATGGAAAACTTATTGTCAATATGATTTTTATCATTTGAAATTTTCAAAGAATAATCATAACTTTGCAACGGATTCTTCCATTTAGAGTCCGTTTATTATTATTTTATACTCTTAAATTGTTTATAGCATGCAACTGTACAACACCTTAAGCGCAGAACAACGCGCACAATTAATTGAAGAAGCGGGCCAAAAACGCATTACTTTATCTTTTTATACCTACGCTAAAATTGCTGATCCTCAAAAATTTAGAGACGATTTGTTTCTTGCTTGGTCAAAGCTTGATGCTTTAGGGAGAACTTATGTAGCTCACGAAGGAATCAATGCTCAAATGAGCGTTCCAGCAGAAAATTTCGAAGCTTTTCGTAATACATTAGATGACTATGATTTTATGAAAGGAATTCGTCTGAATGTAGCGGTAGAGCAAGATGATTTGTCTTTTTTGAAGTTGACTGTAAAAGTGCGTAAAAAAATTGTTGCTGACGGCTTGAATGACGATACTTTTGATGTAACAAATAAAGGTATCCATCTTGGTGCTAGAGAATTTAATGAGTTATTAGAAGACTCGAATACAATTGTAGTTGATTTTAGAAATCATTATGAATCTGAAATTGGTCATTTCGAAGGTGCAGTAACTCCTGATGTTGATACTTTTAGAGAATCACTTCCAATCATCAACGAAAAACTACAAGAACATAAGGAAACCAAAAATCTATTGATGTATTGCACTGGAGGAATTCGTTGCGAAAAAGCAAGTGCTTACTTTAAACATCAAGGGTTTAAAAATGTCTATCAATTAGAAGGTGGAATTATTGAATATACACGACAAGTAAAAGAGCAAGGTTTAAAAAGTAAATTCATTGGTAAAAACTTTGTGTTTGACCATCGTTTAGGCGAACGTATTACCGATGATATTATTGCAAATTGTCACCAATGTGGAAAACCTTGCGACACACACGTAAACTGTTCTAATGAAGCTTGTCATTTATTATTTATCCAGTGCGATGAATGTGCTGAAGCGATGCACGGATGTTGTTCAGACGATTGTTTAGATATCATTCAATTGCCGATTGAAGAACAAAAACGCTTAAGAAAAGGTCAGCAAAAAGGAAATTTAATCTTTAAAAAAGGAAAATCTCCAGTGTTGAAGTTTAAAAAAGAGCGCGAAATTTTTGAAGAAGTCATACCTCAAAAAGTGGCTACAGTAACAGAAATTCGTAAAAAGAATCGCGAACGTAAAATTTTGATTGGAAAAGGTGAACACTATTTTACAAAAGCTTCGGTAGCTCAATTCAGCATTCAAAATCACGGATTAAAAGCAGGAGAAGAAGTGTTGATTTCAGGTCCATCAACTGGCGAACAACGTATTATTTTAACTAAATTTAAAGTCGATGGTCAAGATGTAACTTCAGCAAATATTGACGATAAAATTACTTTTGAAGTTCCGTTTAGAGTTCGTCCATCAGATAAAATGTACGTAATCCAAAAAGAAAACTAATTTCTTAAAAATATGCTTTCCCGAAATCTTTAAAAATTTCGGGATTTTTTTTATATATAATGAAACAAGAAAGCTTAGACAATCTACTGAAAAAGCATGAGATTCAAATTGTTGGGAATGGATATTCAGACCTGATCCTTTCAAGAGAAACATATCGTGCGGCAATTTCCGAATTGATGGAAAATGGCTGGAATCCTAGTGCAATTTCTTGGTGGGAATTTTGTGCTGAAGGAAAAACACCTCTTCACGGAATAGGAACGGTGAAAAGCATTTATAAAAAAGGTTGTTTTTCTGAACTTCCATTGGCATTTGAGCTTGTAGAAAATATAACTTATAAAGAATTGATTGAGCTTATTGAAAACAAAGTGATTAGAATTGGGAATGAACTAATTAGTTTTGAATATAATAATTGGTTGACACCTGGTTTTTGTCTAAATGTGCCGATTAATTCAAGAAAACCACATTTTTAGGTTAGCTTTGTTTCATTAATCAATACAAAAATGAAAAAGATTTTTTATCTAAAAACCTGCGATACATGTAAGAAAATTCTAAATCAAATAGATAATTTAGAACAATTTGACTTACAAGAAATTAAAGAAAACCCAGTAAATGAAGCGCAATTAGAATCCATGTTTGCTCACACTAAAAGTTATGAAAAACTGTTTAACAAACGTGCGCAACTTTATAAAAGTTTGGGTTTAAAAGATCAAAATCTAACAGAACAAGATTATAAAAAATATTTGTTAGAGCATTATACTTTCTTAGCACGTCCTGTGATCTTTTATGAAAAACAATTGTTTGTTGGAAATGCAAAATCCACCATAGAGAATATGTTGGAGGTCGTAAATAATCATTAAAAAATCTATTTGCTTTTTTACATTAGAGTTTATCACAACTAAAAAATCTTACAAAAAATTGTTTAGTAGTAATCATTGTTTTAAGTTTACAAAAATTTAGATAACTTTTAATGATATGAAAAAATTATTTGCGGAATTCTTCGGAACCTTTTGGTTGGTTTTCGGAGGATGTGGTGCTGCCGTTTTTGCAGCTGGTGTACCTGAGATTGGTATTGGTTTGGCAGGTGTTTCACTTGCTTTTGGTTTAACTGTGCTTACGATGGCTTATGCTGTAGGACATATATCTGGTGGGCATTTTAATCCTGCAGTTTCTTTTGGATTATGGGCTGGTGGAAGATTTTCTGCTAAAGAATTAGCACCATATATCATCGCTCAGTTATTGGGAGCTACAGCGGCTGCGTTAAGTTTATATACCATTTTAAACGGTGCCGGAGCTTTTACTGCTGAAGGTGCCGGCGCATTTGCTACCAATTTCTATGAAATGGAAGGCTACCACGGAAGAAGCTATAGTATGGGGGCAGCTTTTTTAACCGAATTTTTATTAACCGCTTTTTTCTTGATCATTATTTTGGGAGCAACCGATAAGTGGGCTAATGGAAAATTTGCAGGAATTGCCATTGGGTTGGCTTTAACGCTGATTCATTTAATTTCTATACCTATCACAAATACTTCGGTAAATCCCGCTCGTTCAACATCACAAGCACTTTTTGTTCAGGGTGAAGCACTAAGTCAACTTTGGTTGTTTTGGGTTGCTCCGATAGCCGGCGCAGTTGTAGGAGGAATCATTTACAAAACCTTGTTACAAAAAAATGAATCTGAAGCTTAAAGCTTTTTGAATTACAGAACAAGAATACTTTTCAGTTCATATATTAAAACTCTCGGCTTGGTCTGAGAGTTTTTTATTTATGCTAAAGTAAATCATGCTACTTTCAACAATTTATGTACCTTTGTGGTTTAATTTTTCTCTTCTATGATTCATTCGATGACTGGTTTTGGCAAAGCATCTGTGCAGTTGCCTTTAAAAAAAATGACGATCGAAATAAAATCTTTAAACTCTAAAAGTTTAGATTTAAGTGTTCGTCTTACACAACAATACAAGGAAAAAGAATTGGAAGTCCGCAACCTAATTGCGCGTCGATTAGAGCGTGGAAAGGTTGAGTGTTCATTATATATAGAAGTAACCGGAGAGGAAACTTCATCAACAATCAATGCGCCAATTGTAAAAGCATATATTCAGCAGATGAAAAACATTATTCCGGATGCAGACGAAACGGAATTGATGAAGATGGCTGTTAGAATGCCTGATGCACTTAAAGTAGAGCGCTTGGAAATGAACGAGGAAGAATGGTCAGAAATTCAAAAAATACTTCAACAAGCTTTGGATAATATCGTTGCATTTCGTCGTCAAGAAGGAGAAAAAATGCAAATTGATTTTGAAAATAGAATTTCTAATATTCGCCAACTTGTTGCGGAAGTCGTTACTTATGAAAACGATCGTATTGATGCCGTTAGAGAACGTTTGCGCCAGGGATTGGAAGAGTTGAAGACCAATGTAGACGAGAATCGTTTTGAGCAAGAGTTGATTTATTACATCGAAAAGTTAGATATCAACGAAGAGAAAGTACGATTGATTAATCATTTGGATTATTTTATAGAAACGATGAATGGAACAGAAGCCAACGGAAGAAAGTTGGGCTTTATTGCACAGGAAATGGGTCGTGAAATCAATACCATGGGTTCAAAATCCAATCATGCACAAATGCAAAAATGTGTGGTTCAAATGAAAGACGAGTTAGAGAAAATTAAAGAGCAGGTGCTCAATATACTTTAATCAGCAAAAAAAATGACTACTCAAAAAGGGAAATTAATAGTTTTTTCGGCACCTTCAGGTTCTGGTAAAACAACTATTGTTAAACATTTATTGACTGTTTCGGATTTGAATTTGGCTTTTTCAATTTCAGCTACTTCTCGTTATATGCGAAAAGGAGAAGTTGAGGGGAAAGATTATTATTTTATGTCGGCAGAAGAGTTTCATAAAAAGATCACGGAAAATGCTTTTGTAGAATATGAAGAGGTTTATAAAGATAATTTTTACGGAACCTTAAAGTCTGAAATTGAACGTATTTGGGCTGAAGGAAAGAATGTTGTTTTTGATATTGACGTAGTGGGAGGTATGAATATTAAAAAACAATATCCTGAACAAACTTTGGCGATTTTTGTAAACCCACCTTCTGTTGAAGAGTTAGAACGCCGCTTGCGAGTTAGACAGACCGAAAGCGATGAGAAAATTGAGATGCGTTTAGAAAAAGCCGAGAGAGAAATCGCTCGTGCTCCAGAATTTGATGTTGTTTTAGAAAATAACGATTTGGAAATAGCTAAACAAGAAGCTGAAAAATTGGTGATGGATTTTATAAATAGTTGAGATGAAAATAGGTTTGTATTTTGGAACGTTTAATCCAATTCATGTCGGACATCTTATTATTGCTAATCATTTATTGGAAAATAGTGAATTAGACGAAGTTTGGATGGTTGTGACACCACATAATCCGCACAAGAAAAAAGCAAATCTATTGGAAGACTATCATCGTTTGCACATGATTCATTTGGCAACTGAAGGATATGATAAGATTAAACCTTCAGATATAGAATTCAAGTTGCCCCAGCCCAATTATACCATCAATACTTTAGTGCATCTTCAAGAGAAATTTCCTAAAAATGATTTTTGTCTAATCATGGGTGAAGACAATTTAAAATCGTTGGATAAATGGAAAAACTATGAAATGATTTTAAAGGATTATACTATTTATGTTTATCCCCGTATTTCTGAATTTGAAATTCCGGAAGAATTTGTTAATCATCCAAAAATCCATAAAGTAGATGCTCCAATCATCGAACTTTCCTCTACCTTTATTCGCAACAGTATCAAAGAAGGGAAAAATATCCGCCCGATGCTGAGTGATAAAGTCTGGGAATATATTGACCATAATTTGTTCTATAAAAAGTAACTTACTCTACAACATTATTGCTGAAATTCTTTTACATTTTTCCAGATTTCATTTGTGTCATCTGTCAATATAAAAAATTCTTTATCAATAGATTTCACCTCATCTTCTGTGTATTTCAGTGGAAAAATTATTTCGCCTTTACGGTCTAAAAAACCAAATAAACCATCTTTTTTAACCATAAACAACTCGTTGGTGTGGTATTGAATTTCATCGTATTTTGCAGGAATAAGCTCATTGCCTTTTATGTCATACATACCGTAAAAGTCTGTTTTCTGTACTCTTATCAACCCTTGTTCAGAGTCAACATAATTATCAGCCCAGTCAAAAACAGGCGGAACGATTTCTTTGCCGTCTAAACTGTATATTCCTTTATTTTCATTATAGCGATAATAATCTTTTTGAAAAGCACCAACTCTAAAATAGGAAAAGTCTTTACTTTCTTCCAAATGGACAAATCTATATTTAAGGGGGAGGATTTCTTTTCCTTCAACATTAATAACACCTAACAAACTGTTGTCCATCTTGAAGAGTGAAAGGCTAAATTCGTCTGCTTTTACTTCTTCCGGTGGTTCTGCTAAACTAATCGTACAAATGGCTAAACCATATTCATCAAATTCGTCTTCTATTTTGGAAAACTTTACAGGTGTGAGTTTTTTACCTTTAAGGTTCATTAGTCCAAACTTTCCCTTTCGTTCTACGATGGCTATTTTTTCTTCAATATCTTCGGTTTCTTTTAAATAATAATCAAAAACATTTATATAGTCATAAATTACAGGAGCAAGTTTTTTCCCATTTATGTTGCTTAACAAACCATATTTATCATTTCGTTCCACAACGGCATAATCTATTTCCTCATAACTGTCAATACCATCATATTTCGGTCGTGTTGCCGTACCATCTTTATTAATCAATCCATATTTATAGTCGCCGTTTTGTTTTCTGACAACGTAATACGTGCCGCTATTGTAAATATCCAGCCGGGCGTATTTTTTTAATGGAACAATTATTTTGCCTTTACTGTTTACCAAACCAACTTTTCCGTCTTTTTGTATTTCGCCAACAGAATCTTTCATTTTAAAGGTATCTTCTACCTCAAAATGAATAAAGTCGTATTTTGTAGGGAGGACTACTTTTCCTTTTTTATTCAAGATTCCATATTTATCGTTTTTTTCTACGATGGTTAATCCATTGGCAAGTTTCCGTTCAAAATCATATTTTGGATTCTGACTAACTGTTTTAGCATATTTTAATGACCGCAGGTTGGTTTTTATTACATTCTGCTCTTCATCATATACTTTATAAACATAACTTCCGTTTTCATAGTAATTTTCTGATTTAATGTTACCGTTTTCATAAAATTCTTTTTTTACAAGTTCATCTTTATTGTCACAATATGCCAATTGCCCGTTTGGATGATAGTTTTTATAAATTGTTGTTCCTTTTTCAGATTTACTTTTTTCTTTTTTAATGGTACCGTCTTCGTAAAATTCTTGTTCTATATCCGAACCGTTGCTACCGCCTTTTGTAAACTTTTTAAGCACGCCGTTTTCATAAAACCCTTTTATTGCTTTATCTTCATAAACTACACTTAATTGTCCTGATGGATAATAACGTTTATACGACAGCAATTCTCCGTTCTTTTTATATTCCTCGTTTAATAATTGACGATTTTCGTTGTAGTGTTTTGTTATGGTACTCTCATTTTCTTTATATTTTTCATACCGAAGGTTACCGTTTTCATAAAAAGTTTTTTCCGTATCGGGATTACGGCGGTTACCGTTTGCAATTCTTTTCAGAGAATGGTCGGGATAAAACTCTTTGATTAATTGTTCTTCCGCATTTTCATAATACTCCAAATGTCCGTCTTCAAAGTAAGTTGTCTTCAATAATTGACCTTTTTCACGGCTGTAATGATTTTCCGTTTTCAGTCTTCCGTTTTCATCATAGGTTTTTTGTATATTAATACCGTTTTCAATGTGTTTTTCTTTACTAAGGTTACCATTTTCATAAAATTCATTTTCAAAATAAACATTATGCACATCTCCTTTTACCAATCTTTTTACAGAATTGTCGGGATAAAATTCTTTGATTATGTTTTCCTTACTGTTATCATAATATACCAATTGTCCTTTTCGATCATAACGTTTTTCTAATAGGGGTCTCGTAACACTTTGTATCTTTAAAAGATATAATTCTAACTGACCATTTGAATAATACTTTTTAGTAACCGCAGGGGGCAGTAGAGGTCGTTCATCTCCAATTTTGTTGTAATTATAGTGAATTCTCTTATAACTTTCTCTGATATTTCCCTTGCCGTTATAGTTTTTTTTGGAATAGATAATATACTCCAAAGAGTCTGTTCTTGTTTCTTCTTGTTCTATTAAACCATTTGAGTAGTATTTATATTTAGAAATTAAATTGGATTCGCCAAAAGAAGAAGACCTCGAGGTTAATTGTTCTTTCATTATTCCGTTTTCATAATACTTAATAATCAGGAATAAAGAATCATCATTTACAAAACGCTTTTCATAGAGTTTGCCACTTTTGTAATATCGGTTGTGGGCATCGTCTTGCTGGGCAAAAGAATATTGCACAAAAAACAGTAGTAGAAAGAGTATGTATTTCAGCATTTTTGAAAGGATTTTGTCGGAATATTCTGCTAATATAATAATTTTGAAATTGTTGTGATAATTCTAACACACATACAAAAACTTCTTTAAGATAAAAAACCCTCAGCTTTCACTGAGGTTTTGTCTTTATTGTACATTGAGTACGAAATAATTTTTCTTTCCGCGTTGTAATAACACAAATTGGTTGTTGATTAAATCGTTGGTTGTTAAAGTAAACCCTTCCTGAACTTTTTCGCGGTTTACCGAAATAGAGTTTTCGTTTAAAGCTCGTCTTGCTTCCCCGTTTGATTTTAAAAAACCCGATTTAGCATTCAAAACATCTACAATATCAATTCCGTTTTTCAATTCATCCATAGCAATTTCAGCTTGCGGAACGCCGTCAAAAACATCTAAAAATGTTTTAGCATCCAAAGCTTTTAAATCCTCTGAAGAGGAATTTCCAAACAAAATTCCTGAAGCTTTTACGGCGTTTTCTAATTCCTCTTGCGAATGAACCATTATCGTAATTTCTTCTGCTAATTTCTTTTGCAATACTCTTAAATGAGGCGCTTCGTTGTGCTCTGCAATTAATTTTTCGATTTCTTCTTTCGATAAAAAAGTAAAAATTTTAATGTATTTCTCTGCATCAACATCAGACGTATTTAACCAATATTGGTAAAATTTGTACGGAGAAGTACGTTCTGGATCTAACCAAATATTTCCCCCTTCAGATTTTCCAAACTTAGTTCCATCAGCTTTTGTAATCAACGGACAAGTTAATGCATACGCTTTTCCTTGTTCCATTCTACGAATCATTTCAGTTCCAGTCGTGATATTTCCCCACTGATCGGAACCTCCCATTTGCAACGTACAAGCTTTTTCTTTGTACAAATGTAAAAAATCGTATCCTTGAACCAATTGGTATGTAAATTCTGTAAACGACATTCCTTCTGCCGCTTCACCGTTTAAACGCTTTTTTACAGAATCTTTTGCCATCATATAGTTGACAGAAATGTGTTTCCCAACATCGCGAATAAACCCTAAGAAAGAAAAATCTTTCATCCAATCGTAGTTATTCACCATTTCCGCAGCATTTGGCGCATCTGATTCAAAATCTAAAAACTTAGACAATTGATTTTTAATTGCATTTTGGTTGTGTTGCAAAGCCGCTTCGTCTAACAAATTACGTTCGTTAGATTTTCCAGACGGATCGCCAATCATTCCGGTAGCACCACCTACTAAAGCTAATGGTTTATGGCCAGCCGATTGAAAATGCTTCAGCAGCATTACGCCCACTAGATGTCCTATATGCAATGAATCCGCAGTTGGGTCGATTCCCACATACGCAACACGCATTTGCTCCATCAAATGTTCTTCTGTGCCTGGCATTACGTCGTGGAGCATTCCTCTCCAAGTCACTTCTTCAATAAAATTTTTCATCTTCAAAAATAATTTGTGCAAATATACAATTTAGAAAAAAGAGTAACGTCTTTTTTGACGATTTAGTTCATCAAGGTTTTTACTGCCCGGGCTACCCAGTGTGGATAAAGATTAAAGAAAGTTTGTTTCTGTTTTTGATAATATTGTGTGTAAAATAAAAAAAACTCTTGAAGAACAAGAGTTTGATAAGGTATTTGATATTAAAAATTCGTTTTGAATTGTTCTAAAAAGCGAACGTCGTTTTCAAAATACAGACGAATATCGCCAATTTGATACAACAACATGGCCATGCGTTCTAATCCCATTCCAAATGCGAAGCCAGAGTATTCTTCTGGGTCGATATTTGATGCTTTTAAAACATTTGGATCTACCATTCCACAACCCATGATTTCTAGCCAACCAGTTCCTTTGGTGATGCGATAATCGGTTTCGGTTTTTAATCCCCAATAAACATCTACTTCTGCACTAGGTTCTGTGAAAGGAAAGTACGAAGGACGCAGACGAATTTTGGACTTGCCAAACATCTCCTTTGTAAAGTATAATAACGTTTGTTTTAAATCTGCAAATGAAACATCTTTATCGATGTATAAACCTTCAACTTGATGGAAAATACAATGTGATCTAGACGAAATTGCTTCGTTTCTAAACACACGACCAGGAGAAATTGTACGAATAGGTGGTTGATTACTTTCCATATAGCGTACTTGAACTGATGAGGTGTGTGTGCGCAACAAATAATCAGGATTCATTTGTGTGAAAAAAGTATCCTGCATGTCGCGAGCTGGATGATGTTCTGGAAAATTTAATGCTTCAAAATTGTGCCAATCATCTTCAATTTCAGGACCCTCGGATACATTAAATCCAATGTTTGAAAAAATATCAATCACTTGGTTTTTTACTAAAGAAATTGGATGACGTGAACCTAGAGTAATCGGTGTTCCAGGGCGAGTTAAGTCGCCGTATATTCCCGCGGTTTCTTCTTTAGATTCAAAGCTCTCTTGAAGGGTTTTGATTTTATCTTCAACAACTTTTTTCAAGGTATTAATTGCCTGCCCGAATTCTTTCTTTTGTTCATTTGGAACATTTTTGAATTCGGTAAAAAAATCGTTTATTAATCCTTTTTTAGAAATAAATTTAATTCTAAAAGCATCCAAAGCTTCTTTGTTATCAGCATTAAAAGCTTTAGCCTCGCCAATTAGTTCTTTAATTTTATCTATCATTGTTTGTGAAAAGTAGTTATGCAAATTTACACTTTTTGATTGAAGCTAGACCATTAGAATCGATAAAAATATTTATTTAATATAATCTTTATCCAAAAAATAGTTGACAATAACGTCTTTCATTAAAATAGATTGTTCACCTGCTTTCAAAAAAGGGAGTTCTTCTTTTACATTGTAATGTGGCCAGCCGTCATTATCGAAATGTGAAAATTCGTAATAACCCAATGGTTCCAGTAGTCTACAAATCGCAATATGCATAATGTTGACTTTTTCGTCCTTTTTAAATTTTTTATTAAACTTACCTAATTCTTGTAATCCAATTAGATAGATGATTCCGTCTAAATCCAAGGTGTCACCATCTGCAAATTGCTCGGATAGTTTCTTGTTAAGTGCTTCCCAGCGTATTTTTAGTTGTTCGTCTCTTGCCATACCTTTAAAATTATGGTACAAAGATATTTCTTAATAATGAAACTACTTTATATTTGTGTTTTATTTTAGAAGTTATGATTGTTATTGATTTGTTGATTGCATTAATGTTTGTCTTCGGAATTTTTAAGGGGTTTAAAAACGGCTTTGTCATATCTGTTATTTCTTTAATTGCTTTGATAGCGGGAGCTTATGTTTCTCTGCGTTTTTCCTTCTACACTAAAAATTATTTAGAAGAGCATGTAGATTGGAGTCCAAACGCATTGACTGTAGCTGCTTTTGTAATTACTTTTTTATCGGTTTTAGTAGGATTGCACTTTTTAGGTCAAGTTTTAACTAAGATGATTAATGTTTTGGCATTGGGTTTGTTTAATAAATTAGGTGGGGCTTTGTTTGAAGCTTTTAAAGTCCTGTTCATAATTTCTATTGTCTTTCTTTTTTTTCAAAAAATTAATCACGACTCAATCATTGTATCTGAAGAGAAATTACAAGAATCCTATTTTTATAAATTCGTACAAAAAACATCAAAAGTAATTTCCCCTCATATTTCAACAGTAGTTTCAATCTACAACGATAAACAATAATTCTCCTTTTAATTCCAAAAACCTCGCAATTCAAGGTGTTTAGAATAAGGGTAGTCAAAATCTATGGGAAAACAAATTCACTTTAAATGTTTGGATTATATTGGTTAAATATTGAAATTAATATAAAAAAAATATCGTTGTTCTTTTTATCTCATTTTTTGGTTTATTTTTTGATTTTGATCTTAAATGTATAAAAATGACTCTAGTTGTGTTTAAATTTTTATTTTTGCGCACAAGTTGGTAATGGTATAAATTTTTGATTATTAGTTATTTTGTATGATAATTACTTCTTTTACCTATATTTGCAGTTGATTTGAGGTAAGCAAAATGTTTAAACACAAACCAAATAAAGACACTAATTATTCTGATGAAGAGTTAGTAAAGAAGATTGTTGCAAATAACGATTCTTACTACTTTTCAATTCTGTATGATAGATACGTTCAATTTATTTATAGCAAGTGTTTTACTTTTGTGAATTCTGAACAAGAAGCT